>Ga0157378_10000125_pt1 | contig 74562 bp, 60 predicted proteins | sample M65metaG_FD_115309 | JGI IMG/M metagenome (GOLD analysis project Ga0157378, IMG submission 115309) | Miscanthus rhizosphere microbial communities from Kellogg Biological Station, Michigan, USA - M6-5 metaG | ecosystem: Host-associated > Plants > Roots > Rhizosphere > Soil | place: USA: Michigan... | reverse complement strand
GCTCAGGTTCTTCAGACGTTCGGGGAAATCAGTGAGGAGTTCCGCCGCAACTTCGCCCTTGTTTCCGCGCGCCCGCAGGATGTGCGCGATGGCAACCCAGCGTTGAGGTTCAGGGTTCAATGGTGAGACGCATCAGTGGTCATGAGCGGCCGCCACACACAATCGGCCACTAGTCTTCCAAAATCTCCAGCGTGAACCGCTTGTGTATCTTCATTCCCGCCGCTCCCAGCAGTGTTCGGACCGCCTTTGCGGTCCTGCCTTGCCGCCCGATCACCTTTCCCAGGTCCTCGGGATTCACCCGCAACTCCAGTATCGTAGCTTGCGAGCCCTCGACAGACCTCACCTGCACATCATCGGGATGATCCACGAGGGCCCTGGCGATCGATTCCACTAGCTCTTTCATTGAGGGCACCTCTGCGACGCCGGCTTCCACGCGCATACCTTCTGTTGGAGTCGGCGCGCGCGAAAAAAGACGCCTAGCCCAGCAAGGCTACCAAAATCCAGGAAATATCGCATGGGACCCGGCCCCCCAGGCATCTGAAGGACCGCGATCAATAGGCGGGCGAGCTACTGCGCTCTATGCGACTACGCGATCTTCTGCCGGCTAATGAAGCTGCGCACGGTATCGCTCGGCTGTGCTCCGACCCCCAGCCAATGCTTGATGCGCTCGGCATCCAGCTTCAACTCCGCCGGCTTCTTCAGCGGGTCATACGTGCCCACCGATTCCACAACGCGGCCGTTCCGTGGCCGGGACTTTTCAATGACCACCACGCGGTAGTAGGGCTTCTTCTTTTTGCCAATCCGGGATAGACGAATCATCAACACAGAATACGTTCCTCCAACCCCATATTGTAGCTTGTCCAAGCCAATCCCAGCAACGGAATCTCGAGCCGCCCGCTGCCTCGAAGATCCCGCCCCCTCGCAGGCCCAGCTTTGCAAAGGCTAGACAGCAAGCGCCCCGTTGCTATTAGGTTTGCCCTGCAATCTTACCTACGCCCATAGCCAATCTCGCTCGCCGCTTTCAGGCGGAATTCTCTGAAGGCGCTGATAATAGATGGTACTATAACCATCTGATTACGACCAGAAGCAGATGCCGGATTTGACGGCGCTCACGCACGGGGTTCGAGGCCACTCAAGACTTAGCCCGCGCCCGTAACGCTTTTAGATTCAACGCTTATGTAAGTGCAGATTCTAAACACCTTAAACTCCCTTAGAATCAACACTTACGTAAAAACAAGAGGCGTATTCCAGGGCAAACCCAACCACCGCGCTTGAAATGACTCGCAAATCGTTGGGATGTTTCATTGAACTCGTGGCGTGAATTCCCTGGTTTGCATACACTGACGGCGATGCGTTTTGACCTCATTACCATCTTTCCGGAGTTCTTCGCCGGCCCGCTCGACCATGGTATCGTGCGCCGCGCCCGCGAAGCCGGCCTGATCCAGCTTCATGTCCAGGATTTACGCGAATTCACCAAGGACCGCCACCGAACCGTGGACGACCGCCCGTTCGGTGGCGGCGAGGGCATGGTCCTGAAACCCGAGCCGCTGTTTGAGGCTGTCGAGTCGCTGCTTGGCCGAAATGCCGGCGATGCAGCGTCCAGCATCGCGCCGGATCCGAAGATCGCTATCGTTCTCACTTCTGCGGCGGGAAAGCCGTTCGCCCAGGCGACCGCACGGCGTTACGCCACGCTCGATCGCATCATCTTTATCTGTGGACGGTATGAAGGAGTGGACGAGCGCGTGGCGCAGCATTTGGCGACCGAAGAAGTCTCCATAGGCGATTTCGTTTTGAGCGGCGGCGAACTAGCGGCTGCATTGATGGTCGATGCGGTCACGCGGCTGTTGCCGGGAGCGCTCGGCAACGAAGCGTCGTCGCAGAACGAATCATTCAGCGTCGCGAGCGTGGCTGATGACAGAAATAATGCAGAGCGATTGCTCCAGGGTGATGCGCGGCGCGCTCCGGCGTCCAATGTGAGCGTCGACGCAAACGGATTGCTCGACTATCCGCACTACACGCGGCCGTCTGAGTTTCGCGGGTGGAGCGTCCCCGAAGTGTTGATCGGCGGAAACCACGCGGAAGTCGCAAAATGGCGGCGCGCCGCGGCGCTGGAGAAAACGCGGCGTATGCGTCCCGAATTGCTAGCGCCATGAGTCGCATGCGTTTGAATTAATGGCGCCGCGAAGCGCGCTGTAGCTCAGGCCTTCAGGCCTGAGGGTTTAGATGAACGACGGCACCAACGCAGGCGGTGTCAGCGAGATCGCCGGCCATCGCCGTCGAAGCGAAGCGCCCAGGAAAGGTGAAGCAACCAAGGTCAACGAATGACGCACCCAAACAACGAGCTGACCAAACCGATTGCGATTTATTACGAGCAGCCCAACTGGTTCGTGCCGCTGTTCAAGGAAATGGACAAGCGCGGCGTGCCGTGGGTAAAGCTGGATGCGCGCTATCACCAGTATGATGCGGCGTCTGCCGAGCAGGAATATTCGCTGCTGTTCAATCGCATGAGCCCTTCGGCGTGGCAGCGCGGCGTGGGTCACGGCGTTTTCTACACGCTGAATTACCTGAAGCACCTTGAAGGCAAAGGCGTGCGTGTAGTGAACGGATATAAGGCCTTCACCACGGAAACGTCCAAGGCGCTGCAACTTTCCTTGATGGAGCGGTTGGGTCTGCCGTATCCCAAAGCGCGCGTGATCAATCATCCTTCACAAGCGCTGAGCGCGGCTGATGAAATTGGATATCCGTTGATTCTGAAGCCGAACATCGGCGGCAGTGGAGCAGGCATCAAGAAATTTTCGACGCCGTCAGAATTAAAGGCCGCAATCGACGCCAACGAGCTGTACTTCGGGATCGATAACGTCGCACTGGTGCAGGAGTGCTTTATCGCGAAGGACGGAATAATCACGCGCGTGGAAGTGCTCGGCGGAAAATATCTGTATGCCATCCAGATTCACATTACCGGCGAGACATTCGATCTGTGCCCCGCGGATATCTGCAAGAGCACGCGCGGCGAAGAGTTGACACGCATCGCGTGCCCAGTTGATGCACCGAAAACCGGCATGACCGTGGAAGCGTATGAAGCGCCGCCGCGAGTGATCGACAATTGCGAGCGCATCATGGCGGAAGCGGGAATCGAAATCGGCGGCATCGAGTATGTAATCGACGAGCGCAGCGGCAAGCTGATGTATTACGACATCAACGCGCTGTCGAACTTCGTGTCCGACCCGGAACGCGTGATCGGGTTCAATCCTTACGGGCGGCTCGCAGATTTTCTGATTGCCGAAGCGGGAAATGCTGCCGGCGCGGGCAAGCGGGTTGAAATTACGGCTTGGAATTCGTAGGAAGAGGGAGAGCAAGGCAAAAGCAAAGGCTTTAACGCAGAGAGTTCGGAGATCGGAGCACAGAGGTCGCCGAGATGAGATTTGGATATTGGTTGCCGGTGTTTGGCGGCTGGCTGCGCAATGTGGCCGACGAAACCATGGAGGCCAGTTGGCCTTACGTGAAGCGTTTGGCGCAGCGTAGCGAGCAGATTGGTTTCGATGTGACGCTGATCGCCGAATTGAACTTGAACGACATCAAGGGCGTGGAAGCGAATTCGCTAGATGCCTGGTCCACGGCGGCGGCGCTGGCCGCGGTGACGGAACGGATCGAGCTGATGGTTGCGGTGCGGCCGACGTTTCATTTGCCGGCACTGCTGGCGAAGCAGGCGGCGAACATCGATCACATCAGCGGTGGACGCGTGACGCTGAATGTGGTGTCGTCGTGGTGGGCCGATGAAGCGAAGAAGTATGGCGTTTCCTTCGAGCAACATGACGATCGCTACGCGCGCACCAGCGAATGGCTGGATGTAGTGGACGGAGTTTGGTCGCGCGATCATTTTTCGTATTCCGGAAAATACTATCGCGTTGAAGACAACGTGCTGGAACCGAAGCCGGTGGCGAAACCGCGGCCATGCATTTACGCTGGTGGAGAATCACCAGCGGCGAAAGATCTGATCGCGGAAAAGTGCGACGCCTACCTGATGCACGGTGATTCGCCGGAGCGCGTCGCCGAGAAGATTGCGGACTTGCGCGCGCGCCGCGCGAAGCATCCAAATTTGCCGGCGATGAAATTCGGAGTCGCTGGTTACGCGATCGTTCGAGAGACCGAGCCTGAAGCACAAGATGAAGTGCGCCGAATTACGGACGTGAAGCAATCCGCAGCAGGCTACGCGAATTACCAGCAGTGGCTAGCCGGCACGCAGCTCGAGCAGCAAGTGTCGCTGGAAGATTACTCGGTCTCGAACCGGGGTTTGCGTTCGGGTCTGGTGGGAACTGCGGAACAGGTTGCGGAACGCGTGGCGCAATTTGAGGACGCTGGCGTTGACCTAGTGTTATTGCAGTTCAGCCCACAACTCGAAGAAATGGAACGATTCGGTCGCACGGTCATCGCGGGCTCGGGGAAGCGGGCCGAGGCCAAGGCTTGAAGAGAAAATCCTAACGCCGAGGGCACTGAGATCGGAGCGGGGAGGGCGCGGAGAATGTGGGCGTTTCGCGAAGGGCTGTGCTTGAAGTGGCATCTAAACCTGCACGCTTGAACCCGATGGGTGCGGCGCCCGCTATTTCGCGGGTAGGCCACCAGATCGCAGGAGCTCTGTTGGCGGAGCCAAGTTCAAAAATCCTAGGCGAAATGTGCCGGATTGGCTATAATTGACGTTTGTGCCTGATGTGCTGGCCCCGCCTGAGTGGGTCTGCAGGGAATACTGAGATGAATCCGGTTATTGCGAAAATCCATGAAGCGCAGCTGCGTAAGGGGCTGCCCGAGTTCCGGCCCGGCGACACCGTGCGCGTGAACGTCCGCCTGAAAGAGGGCGAAGGCGACAAGGAAAAAGAGCGCCTGCAGGCTTTTGAGGGCGTGGTGATCTCCAAGAAGGGCCGGGCGTCGGGCGCGACCTTCACGGTGCGGCGCGTCAGCTTTGGCGTGGGCATCGAGCGCATTTTTCCGCTGCATTCGCCGTCGATCAGCTCGATCGAAGTGGTGGGCAAGGGTAAAGTGCGGCGCGCTCGGCTGTATTACCTGCGCGATTTGAAGGGTAAAGCAGCGCGCATCAAGCGGGCTGCTCGTGAAGAAACCGCGGTGGCAGCTACGGTTGGCGCGGAGACCAAGGCGTAAGCTGCGTCACAATTCGATCGGAGTTCAGAGGCCTCGCAATGTCGCGGGGCCTTTTCATTTCTGGGCCGCTAGCCTTCGATTCCAGCGTAATTTGCCGATGCAGAAATCAAGCCACGGTCCCTCCACTGCGCGACCCGGCGCGCACAACGCGCGCGCAGGAGAAAAGCCGGGTCGCTCCGGTCGGGATGACAGAACCTGCTTGCCGTGAACGTGGAGATGCGGACGACGCCGCGCCACAGGCAAGAGCGCTTGTGCTACCTGGGTACGCGAACGCGGCGAGAAACGGAACCGATATGCGGGCGGGCGACTACTTCAGGTATTGGTCCATCCAGGCGACCCAGCGGCGATAGACGTCCATGGCGCGGACGGGGTCGCCTGGGAAGTGGCCTGCTACGGGATAGGCGAAGAACTTTACCGGGACATTGTTGTCTTTGAGGGCATGATAGAGCTGATAAGACTGGCCGACGGTGACGCGGGCGTCGCCGGTATCGTGAAGGATCAGCGTCGGCGTTTTGATTTGTTGCGCGTAGGTGATGGGGGATTGCGCGCGATAGTCCTTCAAGTTGTCGCCGACGAACGGAGAGCCTTTAAAACTGTATCGGCCAGTGACATTGCCGTCGGCAAGGTTGTATTCCTCGTAGAGGTCGGTTACCGGGGCGCCGGCCAGAGCGACCTTCCAAATCTGATAGTGGCCGATAAGCCATGAAGTCATGTACCCGCCGTAAGACCAGCCGGAGACGCCGATTTTGGTGTCGTCGATGAAGCCGCCTTGCTTGAGGGCATCGATGCCGGAGATGACATCGCGGCCGGGGCCGTCGCCGGCGTCGTTCCAGATGGCGCGCTGGTAGGCGTTGCTGATGTTGTCGCTGCCGCGATAGTTGGGGGAGAAAACGACGTAGCCGCTGGCCGCGAGAAGTTGTGGAAGAAACGTGAACTGTGTCGTCGCAGATGCGGTGGGTCCACCGTGGATGTAGAGGACCAGCGGATATTTCTTTTCTTTCGAAAAATCGGGCGGGTAGACGACGACACCGTCTTCCTTGAAATTGTCGGGACCCTGCCATTCGAAGCGTTCGGCTTTGGCGAGATTCAGCGCAGCGATGTCGCGATTGAAATTGGTGAGGCGCTTGGGCGCGTCGTTGGCGGAGGCCATGTAGTAGAGCTCGGACGGTTGGGCGGAACTGATGCCTGTGAACGCAATTTCGCCTTTGCGACCCACGAACGCGTCGATCCAGAACATCCAGGTGGGATTGACGTCGCCGAGATTGAGCTTTTTCGGCGCGCCGTTGAGAGGCTGGAGCCACAGCGATGTTTGCGTGCCCTCGTGGCCGCCGACAAGCAGCGAATTATTATCGGGCATCCAGATAGCGCGGAAGAGATTGTGGTCGATGGCGTGAGTGGCGGAGGCGCCGTCGCCGCCGGCGGTCTGGGTGACTAAGATTTCATTTTCCTGATTGGGATCACCCTCGCGAGGATACCAGTAAGCGATGTGCGAGCCGTCGGGGGAAAACACGCCGAAGCCTTCGAGTTTTTCGTGAGTGGTGAGCTTGCGGATTTCGCCGGTGTCCACGGTCAACAACTGGACGGTGCTGAGATCGTTGTTCCCAAAATGGGGACGTTCCTGACGGGTGAAGAGCAGAAGTTTCCCGTCGGCGGACCAATTGATCGGTGATGCGGGAGAGCTGGGTGGAGCGGATTTCGCAAGGCTCCACGCGCCGGAAGTGAGGCGCTTAGGTTTGCCGCCTTCTGCAGCGATGAGCCAGAGATGCGAAGGCATTTCCGGGCCGGTGGCCAGGAAATCGTTGTCGCCTACCTCGAAGGCGTCGTTGTGTTTCTCGATTTCCTTTTTATTTTCGGGCTCGTCGGAGGTGACGTAGGCGATTTCCTGGCCATTGGGGCGCCAGGCGAATTGCTCGACGCCGTTGGGAGCGTCGGTAATCTTTTTCGCTTCACCACCGGACATGGGCAGGACAAAAAGCTGGAGCTTGGGATCTTTGGCGGAAGTGTCTACGGCTTCGAAAGCGAGGCGATCGCCCTCGGGGGACCAGCGCGGGAAGCCGACGCCTTTGCGATCGTGGGTGAGCGCGTGAGGAGCACCGGTGGCGATGTCGATGAGGACGAGGTCGCGATCAGAGCGATCCTGGTCGAGATTGATGCGGGAGACGACGCAGGCGATGGATTTGCCGTCAGGGGAGATCTGCGGGTCAGAGACGGTGGTGATTTTGGTGAAGTCGTCGAGCTGGAGAGTACGCGTCTGGGCGGAAGTGGAGACGGGGAATAGCGCGGCGATCAGCAGAATGGCGATGGGGACGAGCTTTGACGGCATAGAGTTGCAGTCTCCTTTGAGACGGCTTTGACGAGCGGGAAAATCACGCTTTAGGGTGCGCGTATGCTGCCATGTTGGTGGAACGCGCGTCAACCGATGCGGTGAGAATGCGGGCGCCAGGCGATGCAGTTTTTTGGTGTCGAAAGGCCAAGATGTCTCTTCAGGCTAAGCCTGTTGCCTTGCGGTTGGTGTGTCGGGACCCTTCGAAGCTCAGGATAGGCTGAAGGCCCGCCCCCGGTGCCATCTATCGGAGTTCCTGTTGACAATCAACAGGTCGGCGAGTAGGCTCTTGTTGGTTATCTACAGGAGTTGGACGAGGAGCGCTCGATGACGCCGCCGCGGGGAGAGGTTTTGCAGGGGACTTTGGATCTGATTGTTTTGAAGACGCTGGATGCGATGGGGCCTTTGCATGGCTATGGGATTGCGATGCGGATTCAGCAGGTGTCGGAGGATTTGGTGAAGTTGAATCAGGGAACGCTGTATCCGGCGCTGCTGCGGTTGGAGCAGCGCGGGTGGATCAATTCGAAGTGGGGCGTGTCGGACAACAATCGCAAGGCCAAGTATTACACGCTGACGAAATCGGGGCGGAAGCAGCTGGTGACGGAGACGGAGAGCTGGGAGCGCATGGCTTCGGTGATTGGAAGATTGATCGCGGGGGCGGAAGGGACTTGAGGTGAGCGTGTTGCGGGAAACTTTAGCACGGATTGCTGGGTTTTTCGGGCGGCGGCGATCGCTGGAGGAGAATCTCGAGGCGGAGTTGCGCGCGCATCTGGCGTTGGCGGCCGAGGACAAGGTGCGAGGCGGGATGTCACCGGAAGAGGCGCGGCGGGCGGCGTGGCGGGAGTTTGGGGGCGTGGAGCAGACCAAGGAGAATTATCGCGAGCAGCGCGGGTTGCCGTTCGCCGAGACGTTGCTGAACGATCTGCGATATGGGCTGCGGATGCTGGGGAAGGCGCGGGGATTTACGGTGGTGGCGATTTTGACGCTGGCGATTGGAATTGGAGCGAACACGGCGATTTTCAGCGTGGTACACGCGGTGTTGCTAGCGCCGTTTCCCTACCCCAATCCGGAGCGGCTGGCGATTGTGTGGTCGGTGTACGGGCTGGAGGGGCGGGCGCCGGCGGCGGGTCCGGAGTTGGTGTATTTGCGGGACAGGAGCCGGTTGTTCGAAGAATTCGGAGGCGTGTGGGCACAGAGCGGAGCACTGACGGGTGAACGCGAGCCGGAACAGGTAAAGGTCGGGCAGGTGACCTCGAATTTCCTGTCGATGCTGAGCGTGAAGCCGCAACTAGGAAGATTTTTCCGGCCGGAGGAGCAGGGATTCGGCGCAGCGCGGTCGATGATTTTGAGCGACGGATTGTGGCGGCGGCGCTTTGGCGGTGATACGCAGACGATCGGCAAGTCCGTATGGATGAACGGCAATTCGTTCACGATCGTGGGCGTGATGCCAGCGAATTTCCGGATTATTTTTCCGGAAGGATCCAGCGTGCCGCCGGAGATGGACGTGTACATCCCGTTTCCTTCGGATTTGGCGAAGCAGCCGGCAGATCAGGGCTACATCCGCGTGATCGGGCGCTTGAAACAAGGGGTAACGTTCGAACAGGCGCAGAGCGAAGCAGATGAAATGGCGGCGCAACTGCGGGCGCAGTTTCCGGCGTTTTCAGAGGAGGGGCTGAAGCTGCGGGTGGTGCCGTTACACGGAGATGTGGTGCGAAATTTGCGGACGGCGCTGCTGGCGCTTTTTTCGGGGGTTGGTTTTGTGCTGCTGATCGCGTGCGCGAACGTGGCGAATCTGCTGTTGTCGCGGGCCAGCCAGCGGCAGCGGGAGGTGACGCTACGCATCGCGATGGGTGCTACGCGCGGGCGGGTGATCCGGCAATTGCTGACCGAGAGCGTGCTGCTGTCGTGCATCGGCGGAGCGGCGGCGGTACTGGTGGGAGCATGGGCGCTGAAGTTGCTGCTGGTGTTGCGGCCGCAGGAAATGGAGAGGCTGGGGACGATCGACCTGGATTTGACGGCGTTTGGATTCACGCTGGCGATTTCGGTGATCGCGGGAATCTTGTGCGGGGTGGCGCCGGCGCTGCGAGCGACGAGAGTGAATCTTGTGGAATCGCTGAAGGAGGGCGGGAGGAACGTTCCTGGAGCGAAACACGACTCGCGGAGCGCGCTGATCGTTTGCGAGGTGGCACTGGGATTTGTGCTGCTGATCGGAGCGGGACTGATGATGCAGACGTTCGCGGAATTGATGCGGGTCAATCCGGGTTTTGCGCCAGATGGGGTGCTGACATTTCACGTGTCGGCGGCATCAGGGAAGTACGAGACGCCGGAAGCGGCTACGGAATTTTTCCGGAAGCTGCAGAAGAATGTGGCGGGCGTGCCAGGAGTGGATTCGGTGAGCGTGGTGTCGCACTTGCCGTTCGATGAAAGTTTGCCGAACTGGTACAGCTACTACTGGGCGGAGGAAGCGTCGAAGCAGGAGCAGAACACGGTGATGGCCGATCATCGATCGGTGTTTCCGGGGTATTTCAAGAGCATCGGCGCCAGTTTCGTGGCCGGGCGGGATTTTGACGACTTCGATATCAAAGAAGGACGCGCGGTGGTGATCGTGGATGAAGTTGTCGCGGAGAGAGCGTGGCCGGATGGCGTGGCGGTCGGAAGGAAACTGAACATCGAGCATAAGATAAGTACGTTCGAGTCGGGCCGAGGCGGGGTGGAAGTGGTCGGCGTGGTGAAGCATGTGCAGTCGCATTCACTGACCAATCGAGTGCGGGGTCAGGTGTACTTGCCATATACGCAGGCCGTGCGGCCGCACATGTCGCTGACGGTGAGGTCGAACACGCCGCCGGAGACGTTGGTGCCGCTGCTGCAGGCAGAAGTGGCGAAGCTGGATAAGGATTTGCCGATCTACAACGTGCAGCCGATGAACGCGTACGTGGAGAAGGCGCGACGAGAGACGCGATTCACGACGGCGTTGTCGGGAGCGCTGGCGTTGATCGCGCTGCTGCTGGCGTGCACGGGGATTTATGGAGTGACATCGTATTCGGTACAGCGGCGGACGAATGAATTGGGAACGCGGATGGCGCTGGGTGCGCAGCGGTCGGACATATTCGCAATGGTGTTGCGCGAGGGGATGTTGCCGGTGGTGGTGGGACTTACGCTGGGACTGGCGCTTTCATTTGTACTGACGCCGCTGATGGCCGGACTGTTGTTTGGCGTGCGGGCGAGCGATCCAGTGACGCTGGCTGGGAGCGGGGCGTTTCTTGGCGGAGTCGCGTTGCTGGCGTGTTATTTGCCGGCGCGGCGGGCGGTGCGCGTGGATCCGTTGGTGGCGCTAAGGTACGAGTAATGGCTCCGGGGGCGTGGAATCGGCTTTGGGTCGGCGCGAGGCGATTAGCGGGCTCATTTTCGAGGAGCGCGCGAGACGCGGAGCTTGACGAAGAACTTCGCGCACACCTGGACGAATTGGTGGACGAGAACGTTCGACGCGGGATGACGCTGGAGGAGGCGCGGCGAGCGGCGCGGCGGGAGTTTGGCGGCGTGGAGCAGGCACGCGAGGCGTATCGCGACTTGCGCGGACTTCCGCTACTTGACACCCTGCGGCAGGATCTGCGGTTTGCGGTGCGCGGGCTGGTGCAGCGGCGGGGATTCGCGGTTGTGGCGATATTGATCCTGGCGCTGGGGATCGGCGCGACTACCGCTGTTTTCAGCGCGGTGGACCGCGTCCTGTTTCGCAGTCTTCCTTATCCACATGACGAGCGACTGGTTTCGTTTGGCGTGAAGGCGCCATTCGAGGGCATCGAGTTCATGCTGGCGCCGGAGTATGCGGTTCTGCGGACGCAACCTGGACCGTTCGAATCCATGACGTCGCTGACGCCAGGCGGCGCCGACTGTGACATCACCGAACAAAATCCGGCACGCATGACGTGCGCGCTGGTGGAGTCGACTTTTTTGTCGACATTGGGGGTCGCGCCGGTGCTGGGACGCGATTTCACGGGCGACGACGACCGGCCGAAGGCGCCTCGAGTGGCGCTGTTGTCCTATGGACTGTGGCAAGCGCGATTTGGCGGCGATCCTCGGGTCGCTGGTCGGACCATTTCGCTGGACGGCAAACCAACTGTCGTCATCGGAGTTCTTCCGGCGGCTTTTGAGATGCCCAACCTGGCCGCTACTGACATTCTTTTGCCGCAAGCGCTGGATGAAGCGGCGCTGGACCGCAACAATCCGCGGGTTCTGCTGCGGGCTTTTGCGCGGCTCAAACCCGATACCGAGATTGCGCAAGCGACAGCGGCCCTGCAGCCGTGGTTTCAGGACTCGTTGCGATTCGTGCCGCCGCAGTTTCGAGCGGAGGTGTCGCTGCGGGTGCGCTCGTTGCGCGACCGGCAGATTGAAGATGCCCGCGTGGGTGCCTGGCTGCTGCTAGGGGCCGTGATAGCGGTGCTGCTGCTGGCCTGTACGAATGTGGCGAATCTGTTGCTTGCGCGAGTGGCGGGACGCCGACGGGAATTTGCCGTGCGCGCAGCGTTAGGCGCCAGCAGGATGCGATTGGCCCGACAGATGTTGACCGAGAGCACCTTGCTCGGCGGATTGGGAGGCGTCGCAGGGGTGGGCGTCGCCTACTTTTTCCTGCGCATGTTTGTGGCCATCGCACCGGGAGGGATCGCGCGGCTGCAGCAAGCATCCCTGGATCTCCGGGTGCTGGGGTTTACGGCGGTGACCGCGCTGCTGTCCGGAATCTTGTTTGGCTTGGCTCCCGCGATGGGGCAACCTTCACCGGAATCTCTCACCGGAAGAAATACGCAGAGTGTGAGCCGGGGAATCTTTCGCCAGGCACTAGTGGCGGCGCAAATCGCGGGTTCGATCATGTTGCTGGCGGGGGCGGGCTTGCTGCTGCGAACGTTGTGGAAGATCCAGACGATTCCATTGGGCCTCGAAACACAGCAAGTAGTCGTGGGACATATTTCGCTGGCGGAGCATCGGTACCCGGACGTCGCGCGGCAGTTGCAGTTCTTAGGGGAGCTCGAGAATCGATTGAGCCGGATTCCGGGTATCGCCAGCCTGGCGTTCAGCGACACGCTCCCGCCTTCGGGAGGAACGCAAGCGACCTTCTTTGCCTCGATTGAAGTACCAGGCCATGCGCGTGCAGCGCAGGGGACCGGGGGAATGGTCGATTGGCGGATGGTGACGCCGAACTATTTCAAGGTTCTGGGGATTCCCATTGAGCGAGGCCGCGGGTTTACCGAGGAGGACCGGGCACCGGCGGAAAATCCGGTGATTGTAAGCGCGACGCTGGCGCGAAAACTTTTCCCTGGCGAAGACCCGCTGGGCAAGACCATGCGCTTCAGCGCCTTCGACAGGCAAGGGCCTCCAAGGACGATCGTGGGAATTGCGGGCGACGTGAAAAATGACGGGTTGCTCGCGTCACCGGGACCCGAATTTTATGTTCCATGGAAGAACGACCCGCAAACATGGGTACGGCGCAGTTATGTGATTTTTCGGACGCCGGTGAGCACGGCAACACTCGTTCCGTGGGTGCGCGGGGAGATTACTGCGCTGGATGCAACGGTGCCTGTGGAGTTTTCCACGATGAACGAGCGGGTCAGCAAGCTGACACAGCGCCAGCGGTTTGACGCGGTGCTGGTGTCGCTGTTCGCGGGCATCGCAGTGCTGCTTGCAGCGCTGGGGATTTACGGTGTGGTGAGTTTTTTCGTGTTACAGCGCACACAGGAAATTGGAGTGCGGCTGGCGCTGGGGGCAACGCCGGCAGCGGTCATGAAACTGGTGTTTGCGAACGTGGCGCGATGGACGTTGGCGGGCGCTTTGCTGGGACTGTCTGGCGCGTGGTTTTGCGCAAGGGCGGTGGAGTCGCTGCTTTTTGAAGTGCAGGTTCACGATCCGCTGCTTCTAGGACTGGCGCTTGTGGTGCTGCTGGCAGCGGCGTTTCTTGCCGCATGGTTCCCGGCGCGGCGGGCGATGCGTGTCGATCCGATGGTGGCACTGAGATACGAATAAGGGCTGGTGGCATTGCCTTAGGTGCACTGCGGCGCCAATTCGGCGATTGGCGTTCTGGGGGCGTGGTAAACTCGCGGCGTCGGCGACGGTTTTCGCTGACCCACGGCAAAAATGGCACGAGTTTGCTCTTCGCGATTTGAGCGCGCGGCGCGGAAGCTTGGGTGGACGCGCATCGCGGGTATTGATGAAGTCGGGCGCGGGGCATTGTTCGGTCCGGTTGTGGCTGCTGCCGTCATTCTCAATCCAAAACGACGTATTGTAGGGCTGGATGATTCGAAGGCCCTCTTGCCAGAACGCCGCGGAGTGCTTGCGGAGCGCATTCGCGAGCACGCCTTGGCGTGGGCGGTCGCGGAAGTGGATGCTTCGCGGATCGACGCGTGGAATATTTATCAGGCCAGCCGGCAAGCGATGACCGCGGCGTTGCAGCAGTTGAGCATGACGCCGGACTATTTGCTGATCGATGCGATGGAACTGGATGTGATGATCGAGCAGAAGTCGCTGATCAAGGGAGACGCCAAAAGCGTGTCGATTGCGGCGGCATCGATTGTGGCGAAGACGTATCGCGACGCGCGGATGGAAGAGTGGGACGCGGTTTATCCGCAATATGGGCTGGCGCGGCACAAGGGCTATGCGACGGCCGATCACCTGGAGGCTTTGCGGCAGCATGGGCCGACGCCGTTGCACCGGCACTCGTTTGCGCCGGTGCGGGAGGCGGGGTGCTGGTCGACCGGGGCGATACAGATTGAGTTGTTGCCGGATCCGATTTTGCCTTAAGGCGATCGGACTGGGGGCCGGCGGAAGACCACATTGGCGGGCGGAAACAGCGGTGCCTGGCGGGTATATGTTCGATGGCGCTTCAGAAAGGCCTCACCCCTGAAGGGTGAGCTACAGGCATTTCGGAGGCAGTGAAGGTTGTTTCGTGATTCGAACGGGGTGACTGGCTGCTCACACCGGGTGCAGGGTTCGTTGACTTGGCTTTTACCCGCCTGCTAGCGTAGTTCAGCACTACTTTTGCCGGCCTTTGCGGCGCGGACGCGGGAATTGCGTTCAGCCGCGGGCAACGGCGCGGTATTGTCTGAGTGCCCGAATGGCCTATAACAAAAGCAAGTACGTTGAAGCGGCGCAGAAGCTGTTGAACCAGGGCAAGGTTGCCCAGGCCATCGCCGAATACCAGCAGATTTTGAAGCACGAGCCGCGCGATCAGGTCACCCTGATGACCATCGGCGAGCTGTATATCCGCCAGGGCGAGACATTCCAGGCAATTGATTATTTTGAGCGGCTGGCGCAGTTGTTTGTTGGCGACGGCTTTCTGACCAAAGCGATCGCGGTTTACAAGCGCATCGCGAAACTCGCGCCTGAAGAGATCCGACCGCTCGAAAAACTTGCCGACCTGTACGTGCAGCAAGGAGTGATGAGCGAGGCGCGTCCTCTGTTCCTGCAGTTGGCCGAAATCCACCTGAAAAGCAATCGCCAGCCGGAAGCCGTCGCGCTGCTGAAAAAGCTGCTGATGGCAGAGCCGGACAATCTGCGCATCCAGATTCGCCTGGCCGACTTGTATCAGGCGATGGGGCAATCGAGAGAGGCTGTGGATGCCTACGTCTCCGCGGCACAACGCGCGCTGGCGCGCGGCGATCAAGCCGAGTGCGAGAAGCTGGCGGACAAGGCCATCAAACTGGATCCGCGTAACCTTGCGGCGTCGATCGTCAAGGCGCGAGTGCACTCCACGCAGGGCAATCTTGCGCAGGCGGCGGAGTTGCTGGAGCAAGTTCCGGATCTGGAAAGAGGCGGCGAGCAGACCGAGCTGCTGCTGGATCTGTATGTGAAGAGCGCGAAATGGGAGGAAGCCGGGGAACTGGCCATGCGCGTCTTCGATGCGGATCCCAAGAACTTTGGCCCCACGCAGAAAATTGTGGAGTCGCTGCTGGAAGCCGGGCAGGGCGACCGTGCGATGGCGGTGCTGGACAAAACACGGATTGCCATGATCGATGCCGGCGAGCACGAAGTGATCGGCAAGCTGCTCAATGAATTGGCCGAGAGAATGCCCGGGCGCCTTGAGCCGTTGGAATGGCTGGTGGAAACGTACGGCCGGACCAGCGATTCATTCCGCTTGCCTGACGCGCTGGCACACCTGGGCGACGCTTTGGTGGCTGCCAACAAGCTGGAGCGAGCCAAGCAAATTTTCGAGCAATTGGTTGATCGCGAGCCGGAGAGTGAACCCGCCAAGCGCAAGCTGAACGACGTGGTGCGCCGGATGGGAGGAACGGTACCGGAAGAGCCCATCCCGGTGATTGAAGATCAAGCGCCGGTGGAACTGGTCAGACCACCGGCTCCCAAAGTTCGTCCGGGCCTGGATACCGCGCCACCGCCGGAAGTTTCTGCCAAGCCCGCGGCGCAGCCTTTGGCAACAGCGCCACCGCCGGTTGCGCCTGCAATCGTGGAGGCGCCGCTAGACGACGAAACGCAGAAATTCATCGCGCAATCGTTGACCGACGTCGATCTGTTTGCCAGCTACGGCCTGACGCAGAAAGCCATCGGGCTGCTGGAAGCGATTTTGCGGCGCGCGCCACGGCACACGCCGACGCTGGAGAAGCTGCTGGACTTTGTCCTGGGTGCGGGAGACGACCGCCGCACCGCGGAACTGGCGTCGCAGTTGGAGCAGATTCACAGCGAACGCGGTGAGGCCCGCGGCGCAGAACGCTTCGGCGAGTTGCGGCGGCGCTTCCAACGCGCGGCCGGACTAACAGATGAGGAATTGGCGGGACCAGGAAAAGCCGCGCAAGCAATGAGAACTCCAGCAGAGACCGCGGAGGAAGAGGCGCTGCCTGAGATTTCTGCGGAAGCGGACATCCGCGAATTTACGGTTGCGGAAGCGCACGCCGAGGAGCCCCAAGCCGGTGACGCGCCGCCCGCGGCCCCGCCACCCGAAGCGGTTCACGAAGTGGATTTGTCGGATGAATGGGCCTCCATGCTGGAGGAAACCAAGCCCGTCGAGGCGGCCAAGCACGAGCCTGCTGCGGGGCTCAAAGAACCGGCCACAGAACAGCCTCACGAGTTTGTGATCTCCCCAGAATCCGAGACCGTGCCGCGCAGCGAAATTCCCGCGGCGGCGGAGTCCGAGATTTCGGCTGAATCGCCGGCTCCTGACGACACTCCGGTGTTCGAGATTTCCGCGGAAAGCGAGCCACCGAGCGCACCGTCCGCGGAGAGTCAAGAAGCCGCTTACGAATTGCCGGCGTTGGAGTTGCCGGTCGAAGCGCCCAAGGCGGCAGCCAAGCCACCTGCCCCGCCGGCGAAAACGCCCGAGCCGGAGTTTGAACTTGAGCAAGACTACGAGCTTGTCCTCGATCCGGAGCCGATCGTCCCAGCGTACGACCAGCGGCCGCCGGAGGCTCCCGTCGCGCCGAAGGCGCCCGAGCCCGAAGCGGTGGCCCACAACGCCGCGCCAAGTTTGCCGGGCAATGGCCTCGCTTCGGATCAATTTTTGGCGGATCTTGCCAATGAAATCGATTCACTGGGAATCGGAGGGCTCTCGCCCGCGTATTCCGAGCCGGCTGGGCACGACGCGACGGCGAAGAACGCCGCCAAGGCCGAAGAAAAGCCCGCTGCTCAGGTAGAAGCGGGTCCGCTGAAAGAAGTGTTCGATGAATTCCGTGCGGAACTCGGCGAAATGGGCGCGGAAGACGAGGATCTGGAGACGCACTATAACCTGGGCATCGCTTTCCGCGAAATGGGGCTGGTCGAGGAGGCCATCAGCGAATTCCAGAAGGTAGCGAAAGCCAGTGAGCGCGGTCGCCCGTTCCGCTACTCGATGCAGTGCTACACGCTATTGGGTCTGGCATTCATGGACAAGGGACAGCCTTCCATCGCGGCGCTGTGGTACGAACGAGCGCTGAATCTTCCGGGCATCGAACCGGAAAGTGAACTCGCCTTACGGTATGATCTGGGCGTGGCTCAAGAAACAGCGGGTGAAGTGGAAGCGGCGCTGAAGAGTTTTACCAAGGTGTACGCCAACAACATCGACTATCGCGACGTGGGCGAACGCATTGCCTCCCTTCAGAAGCCGGCTCGCTGATGTTCCAACCCTACTGAGCCCTGGAGCGGTCTCTCGCGCATGAATCGTCTCTTAAGCGCTTTTCTGGTGGTCATTTGCTGCATCATGGGCGCGATCTTGTTCTATCTTCCGTGGACCGGGATCTGGGAACAGAATTATTTTCTGAGTCATTTTCCGTCGCTGATGCGCATCCTGCTGCACCCGGCATTTCGTGGCGCTGTCAGCGGCCTGGGAATTCTGGATATTTTTCTGGCGATACGCATGATCGGGCCGGATCCGGGTCCCGCGGCAATCTCTCGTGTCCGCCCACAATAAATCCCCCGATCCTCGCTCTAGAATTTCGCTCCGCCAAATATTTTCGCGCCCGATCCTCTGCTATGTCACTGACCGCCGGAGCTTGCCGGAGTCGCAGACCGCGGAGCCCATACATAATGCACATGCCGTCGCTGGGCTCGCGCGAATGGTTAGTGCCCTCGCCGCTACCGGAATTGACTGGATTCAAATTCGCGAAAAAGATCTCCCACCGAACCAGCTTGCTGCTCTAACGCGCAGTGCTCTTGTTTCGGCGGGCGCTTTTTATAGGAAAGGTCGGCAGTTCACCGGTATCTTCGTGAACGACGACAGCCTTGACACCGTCCTGGCAACAAGGCCTTTCGGCGTCCAACTCAGCGAAAAAGCCTCTCTGACCGATGCCCTGGAGAGGTTGGAAGCCTATCAGGTCCGCCGTGGCCTGTTCGTCGGAAAATCCTGTCACACCCTGGAATTCGCGGTAGCCGCAGAACGCGAAGGCGCCGACTATATCTTCTTCGGTCCGGTTTTCGCCACTCCGTCCAAGGCTGCCTTCGGTCCGCCTCAGGGCCTGGCACGCCTCGCCGAGGTCTGCCGAGCCGTTTCCATTCCTGTGCTGGCCATCGGCGGGATCACCGAGGCGAATTTCATCGAATGCCTCCACGCAGGCGCGGCCGGCATCGCCGCCATCCGGATGTTCCAGGACGCGGCCGATCCGGCTGCAACGATCCAGGCGTTAAGGAGGCTCGCAAAATAACGGTTGGCGCCGCGCACCACTCAGGCGCCGTTCAATCTCCGAAGCAGTCGAATTTGCCCGGCATGGTAGATGTCGTGAAACGAAATGCCGTAGACCAACCTGAACACTTTGGGCGGCGGATTCGTGCCAAGGCTTTTTGCAATCACGTCACGCAGGGCGCGGTGCTCGCGATCGAGCAAATCCTTGTCCGCTCGCCAAGCGGCTTCGGTGAGCTTGCCTTCTTGGGGCCTCGGGAAGAAATTACTGCCTTTTAACGCGAAGGAACCGCGCTTCCCGCCTTCCAGCTTTCGCCGCACCACGTATTTCCAATACGCCGCGTGCAACGTTTCCTCCCAGATATTGTGACGTCCGGGTCCGGGTCGCCACGCGGCCTGCTTTGCAGCGACGCCGCGAATGGACTGCTTGAGATTCGGGCCATGCCAGGTAGGCTTTTCGTACGCCTGGTCGATCAGGGTGAGAATGAACGAGGCAAGTTCCATGTGAAGCTGCTCCCAGATATCGCGAGAAGTGAACAACGCAGGAAGAATGTCGCCGCTGCCAGGAAGAAGTCAATGCGCGAGCGGCGATCGAGAGGGATAAATTCAAGTAACCGAGGCACCGCGAGCTCGCGAGTTGCGTTTGTGCTGATAAAGCTCGCGGTCGGCGGCCTCCAGAAGGTCCTCGGCGGTGCGTCCATTGTCTGGGTAAACGCTGACGCCGATGCGAAGTACGCCGCAGCGAACGGAGCAATCGCCTTTCCGCGCCGCGTAACCGTACAGTTTTTCCGCGCCTCGACTCCAGGTCTGAACGGTCCCGTCCAGAGCAAAGGTCAACAGCGCCTCGTCCGAAAACGAGAGAATGGCCGCGAGTAATCGCTCGGGCCGTGCTTTCTTTTGCATCGAAACCAGTGACTTTCAGAACAGGGAAGGCCTTCGAGATGATGAAGCTAATTGTTTCCCGCCGGAAAGAGATGGAAGCCGGGTAGGTCAGCCCAAGTGTGCGAGCAGCCTCGCACCTGAGAACCAGCTTAGCAGCCGCCTGCGCGCATGCAAGCGGGCCCGATGTACAGCAATAACTAGAGTATTATGGACTGATTCAGTGAATTTTCTATTTCGGGGAAATGACCGCTTGCTTGCAGGTGTCAGGCGCTCAGCCAGCGCCCGATGGGCCGCCAGGAATCTGTGTGATCGCAAATCACCCGGAGGGCCGCGGTGATCGGAATGGCCAGCACCAATCCCATGCCACCCCACACCCAGCCCCAGAACAGCAGCGCCACGGTGATGGCCACAGCATTCAGCCGCACGCGCCGGCCGACTAATTGTGGCGCAATAAAGTTGAGGGCCAGAACGTGAATGCCGGTCAACACGCCAGCGATTAGCAGGAAGCCGCTCAGGGTCTTGAACTTTGCCAGGGCAATGATGAACGCGGGCACCCAGGCCAGCACCGCGCCGATATATGGAACCATGTTCAAGATTCCGGAAGCCATGCCGGTCAAAATGGGATAGTCCAAGTCGATGATCCAAAAAAACACACTGCTGGCGGCCATTACCATCAGGGTGACCACGGTCATGCCCGCGAGATAATCGCGCAGAACTTCACGCAGGTCTTCCAATGTTTCTTTTACCTGGGTGCGTCTAGCCACCGGAAACAGTTGCAAGGTGCCATGCCACACCTCACGTTTCCCGGCGAGCATGAAAAAGACCAGAAATGGCATGAAGGTGATTTCCAGGAACAGTGCGTACAGAGAGCCCATGCCGCGCAGCACCAGGTTGTGCAGCAGGCCGGAACTCCCGGGAACTCCGCCCGGTGCGCCGGCGGAGCCACCCACGGGTGCTACACGACCTTCAATTCCATTGATTTTGCCTTCGACGGCATCGGCCGCGCTGCGCAGTACGCTGCCATATTTCGGCCAATTGTCAGAAAAGTTGGCGATGCGCGTTCCCAGGCCATAGCCGACCGCGACGAGGACCAGAATCAGGAGCAGCACCATGGCCATGGCTCCGACGGTCCGCGGCACGCCCGCGCGCTCCAGCATTTCCACGGCAGGATCGAGAAAATAGGCGAGCAGGATTGACAACAACAGGGTGATCACCACGCCTTGGGCGTAGTAGCAGAAAAGCAGAATGATCGCCGCAGCGAGCACACGCATGCTGAAATTCGACCCGCTGATTCGGATGATCGCCGGGGTGGTCTCGGTCGCCGACACTAGATACTCCGTAACAGACACGGTAACACACCCGAGCAAGCTTCATGCCAAGTCCGCCGCAGTGGGGTTTCGCCAGAGGCAGGTATTGCTCCGCTCGCTGCAGCACTGATCACACCTGAAGGTTTGCAATGCGATCCTTCTCGCGGGAAATCACGAGCCTGTGCCGCGGCCTACCGGCAGGTACCGAGCGGTGGGACTATTCCTACGTTTTCTTTCTCTTGCCTACGAACGTTTCTGTGCCCAGAACCGCACGTTTGCATGACGCCACAGGGCGATACGCCGGCAGAAATCCGGCGCAGCATGCGTGTTAAACTTTTCTGCGTCGCAAGCTCCCAGCGTCAGGTCCTGGCCGTCAAAGGACCGCGATCATTTCAACAAAGGATTGTCCCGCGGTCAGTCCTGAACTAGGCCGCCTCCTTCATGCCTAAACAGCTCTTCGGTACCGATGGGATGCGCGGCGAACCCGGCAAAGCTCCACTCGACGACGCCACACTCTACGCCACGGGCCGTGCCCTCGGCGCTTATCTCAACAGGCAGCACAAAGCCGCACGCGTTCTGATTGGGATGGATACGCGCGAGTCCGGCACGCACATTGCTGCGCTGTTGGCCGCGGGCCTGGATGTCGCAGGCGCTTCGGTGGCATTCGCCGGTGTCATTACAACTCCGGGCGTGGCGTGCCTGGTGCGGCAAAATGGATTTCAGGCGGGAGTAGTGATCTCCGCGTCGCACAATCCATTTCACGACAATGGCGTGAAGCTGTTTTCCAATGCGGGAATGAAGTTCCCGGATTCCGCGGAAGAAGAGCTGGAGCAGGACATCTTCAGGCATCGCGACGAAACCACGCCCAAAAATCCGCCCGCGCTGGCCGCGGACGATTCGCTGGACGCCGAATATCTGACTTTTCTTCGCAGCCGGGTCATTCCAGGAGCCAAGCTCTCTGGTTTGCGCGTCGTGCTGGACTGCGCCAATGGCGCCGCCTACAGGCTTGGCCCGGAGCTGTTCCGCTCGCTCGGAGCCGATGTCGTTTCCATGGGAACTTCGCCGGATGGACGCAACATTAACGCCGGATGCGGTTCCCTGCATCTGGAAGGCTTGCAAGAACGCGTGGTGGCAGAGAAAGCCGCACTAGGCGTGGCCTTCGATGGCGACGCCGACCGCGCCCTCTTTGTTTGCGAGACCGGCAAAATCATTAACGGCGACGGCATCTTGCTAGCGGTCGCTCGTTATTTGAAGGCGCATGGGAAACTCAAAGGCACACGCGTCGTGGCCACTTCGATGTCCAACCTCGGCCTCGAGCGCGTCCTAGCGCGCGATGGCATCTCGCTGGCTCGCACGAATGTCGGCGATCGCTACGTGCTGGAAGAAATGTTGAACAGCGGCAACGTTCTCGGCGGCGAGCAATCCGGCCACATTATTTTTCTGGACGATTCACCTGCAGGTGACGGCTTGCTTACCGCCGTCAAGATCGCCTCGCTGGTCTCTATGCAGGGTCGACTCGAATCGCTGGTGCAGGGCTTGAAGGACTATCCACAGACGATCGTCAACGTAAAAGTGCGCTCGAAGCCCCCGCTGGAATCGCTGCCCGAAGTTGCCAGCGCGCTGGCTGAAGCGCAATCCGCGCTGGGCGACAATGGCCGCATCGTGCTGCGTTATTCGGGTACCGAGCCGCTGGCCCGCGTCATGGTTGAAGCCGAGCACGAAGCAGACGTCCAGCGCTTCTCGCAATCCGTCGCCAACGCGCTACGCTCCTCAATCGGAATGTAACCGGGGAGTTTCAACGGAGCTTCTAACCTCGCAGGAAGGCCCTACTCGCGCGGTAAGCGCTCCCCAGTGCTTTTGGCTGAATATCCCGTGGGAAGCCGCGCATCGGGAACTTTTTCGCCCCTCGCGCCATTACCTTATTGAGGTGCAAACGTCGCTGGGTCGCCCCTCCGGCATCGTGCGTCAGCCAGCCATGATGCAAGATCTACCCTTGGAATCCGTTCTAAATTCGGAGCCTTCTTCCCGAACCATGAACGACACCACCGATCGCGTCACCGACGAAAGCCTCATGCTCGCCTTCGCCAGTGGCTCGCCCGACGCCTTCACCGAACTCTTCCGTCGCTACCGTCAGCCGGTCTATGCGTTCTTTTGCCGGCGCCTTTCGGATCCCATTCACGCCGAGGAATTGGGCCAGGAGGTCTTCCTCGCCCTATTACGTTCCGCCAAGCACTACGAACCACGCGCTCTGTTCCGGACCTATCTCTACGCCATCGCATTTAAGATTCTTCGCACGCATCGCCGCAAGGTCATTTTTCGCGCTGCCTGCTTCGCCACTATGGCAACCCGTGATGATCGCGGCAAGCAGGACTCTACCGAGGCCGCCCTGCTGATCCGCCGGGCCATTGCCAAGCTCGACGCCATCGATCGCGAGGTCCTCCTGCTGCGCGAGTTTGAGCAGCTCAGCTACTCCGAAATCGCGGACTTGTTGCAGCTCCCGATCAATACCGTCCGTTCGCGTTTATTTCGCGCTCGCACCGCCTTGCGTGCGTTACTCGAGACGCGTGGCCCGCAGCCAGCCGCGTCGCACTTGCCTGCATTGGGAGAACGCACATGAATACCGCCACACACGCGATTACGCCGGAGGAGATCATGGCTGTGCTTGACGCTGAACTTTCAGCCGAGCGCGCTCAACTTGTCAACGCACACCTTAATGAGTGCGCGGAGTGCGGTGACATTGCCAACGCCCTGCGTGACGGTTCGAAATCAGTGGCCACTTGGATCGTTCCGGCGGTGCCGGCCAATGCTCAATTCGAAGGCGGTCTGTACGAAACGGCTCGGCAGCTGGCATCAGAACAAAGGTCCTTGGGTGTCAGCAATATAGTTGCATTCCTGTGTCGGCATTGGGTCGTGACGGCCTTCTCTTTCGCGTTTGTCGTGATCATTTTGGGGTCCGCCAGACTACGTCCTGCTGCTGCTCCAAGCGTTTCCAGGGGCGTCGACTTTGCGCGCATGGTGTCAAATGGCGCTCCGGAGGAGATCGGCCGAAAAACTCCTACAGCGCGGGAAATCCCATCTCCATCCGTACCGAAGAATTGGACGCTGGATAAACTCGAAGGAGGCTCGAGCGTCGAGTCCGATGGAGCGCTGGCCGGCTCGCCTAGAGAGGAAGTCGCAGAAGAATCCAAGGTCCACGCGTATGAACCAAGTGCGCCCATGATCGCGAGGGCAGTCTCGCTCTCCATCCTCGCGAAGGATTTTGCGTCGTCACGAGTCGCCCTCGATGCAATCCTCGCGCGTCACCATGGCTATGCCGCCAGCCTGACCGCGAACACACAACAAAACGTAGCCCGCTCGCTCCAAGCGTCGCTTCGCATTCCGGCTACTGAGCTAAATGCGGCCATGTCCGAACTGAAATCGCTGGGCCACGTGCAAAACGAGACGCAGGGCGGCGAGGAAGTCACCCAACAACATGCCGACCTCGTCGCGCGGCTAGAGAATTCACGAGAAACCGAACGGCGCCTCCAGGCCATCCTGGAGCAGCGCACCGGCAAGATCAGCGATGTTCTCACCGTAGAACAGGAGATCGCCCGCGTCCGCGGTGAAATCGAGCAAATGGAGGCCGAGCAGAAATCGCTAAACCATCGCGTTGACTTCGCCTCGATTGAACTCACACTGGTCGAGGAGTACAAAGCCCAAATCACGCCGACCTCGCCGGCGACCTCCACACGCATTCATAACTCGGTGGTAAGAGGTTATCGCGATGCGTTGGAAAGTCTGGTCGGTGTCGTTCTGTTTTGCGCCGAGAACGGCCCCACCCTATTGTTCTGGCTGGTCCTGGTTGCACCAATCGTGTGGTTAGCTCGCCGTCGCTGGCAGCGGATCGCTGCGGCCGCATCGATGAGCGCTTAATTTCTGTCCTAAAATCGGAAAAACACACCTGAAGCGGCAATTTTGCTCCATGCTCCCGTTGATGAAATGTTGAGCGGCGTTAACGTTAACGATGCCTGACCTGCCCGTCGCCGCGTTCCGCGAACTCAGGGAGCAGGTTCCCGAATCTCCCAAAGAATGGATGCTTGCTGTCGTTCTCCTGTGGGAATTTGTAGGCTTTGCGCGTATCGATCGTGTCACAGATTTGTCTACTGCCACTAACTCCCATGCTTTCATCACACTACTCACTGTCTTCGTCGCGGCGCCATGCTGGCACGCCGTTTGCACTAATGCTGGCTAACAAAACAAGATTGGCTTCCCGGGGTGGCCGGAACCCAACCTCGACTGGAGTTCCGGTTTTGGGGGGTCAGTTCAGAAAAGGGGGCTTGCACCAGCCCCCTTTTTTATTTTCCTCGGTGGTTGGTTGCTTCCCGCGGGTGAGTCACGTCTTCAAGGCGCAGGGCTTCGGTCCTGCGCCGTTTCGTTTTAGGGAGCCTGACGGCAAGTTTCTACCAGCGCCGACAGCATTGGCCGGCTCGAGCGCCTGCCCACATTTTTGGCTCGCCCGGAAATGGATGCCGAAAAAAGTGAGCGGCCGACGGGGGGGTCGGCCGCTCGGGCGTGGGGGAATGGGAGGGTACGTGGCCTGAAGTCAGTTCGCTTCTTCATCCCGCACGGGGCGGGGCGCAGGCTGTCCCGCTGCGCTCGCAAGCAGCAGAACAACGCACAGGAGCAAACACCCGATAACCATCCGAATGGCTCCAAGAGTCGAGCTTACTTCCGATCACCCGATCATTTTGGCGGGTGCCTGGTGCGGGGTCGATAGCCCGGGGGGTTCAATTTCCCCAGTACTAAAAGAACGGCGTTCCGCTAGCCTTAGCGGTACCAACGTACTCCCCCGCGATTCCTCGCTAAGCTGACCGTTCCAAGGGGATTCCTTATGTAGCTGCTTTCGTCTTGGTAAAGATTTTCCTCCCTTTTCCGATACAGCCTCTGGGCCGTCCCGGCGGCCACCTATGGGCGGAGCGCGCCGAAGCCGCCGAATTGCGAAGGTAATTGCCATGGTCTTCTTGGCATCCGATACGACCGGACGAGTTTTCTTCTGAGAACACCACTCCCGTCGTGCCATGCCGCCGGCATCCTTTCCCGGAATCGACCAGACCCCGACAAGAACCTGACGATGCGCTTGCGAGGAGGTAACGCGGAAGTAGCGGTCCGGCTGGTTGGCGAGATGGGGCAGAATGCCCGCGGCTACGTCTATGGCGTCGCCAAACATTTCCCCGGGGGCGGTCTGTCATTTCGCAGTCGCAAGTCATACGCAGTTGGTTCGATCTTCGAGGTTGCTGTTCCCTATTCGCCAGGATCGCTTGCCATCTTTGTGCCGGCCAGCATCGGACATGTCGAAGCTCTCAATGTCGGCTCACTCTTCCGTTATGGCGCGCCTATGCCCGCAAAAGCTTCGTCGATTCCCCTCCGTTGGAAGGCTAGAGCAGCGAAGCGATCCGTTTCATATCGTCCACCTCGGCATGGCACTTCCCGGCGCGTCGTCCTTCTGCGTCTGGTATTCTTTTCCGGCCTATGCATGACCTCAATTATTTCCGCGAACATCTGGATGAGTTCGCCCGGATGGCGGCCAATCGTGGTACGAAACTCGATCTTGAGGCGTTCCGTGCGCTCGACAAAGAGCGCCGCGAGGTGATCACCGCGACCGAGCAGCTCAAGGCCCAGCGCAACAAGGCCAGCGAAGAAATCGCTCGCCTGAAAAAGGAAAAGCAGAACGCCGAAGCGCTGATCGCGGAAATGAAGCAAGTCTCCGAGCGCATCAAGCAAGGTGACGAGCGCATTACCCAGCTGGATGCGACCCAGCGCGAACTCTTGCTAACCATACCTAACATCCCGCACTCCACCGTGCCGGTGGGGCACAGCGCCGACGAAAATGTAGAGGTGCGCCGCTGGGGCGCTCCGCCAAAATTCGATTTCGCTCCCAAACCGCATTGGGAAGTCGGCGAGCGTGCCGGAATTCTCGATCTGGCCGCCGCCACCAAGATTACTGGTGCGCGTTTTGCGATATACAAGGGTTGGGGCGCGCGACTCGAACGCGCGTTGGCGAATTTCTTTCTCGACGTGCACACCAGGGAGCACGGCTACACGGAAATTCTTCCGCCGTTTCTGGTCAACACCGCTTCGCTGATGGGCGCGGGGCAACTGCCCAAATTTGCCGCCGATCTCTTCAAGGTCGAAGGTACGGACTTCTGGCTCACGCCGACTTCCGAAGTGGAACTGCACAATCTACATCGCGATGAGACCTTGCCGGAAGAAAAGCTTCCGATCCACGTGACCGCGTGGACCTCCTGCTTTAGGTCCGAGGCCGGTGCCGCTGGAAAAGATACGCGCGGAATCCTGCGCCAACATCAATTTCAGAAAGTGGAAATGTTCAAGTTCACGCATCCGGACAAAAGTTACGAAGAGCACGAAGCACTGGTGCGCAACGCGGAAGCGATCCTTCAGAAACTTGGCCTGCACTATCGGGTGGTGCTGCTGTGCGCCGGGGACATGGGATTCGCGTCCGCGAAGACATATGACCTCGAAGTCTGGCTGCCGGCAGCATGTGAGTTCCGCGAAATTTCTTCCTGCTCCAATTGCGAAGCATTCCAAGCGCGCCGCGCGGGCATTCGGTTCAAACCAAAAGGAGCCGGAAAGAGCGACTTCGTGCACACCTTGAATGGCTCGGGGCTGGCCGTTGGCCGGACTTGGATCGCGATCGTGGAGAACTACCAGCAAGCGGACGGATCGATTCTGATCCCCGAAGCTCTGCGTCCTTATATGGGCGCGGACCGAATCCCAGCAACGTGAGCCAGTACTAGTCCTCAGTTCGGTGATTAATTCTAAGTCATTAGAAACATTATGGTTATGAGATTACCCCCTCATGGCGTGCCCACCGGGGGGTTCTTTACACCGCGCTATCCTCGAATTAGGAGCCTTTTCGTTTGACTCCTCGTTTTCCCGTTGCATACACTCGACTTGCCGCCGTTTGAACAGGGAAATTCCGGGGGCGAGCACGCTGACCCGATATCGTCAGCCGCTATCGTGGGTGACAAGCGATTTGAACCATGACCTTCTTCTCCCGCGTATTGCGATTTCTGTTTTGGTTGTTGGTGCTGTCCTGGGGCGTGAGGCTACTGAAGCATTTGGTGGCCTGGATGATGCGACGCGCGACTCAGCCAACGCCTCGGAAGGGTGTAGATGTCGAGAGTGGTTCGCAGGCCGTGGGGTTGGCGCGGCGCCTGGTGCGCGATCCGCTTTGCGGAGTGCACGTGGCGGAAGTTCTGGCGATTCCGCTGCGCGACGGAAGCGAGACCTTGCACTTTTGTTCGGTGGACTGCCGTGACGCATACGCGCGGCGGCGCGCCCTGAAAGAAGAAAGAATCGCGGCCAACGGTTAGCGCTTTCGTTGTGGGTAAGTTCGCGCTCCGGTAAGCCATGAACGAATTTTGTGGTCGGGCCAAGTGCAGCAACGAAGCAATCTTCAGCCATTCGATCGCCGTCGAATGGTGTCGTGTAGAAGAGTAGAGGAAAGGACCCGCTAGCATGGCCACGGTCGCCAAGCCCGCTGTGCCGCCGCTGATCCCGCGCATTGCCCCGCGCGAGGACCTGAATCCATTTCGCATCGCACAGATTCAGTTCGACATGGCTGCGGAGTTTTTGAAACTCGATCCTGGCCTGCGCCAGATTTTGCGCACACCCAAGCGCGTGCTGGAAGTTTCCATCCCCACGAAGATGGATAACGGCCAGGTGAAGGTGCTTACCGGTTTCCGCGTGCAGCACAACATCTCGCGCGGCCCCGGCAAGGGCGGCATCCGTTTTCATCCCAATGTCACGCTGGACGAAGTGAAGGCGCTCGCGGCGTGGATGACCTGGAAGACCGCAACAGTGAACGTTCCCTTCGGCGGCGCTAAGGGCGGCGTGATTTGCGATCCCAAGCGTATGTCGAAGAGCGAACTCGAGCGCATGACGCGCCGCTACGCCAGCGAAATTCTGCCCATCATCGGTCCGTCCATGGATATTCCCGCGCCCGACGTCTATACCGACGCGCAAACCATGGCGTGGATCATGGACACATACGCGATGACCGTCGGCCATTCCGCCCACGGCGTGGTGACAGGCAAGCCGGTTTCCATCGGCGGCTCCGCCGGACGCAGTGAAGCCACCGCTCGCGGCCTGCTCTACGTTGTCGAGGAAGCGTGCAAGCTGAAAAAGATCTCTTTGCGTGGCGCGAGCGTGGCCATTCAGGGCTTTGGCAACGCCGGCGCGACCGCTGCGCGTCTCTTCGCCGAGAAAAAAGCGAAGATCATCGCGCTCGGCGACACGCGCGGAGCAGTCACCAACCCCCGCGGCATCGATCCGATCAAGGCGATTCGCTACAAGGAGCGATCTGGCACCGTGGTGGGCATGCCGGGCGCGTCGCGCTTCAGCAACGACGAGCTGCTGACCATGAAATGCGACATCCTGATTCCCGCGGCACTCGAAAATGTCATCACCTTGCACAATGCCGAAGCGGTGAAAGCCCGCATTGTCGCGGAAGCCGCCAACGGCCCGACGACGCCGCACGCTGACGAGATTCTCGCTCGCCGCGGCATCACCGTGCTGCCCGACATCCTGGCCAATGCCGGCGGCGTCACCGTCAGCTATTTCGAGTGGGTGCAGAATCAGGAAGGCTTGATGTGGGACGTCGATGAAGTCAACGCGCGCCTGCAGAAGATTATGGTCCGCGCTTTCATGGAAATGGTGGATACTATGCGCAAGCATCACGTTCCACCGCGCGCGGGAGCCATGATTCTCGCCGTCAATCGCGTAGCCGAGGCGACACTGGTTCGCGGCCTCTTCCCATAAACGGTCGCACCAGAACCGCGGCAGCTTTGTCGCCGTACTCTTCACTAAATTTTTTCTTGCGTTGAAGAAACAAACGCGCGTACATTCGCAAGTGCCGGCACGCTCCGAAGCAGGAGCTGCCGGCACTTTTCGCTTTGCGGCACTTCTCAGGTCGAATCCAGCATTCGGCGTAGAGCAATACGATCGCAAATAGCGAAAGATGAGACTAGCGCTACAAGAAAGTGTCCCCTCGTATGGGCACGAAGTACGGAGTCATGAGCAATCACAACAATCACAATGGCAATACGCCGCCTATTCTTCTGACCATCGCGGGTTTCGATCCAAGTTGCGGCGCTGGCATAGCGGCTGACCTGAAAACCTTCGCTGCACACGGCTGTTACGGCGTCGCGGCCATCACTTCCATCACCGTGCAGAACACGCAAGAGGTTGCGGACGTGCAGAACACGCCGGCGGCCACGCTGCGCGCGCAGTTGGAGGTCCTGGCGAGGGACTCGGAGATTGCGGCAGTTAAAATTGGCATGCTCGGCAATCGCGGCAACGCCGCCGTGGTCGCCGAGTTTCTGGACGCGCATAACTTCGCTCACGTGGTGCACGATCCGGTGATGAAATCTTCGAGCGGAACCGAATTGCTGGATGCTGCGGGAGTGAAATTCGTCTCCACTGAACTTCTCAAGCGCGCCAGCGTGATTACCCCCAACGTCCCGGAAGCCGAAATTCTCAGCGGCCTGACCATCAAAGATTTGAGCGACATGGAAGCGGCTGCGCGCAAGATCGTGGAAATGGGCGCGCGCGCGGTCATCGTTAAGGGTGGCCACATGGAACGCGCCATCGACCTCTTGTTCGACGGCACCGAAGTAATTCCACTACTTGGCGATCGCGTCAAAGAGGAAACGCTTCACGGCACCGGCTGTGCGTTCGCGTCTGCCATCGCCGCGCAGCTCGCTACCGGCCGCCCACTGTCCGAAGCTGCCATGCTGGCGAAGGCTTACGTCACTAAAGCAATTGAGAAGAGTTACCCAACAGGAAAAGGCCGCGCCCCGCTCGATCACTTCTATCGTCACAAGATCGAGCCGCCCGCTCGCGGCATCCATGAGGTGCCGCAGCACGGACTGCACCCCGCCGCTGAACCTGCGGCGCATTAAGCCGCGCACGGCACACCGATTCAATTGTACTTGGCTGAACCGCTTGGCCTAGCGTCTTAGCCTAGTTTTTGTAAACCACGCGCCCACCCACGATCGTCGCCATCGGCGCGCCCTTGAACGTGCGCTTGTCGAAGGGAGAATTTCGCGATTTGCTCGGCGATTCGCCGACACTATATGTCCACGAATGGTCGGTCGAAAAAATTGTCACATCCGCCAGCTGACCCTTCGCCAGCTGCCGCTCGATTCCCAAAACCCTGGCGGGTCCGGTGGTAAACAATTCCACCAATCGCATCAAAGATATTCGCCCGCTGTGCACCAATTGTTCCAGCGAAAGTGCCAGCGCGGTCTCAAATCCCAAAATCCCAAACGGCGCGCGATCGAACTCCACATCCTTCAGTGCGGGCTCGTGCGGCGCGTGATCCGTCGCAATCGCGTCCACGGTTCCGTCCGCCAGTCCCGCCAGCAACGCCTCGCGATCTTCGCGCGCAGCGAGTGGCGGATTCATCTTGTAGCGCGAATCGTACTGCACATCTTCATCGATCAACGTGAAGTGATGAGGAGTAACTTCGCACGTCACGCGTAACCCGCGTTGTTTCGCCGTGCGCACCTGCTCCAGCGATCCCTTCGCCGACAAATGCGCGATATGCAATCGCGCACCGGTCAGATCCGCCAATTGCACATCGCGCGCCACGCAGACCGATTCCGCCGCCGCCGGCATGCCCGCCAATCCCAGCCGCGTGGACGTCACGCCCTCGCGCATCACCGCGCCGGCCGCCAGAGAAACATCTTCTGCGTGCTCGATCACGGGAATATCCAGCGATCGGCAATAATCCATGACCTGGCGTGCGAGCTTCGCGGTCGCGATCGGCTTTCCATCGTCGCTGACCGCCACAGCGCCGGCTTGCTTCATCGCCGCGATTTCCGCGATTGCTTCGCCTTTGCTTCCCACTGAAGCCGCGCCGATCGGCCACACGCGCACGCTTGCGGTCGATTTCGCGCGATCCACGATAAAGCGCGTCACGCTCGCGTTGTCGTTCACCGGTTTCGTGTTCGGCATGCAGCAAACGGCCGTGAATCCACCGCGCGCCGCCGAACGCGCCCCCGTCTCGATCGTCTCCGAATTCTCCTGCCCCGGCTCGCGCAAATGCGCATGGATATCGATGAATCCTGGCGCCACGATCATTCCGGTGGCGTCGAAAATTTCGGCGCCGTTCGCGGCGATTTTTCCAGCCGCGGCGACGTCCGCGATGCGCTCGCCATCAAGCAACACATCCTGAATTTCATCGGTCTTCGTCGCAGGATCGAGAACTCGACCGTTCTTAACGAGCAGCATGCGTAGGGTCCTTTATCTCGTTCGCATCCGATTTTGTGCCGGGCTTCGCATCGGTCGCCCGCCGGTTCCGCGGCGCTTGCATTGTCTCTGTGGGCGGGGCCACTGCGCTTTCCTCTCCGCCGGTCATCAATAGAAAAAGGAGGGCCATGCGCACTGCGATTCCGTTCGTCACTTGTTCCAGGATGCAGGACTGCGCACTGTCCGCCACTTCGGGCGTAATCTCGATTCCCCGATTCAGCGGACCGGGGTGAAGGACGATCGCACTAGCCTTTGCATGCTTCAATCGTTCCGCACTCAATTGGTACAGCAAAACGTAATCATTCAGCGAAAGCGCCGGCTCATGCAGCCGCTCGGATTGCACTCGCAGCGCCAGCACTACATCCGCATCTTCTAACGCCTCTTCAATGCGAAACACACGACGGATTTTCGTGCCAGCTCGCGCGCCGATTTCTTCCAGCTCCCGCGGCACCCACATCGCCGGCCCACACAACGTAAACTTGCAGCCGAATTTCCCGAGCAAATGAATATTCGATCGCGCCACGCGGCTGTGCTTGATATCTCCCAGAATCGTCACGTTCAGATTCTCGATCGTTCCTTTGCGATCGCGAATCGTGAGCGCGTCCAGCAAACCCTGTGATGGATGCTCGTGTGTTCCATCGCCCGCATTGATGACCGGAATTTCCAGATGTCGGGCCACAAATTCCGGTGCACCCGAGGCTGCATGGCGCATGACCAGGCAATCCGGCTTCATCGCGTCCAGCGTGTGCACGGTGTCCAGCAGCGATTCGCCCTTCTTCAAGCTCGACGCTTCCGCCTGCAGGTTCATCGTGTCCGCGCCCAGCCGCGAGGCCGCCGTGCCAAAGCTGATTCGTGTGCGCGTGGAGTTTTCAAAGAAAGCCAGCGCCACGGTTTTGCCGCGCAACGTTGCCAGCTTTTTCAGCGGATGCCGTTGTATTTCCTGAAAGGACTTGCTTTGATCGAGAAGAAAGGAGAGTTCCGCCGCCGTAAGCGGTTCCAGCGCCAACAGGTCACGCGAGCGGTAGGTCACATTTCACGCGCTGCTCGAAAACGCAGCTCCCAAAATCCATCCCTATTCTACACGGTCGACGAGCACGACGCGCTCTTCGTTATCGATCTCGCGCAGCCGCACTTCAATAATTTCCGTATTGCTGGTCTGCACCACGCGGCCGGTGAATTGCGCTTCGATGGGCATTTCGCGATGTCCGCGATCGATCAGCACGCACAGCGACACGCGCTTGGGCCGCCCGAGGTCAAATAATCCGTTCATTGCCGCGCGAATGGTGCGCCCGGTATACAAAACGTCATCCACCATCACCAGGTCCATATTATCGACGCCAAACGGAATGTGGGACGACTGCAGCACCGCGTGCGACGCTACTTTCGATAAATCGTCGCGATACAAAGTGATGTCCAGCGTTCCGACCGGCACATCGACCCCGTCGATCCCGCGCATCGCCTGTGCGATTCGTTGCGCCAGAGGCACGCCACGCCGGCGGATCCCAATCAGCGCCAGGTGCTTGGTTCCGCCGCTCTTCTCCACGATTTCGTGGGCCAGCCGCTGCAAGGTGCGGTCAATTTCAGACGCCGACATCAATTGTGCTTTTTCCTGGATGCGCATGGCCGGCCGGTATCCTATCATTGCTGGCCGCGTGGTCCAATCCGATCGATTCTGCAATTCCAGATCGCTTGCGTGCTGACTCACCGCGGCCGTGAAGTCTTAGCTGCTCGAGGATTCATTCACAATCCTCATGCTAAACTTCGCCTGCTTCCCCATCGGAGTATGCATGAATTTCTCGTTCGCCTGGCGCCGCGCCATTCTCTTTTCGGCATTCTCGATTTTCCTCGCCGCAGTTCCTGCACCGCAAGCAGGCGCGCAAACGGCCGCTGCGCCTGCTCGTCGTCCTGCAGCGGCGACTCCGGCTCGCCCCAAATTGGTGGTTCTACTCGTTGTGGACCAAATGCGTGCGGATTACGTCGATAAATTCCTCTTTCAATGGAAAGGGGGCCTCCGGCGTCTTGTCGAACAAGGCGCTTGGTTTCACGACGCCGCGTATCCCTATGCCGCCACGGAGACCTGCGTGGGCCACTCCACCATATCCACCGGGTCGTTCCCTACAACCCACGGCATGATCGCCAATGCCTGGTTCGATCGCGAATCGCAGCAACAGGTGACCTGTACCAGCGATCCCAAAGCCAAAAACTCCGCCTACGCCGGCGCCACGGCCAAAGGCGGCGACTCGGCCTGGCGCATGGTGACGCCCTCGTTCGCCGAAGAGCTGAAGTTTCAGACCGGCGGCGCAACACGAATCGTCACCTTTTCTCTCAAAGCCCGCACTGCGATCACCATGGCGGGCCACAAAGCGGACGCCGCTACCTGGTTCGATTCGGGGTCATGGGTTACCTCCAACGTCTACGGCACCATGCCGTTCATCGACGATTACGTCAAGGCTCATCCGGTAAAAGCTGACTACGGAAAGACCTGGAAGCTTTCGCTGCCCGAAAACGAATACTGGTATGACGAAAAGGCCACGAATGCAGGGCCGCCGGATGGCTGGAACACTTCCTTTCCACATTCGCTGCGCGGCAAAAGTGCAGGCAATGAGCTTGATTCCGCTTTTTACGAACAGTGGGCCAGCAGCTCTTTCGCCGACGACTACCTGACCGAACTTGCAAAATCCGCGGTCGATTCGCTTGGTCTCGGCAACAGTGGCGCCACGGATTTCCTCGGTGTCAGTTATTCGTCGATCGATTACGTAGGCCACGCCTTCGGCCCGCGTAGCCGCGAAATCCAGGAGATTCTGATCGGCCTGGACAAAAATCTCGGCGATCTGTTCGCCCATCTGGACAGGAAAGTCGGCCGTGGCAACTATGTTGTGGCCCTGAGCGCCGACCACGGAGGCACCCCCGTGCCCGAAGACATGCAGAAAACGGGCGTCGACACCGGGCGGCTGAACCTCGCCGTCGTGCAGGACAAGATCGAGAAAATCCTGGAGTCCTTCAACTATCCAAAGCCCACGGTTGCACGCATTTCGGGCAACGACATTTACTTTGCTCCGGGGATCTACGAAAAACTCGAGCTGGACGGTACCACGATGCGAGCGCTGGTCGATGCGGTCCTGGCCACACCGGGAGTCGCTGCCTGGTATCCCGCCGAAGCCTTGGTAGACCGTCCGCCTACCCAGAACCCGATTCGACGCGCTTTGGCCACCGGCTATTTCCCCGGCCGCAGCGGAGACGTGTTCGTAATACAGAAACCGTACTGGCTAATCGACTCCTCACCTACCGGGCAATCGAAGTCGACCGGAACGGGCCATGGCTCGCCCTATTACTACGACCAGCGTGTCCCTATCTTATTCATGGGAAAAGGGATACAGAAAGGCGAATACTATGGTGATGTCACGCCGGCAGATATCGCGCACACCTTGGCGGCACTATGTGGCATCACACTTTCCTCGCACGACGGCCATGCCCTAGCGCAGGCTCTCGTCAAGTCGTCCAGCTACTGATTCGGATCTGGTCACTTGGACCTCCTAGTGCGGCTTTTCTACGACACTGCAACGGGACCTTTTTTGCGAGATGTCGGCGCGCCTACTTTTCCCTCACCCGTCGAATGGTTCGTGATAACCTCACCTCGCCGTGACCACCGCAGCGGCAGCCGCATTGGGCGTTCAGATAGGCGCTTTGCGCCTGCGCAATCCCATTATTGCTGCCAGCGGAACTTTCGGCTACGGCCTCGAATTCGCCCACCTTGTTGATCTCAATCGACTTGGCGGCCTGGTCGTTAAGGGTCTCTCACGCGAGCCCATGGGTGGAGCCGCTGCCCCGCGTTTGATCGAGACGCCTTCGGGCATGCTCAACGCCGTGGGCCTCCAAAACGTTGGTGTCCGGGCCTTCGTTGCGGAAAAACTACCCGCCCTGAGAAAATACGCCACGACCGTCATAGCCAATGTCTTCGGTTCCTGCATCGAGGACTACATAGAGGTCCTCAAAATCCTCGAGGACTCCGACGGTTTAGCCGGATACGAACTCAATATCTCCTGCCCGAACGTCAAAAAGGGTGGAATGCAGTTCGGCGCCGACGCGTCCCAAGTCGCCGAAGTGGTAGGCGCGGCACGCAAGGCAGCCGTCAAGCGACCCCTTTGGGTAAAACTCTCTCCGCTCGTTGCAGACATTGGAGTTATCTCCCGAGCAGCTGCTGAAGCCGGTGCAGACGCTTTGACAGTGGCCAACACTTATCCCGCAATGGCCGTTGATTTCCGCTCCGGGAAGTCGCGCTTGGGCAGCCTCACCGGCGGCTTGTCCGGGCCAGCCATTAAACCCATTACATTGAGGCTGGTATGGGAGGTGAGGAAATCTGTGGAAATTCCAATAATTGGCCTCGGCGGCATTGAGAAGGTGGAGGACGTGCTTGAATACCTGTCCGTAGGTGCAAAAGCCGTACAGGTCGGGACAGCTTCATTCGCCAATCCGCAGACGACGGAGGAGCTCGTAGGCGACCTGGAAAGGGCCTCAAGAATAGCTAAAGCGTTTACCATCAATGAGATAGTAAGGAATTTTGCAGAAGAAAACAGTTGACAGAGTGAGGTTTTCTTGCTACACTTTTTGGGATGTTCGTAGCATAAAGAACACACTATGAGACATCGATTCTTCTTTCTTTGGGCTGCAGTCCGATGGGTACCCCTCATGTTCCTCATCGCTCCGGCGATGGAGGCACCACTGGTGGCCCACCTAAGCGATCCCCCCAAGCCGATCAAAACTTGGGTAGGCAACGCCAGCTGGTATGGGCCTGAATTTGACGGTAAGAAAACCGCCAACGGCGAACGGTTTGATGCCGAATCCCTGACAGCCGCCCACCCGAACCTTCCGTTCGGGTCGTTGGTGCGAGTCGTGAATACCCGCAGTGGGAAGTTTGAGGTAGTACGAATTAATGACCGCGGCCCGTACCAGGAGGGACGCGAAATTGATGTATCCTACCGTGTCGCCCGAAAGATCGGCCTGATTCACTCGGGTGTCAGCCAGGTTCGACTCGAACTGATGCAGCTGCCGGTGCGGCGCTAACCGCGGAAACCTACCCGCTCCCGGCGGCCTGAGCCGGGAGCGTCTGTGACGGAAAACTTCGACGTCCATCCGCGAAGCAGCCTGATCGTCGCCTTAGATTTCGACTCCCTGAATACCGCCCTTAGATTTGCCAAATCGCTCGCCGACGTCGTGGGCATGTTCAAGATTGGGAGCCAGCTTTTTACGGCGGCAGGTCCGGCCGCGGTTAAGGAAATCGCGGCGCTTGGTGCCGGCATATTTCTCGACCTCAAATTTCACGACATTCCGAACACGGTTGCCGGCGCAGTTCTCTCATGTGCGGCGATGAGCGGCGTTCAGCTGGTAAACGTGCACGCACTGGGGGGCACCGCGATGTTGCACGCCGCGGCACAGGCGATCAGCGCAGGCGTGCCGATGGGCGCCGATCGTCCACGACTGCTCGCGGTCACCGTGCTGACCAGCATGGATCACAAGGCCATCCGCGAAGTGGGAATCGGCGGTCCGCCGAAGACGCGGGTGGTGAAACTCGCGAAGCTGGCGAAAAGCGCGGGTGTCGATGGAGTCGTTGCGTCGGTGCAGGAAGCGCGCGCCATCCGCAAGGCTTGCGGCCGCGATTTCCTGATTGTCACCCCTGGGGTACGCCCGAAAGACAACGCCTCCGCCAACGGTGACGATCAGGCACGCACCGCGACTCCCAGCGAAGCGATCAAAGCCGGAGCCGATTTCCTGGTAGTGGGCCGCCCCATCCTCGCCGCCCCAGACCCGCGCGCTGCCGCCCAAGCCATTGTCGACGAAATCGCCTCGGCGAAATAACTCTGCATTCCGATACTGGCCATATCCGCGCTTCACGTTTGACCCTCCATTCTGTTCTCACGTAGCATCGCAATCGGCCAAACATCGCGCGGCTTGCATCTCGTCATGCCTACCGAATCCAAGAACGTCATCGTCGGAACTGCCGGGCACATCGACCATGGGAAGTCCGCGCTCGTTGAAGCGCTGACAGGCACGCATCCCGATCGGCTAGAGGAAGAAAAGCGCCGCGGCATCACCATCGATCTCGGCTTTGCATTCCTCGAAGAGGAGGACGTGCGCTTCGGTTTCGTCGATGTGCCCGGTCACGAACGGTTTGTCAGCAACATGCTCGCGGGAGCGGCGGGAGTCGATCTGGTTGTGCTGGTGATTGCCGCGGACGAATCGATCAAGCCGCAGACGCGCGAGCATTTCGATATTTGCCGGCTGCTCGGCGTGAAACGCGGTGTGGTGGCGCTGACAAAAAGCGATCTGGTGGACGCCGACACGCTGGGATTAGTGCATCTGGAAATCGAAGAATATTTGCACGGCTCATTTCTGGAGAATGCGGCGATCGTGCCGGTCAGCGCGAAAACCCGCGCAGGTCTAGCGGAATTCAAGAGCGAATTACATCGCGCCGCACTCGAAGCTCCGGGGAAGAATTCGGCGCGGTATTTTCGATTGCCGATCGACCGCTCGTTTGCGATCAAGGGATTTGGGGCGGTGGTGACCGGCACGCTGATTTCCGGCAGCGTCGGCGTCGGCGATGAAGTGGAACTGTTTCCGGAACGTAAACGGCTGCGCGTGCGCGGCGTGCAGTCCGGCGGAAAATCGGTGGACCGCGCTCTTGCGGGGCAACGCACCGCCGTGAACCTTGCCGGGATAGAACACACCGCGTTGCAGCGCGGCATGGTTCTGGCCCCACCGGGAAAATTCCGTACATCACGAAGGCTCGATGCGAGGATTAACCTCTTGCCATCAGCGGCGAAACTGAAACAGCACGATCAGGTCCATTTTCATCTCGGCCCTTCGGAAACTATTGCGAAGATTCATTTCTACGGCGGCAATGACTTGCTCCCAGGGCAAAGTGCATTCGTACAATTGCGGCTGCAGAGTGAAATGCTGGCATTGCCGGGCGATCGCTTCATCGTGCGGCAATTTTCACCGATAACGACAATCGGCGGCGGGGAAGTACTTGACGCACTTGCCCGACGGCCTCTGACTCGAGACACCGGGCGTGTCGCATTCCTGGAAATACTCGAACGGGGTAACCGAGCGGAATCGCTGGCCGCCATGGTCGAGCGAGCGCCGCTGGGACTCGCGCTCGAAGACATTGTAGCGCGCAGCGGCTGGCTCGACAGCGAAGTCCGCGACGCGGCTCGTGCGCTCGGATCATCAGGCCAGGTAAAAATCGTTTCCAGCGAGCCGCTGTTGCTGGTGCCGGCAAAAATATTCACCGACGTGCAGCAGAACGTTGCCGCCAAGGTGGAGACTTTTCACAAGGAAAATCCGCTGGTGCCGGGGATCACACGAGAGAACCTGCGATCGAGCCTGGGGCGCCGCGTGCGCACGGAAACGTTTCGGGCGGCGCTCGAGGAGCTGGTGGCGCAAAAGAAGCTCGAAACGCAGGGCGAAATCGTAAAGCGCGCGGGGGCAACGGTCAGTTTGGATCCCGAGGAAGCGCGCACGAAACTGCAAATCGAAACGGCGTTTGCCGGAGCGGGGCTTACCGTTCCCGCCGTAAAGGAGGTTTTGGGCGGGCTCCCGGTGGAAGCGAAGCGCGCGGAAAGGATTCTGCAAATTCTGCTGCGCGAGAAAGTGCTGGTGCGCGTGACGCCCGAACTGATCTTTCATCGCGACGCCTTGAGCCAACTGCGCGCGCACCTCGGGTCTTACAAGAAAACCAAGGGCGATCGAATCTCCGTACCGGTCTTCAAGGAGCTGACCGGGATTACCCGCAAGTACGCTATTCCGCTCCTGGAATACCTGGACCGGGAGCGCGTGACGCGGCGCGCGGGGGACGAGCGTGTTATCCTGTAACTGCACGGCTTGCAGGGGCTTGCCGCGCGAGGCGTCCTGCGTTAGGGTTGAAGATCACCTATCCGCAAACAGGCGCGTGGAGGTTGTTCATGGGCGAGTTTAGTATTTTCCATTGGCTGGTGGTGCTGGCCATCGTGCTGATTCTGTTCGGCGGCCGCAAGATTCCTGAGGTCATGAAGGGGCTTGGCGAAGGTATCCGCAATTTCAAGGAAGGTATGTCGGGCGCTTCGCATACGCCGCCCCCGCCGGCAGCTCCTCCTGCCGACAAGGCTGACGAGAAGAAAGCGTAGTCGCGAGCCGGCAGTTCAGGGTTCAAAACTGGGAGTTTTGCAAAGGCGCCCTGACTGTGGCGCCTTTCCCCTTTTTGGCGTACCAATGAGAAACCGCCACCTTGAGTTTTCCTCAAGATTGGCGTTCAGGGTATACCGTCGATGCCAGGAAGTCGTGAAGTATCCCTATCATTCTAAAATGGTTGTGGTGGCACAGGGATGTAAACGTACCAGGCAAATTGATTTTTCAGTGCTCAGCCATCGGTGAACGGAAGAGGGTCAGTCTTCGGACCAGCCGAGCTCGCTGAGAGTCTGGCACAGGCGCGCGAGAGGCAGGCCGACAACATTGAAGTAGCAGCCTTCGATGCGCGGGATGTAACGACCGGCGCGGCCCTGAATGGCGTAGGAGCCGGCTTTGTCGAAAGGCTCCTCTGAGGCGAGATAGCGGGTCAGTTCTTCGTCGGACAAGGCGCCGAAGTGGACTTGGGTGATCTCGACGAAGCTGCGGCGCTCGGCGTCGGGTAAGCGAATCAGAGTGACTCCCGTTACGACGGAGTGTGTGCGGCCGGAAAGCTTCGCGAGCATGTTGCGGGCGTCTTCGCTGGTACGAGGCTTGCCGAGGACGCTGCCCTCGAGGACGACTTCGGTGTCGGCGGCGATAACGATTGCCGGACCTACGGCACGGGCGGCGACCAGCTCGGCTTTGGCATCGGCCAGACGCCGTACGAGGTCGGGGCCAGGTTCGCCGGGAATGGGCGTTTCGTCGATGGCAGAGGACATCACCGTGAACGGAATGCCGGCGTCGCGGAGAATTTCCGCGCGGCGGGTGGATGCGGACGCGAGGATCAGCTTGGTGGGCGACACAGCGAGGAGAGAATACTACAGGGCTGGTGCAACAAGAGCTGGGCTTTAGAGCAGGCGGAGGATTTAGCTAGATGACGATGGATTCGCGGTATTCGCCAAATTGACGGCGGAGGGTGTCGGAGATTTCACCCACGGTGGCATAGGCCTCGACGGCGGTAAGGATGGCGGGGAGCAGATTTTCGGAGGTGGCGGCGCGGCGGGCAAGTTCAGCGAGGGCGAACTGGACATTCGCCTGGTCACGCTTGGTGCGCAAAGCCTGAAGGCGCGCGACCTGATCGCGTTCGATTTGTGAATCGATGCGCAGGGTCGGGATCTGGCGATCTTCCTCCGCGACGAAGTCGTTGACGCCGACGACGATTTGCTCCGTTTTCTCGACGGCGCGCTGGAAATCGTAGGCGGCTTTCTGAATTTCGGATTGCACGAACCCGGATTCGATGGCTTTGAGCATCCCGCCGCCGGCGTCGATCTTTTCGATGTAAGTGAGCGCCCCGGCTTCGATTTCGTTGGTAAGCGATTCGATGGCGTAGGAGCCCGCGACGGGATCGATGGTGTTGGCGACTCCAGTTTCGTGGGCGATGATCTGCTGGGTGCGAAGCGCGATCAGCGCGGCGTCTTCGGTGGGGAGCGCGAGCGCTTCGTCCAGCGAATTGGTGTGCAGCGACTGGCAGCCGCCGAGAACCGCGGCGAGCGCCTGGATCGCGACTCGGACGATGTTGTTTTCCGGCTGCTGCGCGGTGAGGGAAGAGCCGGCTGTTTGCGCGTGAAAGCGGAGCAGCAAGGAACGCGGGTCACACGCGCCGAAACGCTCACGCATGATGCGCGCCCAGAGACGTCGCGCGGCGCGATACTTCGCTATTTCTTCCAGCAGGTCGCTGTGGGCATTGAAGAAGAAGGAGAGCTGTGGCGCGAAATCATCGACCCTGAGCCCAGCGTCGAGAGCGGACTGCACGTAGGCGATGGCGTTGGCGAGGGTGAAAGCGACTTCCTGGATGGCCGTCGAGCCGGCTTCGCGAATGTGATAGCCGGAGATGGAAATAGTGTTCCACTTGGGCAGGTCGGTGCGGCACCAGGCGAAAACGTCGGTGACAATGCGCATGGCGGGACGCACGGGATAGATGTAGGTGCCGCGGGCGATGTATTCCTTGAGGATGTCGTTCTGCACCGTGCCGGAGAGATTGCTGAGATCGGCGCCCTGTTTTTTCGCGACCGCGACGTACAGGCAAAGAAGGATCGATGCGGTCGCGTTGATGGTCATGGAGGTGGAGACTTTTTCGAGCGGGATGCCATCGAATAAGGCTTGCATGTCTTCCAGAGAATCGATGGCCACGCCGACTTTGCCGACTTCACCGAGCGCGAGCGGGTGATCGGAGTCCATGCCGATTTGGGTGGGGAGATCGAAGGCGACGGAGAGGCCCGTCTGGCCGCGGCTGAGGAGATAGCGATAACGCTGGTTGGATTCGGCGGCGGAGCCGAAGCCGGCGTACTGGCGCATGGTCCAGAGGCGGCCGCGATACATCGAAGGATAAATGCCGCGGGTGTAGGGGAATTCGCCGGGATAGCCAATGGCGTCTTCGGGATTTGTGCGCGAGAGATTTTCTTCGGTGTAGAGGCGGTCGATAGGGAGGCCGGAGAGCGTGGTGAAGTGTTGCTTGCGCTCTTTGGGTTGTGCGTCGGGTGCTTTAGGCGTGGTCATGGATTGACGATTCACGGCCAAGATGCACACTCGAAAATCGGTTGGAGATCTGCCACGACGCAACGGAGCCCGCCTCGGAATGCGGCCTCTACAAGAGCTGGAAGGCAGCGAGAATGATGAGGGCGAGTCATATCTTGCGGGCGCGGCGGAAGGAGGTGACCGCGAAAAAGATGAAGAGGCCGACCACAGTAGCGGCGAGGGCGATTATCCAGTGTGCCACGTCGCGGGTCCAGGCACGAAGAATGGAGTTGAGCCAGGCAATGGCGAGTACGGCGAACAGAGCGCCGACGGCCTCGTGGAACAGTTGTTTGAGAGCGCGCCAGAGGCGGGTGAAGCCGCGTTGTGCCGGCTGGGTTTGTGTAGCGCGTATGGACGTGGCCACAGGGACAGTTTAGCGCAGAAGGTTGCGGCCGGAAATCGGGCCGGTTGATGGGGTAGTTTGGGGTGCTTGCTCTGGACCCCTTCGATCGTTAGATAAAGGGCGTGGTTACTGGGTTTTTGCTGTCTGGACGCACGGGCTCAAGACGCTGGATCTTGCCGATATGGGCGCAGCATGCTGCGCCCATGCGACAGAAGCGGCGGCCATGAAGTTTTGGAGGTGTGGACGCTTTGGAGACAGGGGCTTGACCGTGGCTTGTAAGGAGCGAAACGGAAGCCTAAAATAAGATGTGAGTAGGGGAGATCCGACCTTGCAACTCGACGATAACCTCAAAAACTTGCTGCGTGAATTGGGTCACGCAATCAACGACACGGTGTCGGAGTCCGAGCGTATTACCGGAGCAATTGCCGGGGTGCGCGCGCACGGATACGACATTGTGCTGAAGCTCGACGCGACCATCGGGCTGGCCAGGCGCGATGCGGCGTCCGGCGAGACCACGGCGTTGACCACCCAGGATAAGCGGTTTCTCGAGTCGCTGCGTATCCAGGTGGACCAGGAAAGCTTCGATCAAGAAGACCGCAAGCCGATGGCGCGCTTGACTATGACGCCACAAGACGTGCGTTTTCTGAAGTCGCTACGGATTGCGACGGACGATATCGAATGAAGCTGCGCTGCAACATCGCGGCGTTGTGTGTGCTGGGGATACTGCTGGCCGGGCTGAGTTGCGTACCTGCTCGCGGGCAGGACCCGCTGGTGACCGCGCCGATCGTCGCGGATGCGGTCGCGAATGTGGCTGTGCCCATTATCGTGGCGGCGGTAAAGCCGAAGCCTTCGGGATTGGCAAAGTTTGAAGGATTCGTGCAGCACTCCAACACCGCTCAGATTACCGTGCGCGCCAAGGGCAACGATATGTCCATTCGCACGTTCACGCTTTCCGAGCAAGCGGCCGCGAAGATGCAAGACACCATCGACAAGGGCGGCTATCAGTGGGGCGATAAAGTTACCGTGCTGTACGATCCGAATTCGCTGAAAGCCGTCAAAGTCAAAGGAAAGCCTTCCCGACCGCTGTAAATCACGGAGGCCCGTAGTGCTCCGCCTGCCTGCTGTTGCCGGCCGATTTTATCCCTCCGATCCGGATGAACTAGCTGCTGTGGTGCGTGAACACTCGATCGTTCCATCGAGCACGAAACCTGCACGCGTGAAGGCGTGTCTTGTGCCGCACGCGGGCTATCTGTATTCCGGACACGTGGCGGGAGCGGTGTTGTCGCGAATTGTCTTGCCACCGAAGATTTTGATTCTGGGTGTGCGACATTTTCCGCGCGGACAGCCGATGGCGATTCTTTCGCGCGGGACATGGCGAACCCCGCTGGGAGATGCGCCGATCGATGAGGCATTGGCGCAAGGTTTAGCGACTGCGTGCCCGCTGTTGCGTGAAGATAGCGCGGCGCATGCCACCGAGCATTCGCTTGAAGTGCAGCTTCCGTTTCTGCAAGTGCTTGCGCCTGGATTCGCATTTGTGCCAGTTGCGCTGGGGACCGTGCGATTTGAGGACGTGGTGGCGGTTGGGGAAGCCATCGGACGAGTACTTGCTGCTTCGCGGGAAGAGATTTTGTTGCTGGCGACTTCGGATTTGAATCATTACGAGGACGACGCTACAACGCGAATAAAGGATCACAAGGCTATCGAGAAGCTGCTGGCGCGGGACGCGCGCGGATTGTACGACACTTGCCGGAACGAGCAGATCTCGATGTGCGGATTGGGTCCGGCGGTGGCAATGCTTACGGCGCTGCGAGCGATTGGCGCCCAACGTTCGGAGTTGGTGCGCTATGCCACTTCCGGAGACGTGTCGGGAGACAAGAGGGCTGTCGTTGGATATGCGGGCATGATTTTTGACTGAAGCGTAGATTCCGATGGTTGACGCAGGAGCGATCTTAAGGCGTCGTCAGGCTGCTAACGTTCGCAAAGAACAGCCGGAAATGACGGCACTACCTCATCTAGATTTCACTTCAGTGCTGATTTAGCTTTAGTGCGGACGTGCGCCGCCAGAAGCCGCCGGTGGGGATCCCGTCGAGCCGCGAGATGCTCCCGCGGAACTTGCGGCAGCACCGCCACCAGACCATCCACGCGAGCTTGACCCGCTCGCGCCGCCTCCGCTCCAACCGCCACGAGACGCGGGCGCAGAGCTCGATCCTCGAGCAGCCGGGGGCGGCATGGAAGATCGCGGCACGGACGCAGCCGAAGTGCGAGCCGGTGCAGACGGCATAGGCACACCAGCACGCTGAGCAGGCACGCCCACCGCAGCGCGTGCAGTGTTGTTGCCGGGCTGCATGCTCGCGGTGGCGCCGGTGGTCACTCGCCCGTTTGCGGCAGCCTGGCTGTTAACGGCGCTGGTATTGGTGGGCCCTGAGTTTGCATTAATGAAGCGACGCTCGTGTGGGTCGTAGGCAATCGCTGAATTGCGGCCGACAGTCACACCGCGCGCGGTGGAGGTGGCCACTGCTGGTGCGCGAACCGCACGCGTCACCGTGGACGAAGCAGCGAAGCTCGCCGCCGTTTCTTTCGGCGCGCTCTTAAGCGCTTTCCAGCGATCGGAGGGTGCAACCGGAACCCGCTCGGCAGCGATGGTATTGCCCTGCACCGGGAAAACTCCGCGAGCCAGGTTCGCCGGCGTCTTACCGCGCGAATCCAGCGGATGGGCCGGCACGATTCCCAGCAGACCGGGCCGGTTGCGGACAAACGTACCGGTCACACCCACATACGAAATTCCGGGACGCCCGAAACCGCCGGGAGCCCAGAGCCAGCCGATGCCGGGGTCAAAAATCCAGCCGCCATAGTGATAGGGCAACCATCCCCACGGTTGGTTGCCGATGAAGGAAAGGCCGTAGAAGGGATCGTTATACCAGCCGCCGCTGGTGAAAGGCGACCAGCCAAAGCCCATCCCATAAGGCCGCCAGCCGTAGCCGTACCCGGAAAGCGGAAACCAGGAGCCGTAGGTGTACAGGTCGGCGAGACCCGAGACGTATGGGCCGCTGACATACTGCTGTGCCGAGGTGGTTGCAGTGGACACGGAATCGATGCGGCCGGAAACCCAGCGGTCGAAGTCATCACTGCCAGGCAATCGGCCGACGGCTACAGAGTTTTCTTCGCCGGCCCGCATCGACAGCGATTCGCCCTTGGAGACGGTCAGCGTCTTATTCTTGCGCACGACCGACACGCGCCCCTTCGATACGTTAGCGCTGCTGCCGTCGTCGGCGTTGTCGAGACGGAAGGTGGCGCGCTCTTCGGCCACGACCGTGAAATCGCCACCGGTGACACTGAAATAGTCGCCGCTGCCGGGATTCACGTAGAACGACGCGGTGCCGCGACGTAGAACCAGCCGGGTGGTTTTTTCGCCTTCATCCAGCGACAGATCGTAAAACTCGACGACGGCATCATTGGCGAGAAACATCATGGTGCCGTTCTCGAACTCCACCTCGGCGCGGCCGCGATCGGTGGCGAGGGCGTAACCCTGGCGAATCGGAAGGTTGAGCTCGGCGGCCTCCCAAGTGATCTTGTCGGAGAACAGATCGTCGCCGTGGATGTCGCGCGCAATGCGCACATCGCCCTGCACCAGGCTCAGGCGAATGATGCGCGCGTGGCCGGAGTCGGCCAGCGACGGGCGGGCGGTGAAGCCCCCAAGCAAGGTCAGGGAAACAGCGCTGAGAGAAAGAGAGCGAAGCAGCGTGCGAGAGTTCATTTGCCACCCCTTGGCGGGGACACGCCGTACATTAGTGGGACGTCGCAGGATCAGTAGGCGTTTACAACTGTCACCATATTCATCATGGGCTTCGGGGATGTGCGCGTCAAGCCCGCCGGACGCCACAGCGCGGACTCGACAAATTGTTTACAAGCGTGTTTTGGAAGGGCTTGCAAGTGCCGATAATCGCTCGCCAAGGCATCGGTTTGTGCGATGTAACGGCCCGGAAATTTGCATCTTCCGTTGCTTGACACTCGCGGAGTGAAACGCTAGTTTCAGAATGGGTGGGGCCTTAGTCTTTCTGCTGGCGTGTCCTGAGGCACGTCCTCTCCGCATTGGTTCGCGATACGTCAGACAGAACTGTTCGCCGCGGCTGGTTCGCCAGGCGATTCCAATATACTGCGCCGCCGGGGGGCGGTCCGCATCTGGGGGAAACAATGAGAAGTGCATTTAGATACGCGCTGGCCGTCGTGTTTTTGGCCGGATTGCTCTCGGGTGTTCGTGTATATGGTCAGGGCGGCGCCACCGGCGCCATCAGCGGCATGGTGACCGACAGCAGTGGCGGCGCGGTCGCGGATGCGGATGTGCAGATTATCGATGTACGTACGCAACAGATCGCGCGCAAAGCGACCACGAACACGGAGGGTGCGTTCACCGTGCCGCTGTTGCCACCGTCCTCTTACAGCGTGGTGGTGAACAAATCCGGTTTTGCGGAAGCCAAAACCGAGAGGCTGGATGTTCACGTTACAGAGACAGTGCGCGTCACGATTGGGTTGAAGCCGGGCGCGGTGACCGAAAAGGTGGAAATTTCGGCGCAGGTGACCAGCGTGGAAACCACGACGGCGGCCACCGGGCAGTCCATCGATACGTCCACCGTGCGCGAGCTGCCACTGGCGACGCAGAACTATCAGCAATTGCTGACATTGTCGAGCGGCGCGCAGAGCGAGCTGAACGCTTCGGCGCAGCTGGGACGCGGGAACGTGCGTGTGATCGTCAACGGCCAGCGCGAAGACAACAACAACTACCTGATTGAGGGCATCAGTGCGACGGACTACAACGTGGCGCAGGCGACCAACGTGCCGTTGCCGAATCCGGACACGATCCAGGAATTCAAGGTGCAGACATCACTTTACGATGCCAGCCAGGGACGCAACGGTGGCGGCAACGTAAACGCGATTCTGAAGTCGGGCACCCGCTCGCTCCACGGCGACGTGTACGAATACTTCCGCAATGACGTGCTCAACGCCAACGAGTTCTTCCTGAACGCCAGCAGCCAGAAGCGCCCGCCGGTGAAGCAGAATATTTTCGGCGGCAGTATCGGCGGACCGGTGGTGAACGAAAAGGTTGGATTCTTCTTCCTGAACTATCAGGGCACGCGGCAGCGCAGCGCGCTCTCGCCGGGAACGGAGATTAACAATCCGGGGCTGCCGATTTTGCCGGACGATCGTTCCGCGGCCAACCTGGCGGCGATTTTCAGCACCCCGGCCACGGCGCCGACCGCTGCGAATCCCGGGGGCTGCCTGGCTGCGCCCCTCACCATTGATCCGGTCACCGAAGCGCTGCTCAATTTCAAAAGCAATCAATTCGGCAGTAGCGGCAGCGGCTTTCTCTATCCTTCACTGCCCGGCACACCAGGGGTCAGCGTTGATCCGGACACTTGCTTCGTAAGCTTGAACACCGCTCCATTTATCGCCAGCCGTCCCGGAAAATATACCGACGACCAATTCACGACCAACTACGATCGCGAATTTCGCGGCGGCCAGGACAAGGTCTCCGCGCGATTCTTCTTCTCTAACGCGGAGTCGGTGCTTCCCTTTGGCGCCGGCGGATTGCAGGCGTCTTTGGGAGGCACGCTGGCCAGCAGCATCGCGGCAACGGACTTGAACTTCCCCTATGACCTGCCGGTCAACGCGCGCTTCTTCAGCGTGGGGGAGACCCATCTGTTTTCACCGACGCTGGTGAATGACTTCCGTTTTGGCTACGTGCGCATCAACAACAGCTTGCTCAACAACGCGCCGGTAACCGCCAGTGATTTAGGCATCGATCGGCCGACCAACAGCGTCACCAATTCGATTTATAAGTTCAGCTTGTTTGGTTCCGGGTTCCAACTGGGTCCGACACCTCCTTCGGACCAGCACCAAACCCAGAACAACTACAACTTCGTGGATACCGTGAGCTGGGTTCGCGGAGCGCATGTGATCCGCTTCGGCGGCGAATACACGCGCGTCAATCTGGACAAACTGTTTCCGCAGGTATTCAACGGACAGCTATTTTTCTTCAATAGCCAGGGTACGCCGGGACCACTCGGCGCCGGAGGCCTAACAGACTTCCAGAAGTTACTGGAAGGCGCGCCAGACGGCAGCTTCGGTGGCGGCGGTGTTTTCAACCATGAATACCGCACGAACGACTTTGCGGTGTTCGCTCAGGACGATTGGAAAATTCACCAGAACTTGACACTCAACCTGGGACTGCGCGTCGAAGAATTCGGCGCTTTTCACGACAATCAGTGCCACATCGGAAACCTGGATGAGCAGCTTGCCAATGCTGGGAGCTACCCCTTTATTTACGGGCCTTGTGTTAAGGGCTTGAACCTCGCCGGACTGGATGCTACCGGCAGTGACAGCACTTACGATAACAAGTATTCCACCGGCATCGGTCCGCGCATCGGAATGGCGTACGATCTCTTCGGCCATCACACCACTACGATTCGCGCAGGCTACGGAATTTACTACGTGCGTGAGGACGTCGGCACAGCGGATCAACTCTCGTTCCAGGCGCCGTTCCTTCCAGTAGCCTTTGGCGCGGGAACTCCCGGGTGCCTTGGTACTTTCTTCTCGGCGACTCCCGGGCCGGGTTGCACCAACCCGAATCCTAACGCGCTGCCCACTGCGGGAACGCTCGATCCCAACTTCATTCCGTGCCTCGGAGCATTCCAGGGTTTCGCGGGCGGCGACACGACCGGCTTCCCGACGTATGGTTGCGCAGCGGGCAGCCCGGGCGTGTTGCCCTCGCAGAATATTTTCGGATTAGTCGTTCCGCGGCACTTTATTTCGCCGAATACACAGCAGTGGAACCTGACCTTGCAACATGCGTTGGGGCGCAACTGGGTGCTCGAACTTGGTTATGTCGGGACGCATACGGTGCACCTGCGTGAAACGCGCACGAACATCGAAGCCTCGCTCGCGACGGCCGCCAACCCCATCTCCATCACCGCTACCGACGGCACGGTCTACACCATCACGGAAAGCACGGCGGCCAACGGTCAGGCGCGCTCCAACAATGCTGGCATCAACGGCTACAACGGCATGCAGATTTTCGCCGATGACGCCTACTCGCATTACCATTCGCTGCAGACGACGTTGTCGCGCCGTTGGAATGCCGGCTACTTCCAGGCGGCGTACACGTTCTCGCGTGCAACAGACGCAACCTCGAGCGGCAACACCGCACTGAATACGGCTTTCAACGACGAAAGCAATCTCGCGAATTCCCGCGGGCTCTCCGACTTCGACCGTACGCATCGTTTGGTGGTGAGCTATCGCTACGATCTGCCGATTGCCAAAGGAGACACCGGATTTAGGCGTGCCGCACTAGCCGATTGGACGATCAGCGGCATCAGCATCTTCCAGTCCGGCACGCCGTTCTCGATCCTGGACAGCTCGGCGGGCACGGCCTTCATTGGCGGCGGCTTGCAGAGCGGCACGGCTGGCGCGCAACTCGCCGGCCCATCCATCAGCGACGGCCTGACCAGCGGGAGCATCCACGACCGCGTCAACAACGGCTATCTGAATCCAGCCAACTTTACGACCGCGCCACTCGCAGATCCCGCGGGCTGCGCTCTCGATTCCAACGCTTGCCTCACAGCGTGGGGCAACCTGGGCCGGAACATCTATCGTGGACCCTTCCAGCAGAACTGGGATTTCTCGCTGATCAAGAACTTCAAGTTTGGCGAGCGCCAGAGCTTGCGGTTCACCACGGACTTCTTCAACATCTGGAACCATGCCAACTTCGCGAACCCCGCGGTCACTGACGTCGAAAATCCCGCCGCTTTCGGCAGGATTTTCTCCACGGTTGGAACTCCGCGGCTAATTCAATTCTCGCTGCGGTATGCCTTCTAAGTTCTAATTTCCAGGCAAACCGCTTCGTTTCCGGACCATCGGGGCGCAAAATGATGCGCCCCTTCTGTTTTGTTGACCAATAGCGGGGAGAACCTTCTACCTTCGGGATCACTGGAGCAAGCATGTCAACCAATTCGAGAATTCCTTTGTTAGATCGCGATTCGGCTGGGCCGGAAGCCACCGCCATCTATGACGCTCTGCTCGCCCAGCGTGGCGTTGTACCGAACATGTTCAAGGTGTTGTCCTATTCTCCGGCGATCGCTCAAGGTGTGGCCGGATTTCTGAAGGCCCTGCTCAGCGACGGCGCGCTGACCGGCTGGTACAAGGAATTGGTCGCGGTGCGCATTTCACGCCTAATGGTTTCGGAGTACGCCATCACCGCACACAATGCGTCGGCACGAAAAAAAGGCGCGAGTGAGCCGCAGATCGCCGGTGTGGCCGATTTCGAAAATGGCCCGTTCAGCGCGAAAGAAAAACTCGGCTTCCGCCTGGCCGACCGCCTGCATCTCGGCCCACCGCACGTCGACGATTCCTTCTACTCCGAGCTGAAATCCGTCTTCAGCGACAAGGAACTCGTGGAGTTGTTTCTAACCGCCGCGGCCTTCGAAATGTTTCCGCGCTTCATCGACGGCCTGCACATACCGGTGACTCCGCTTCCGGCCGCAAAATGATAGGATTCTCTGCGCCACCATGAGACGAATTGCATCCCGTGTTTCAAAACTGAATGGCGAAGGCGCCCTGGCCGTTTTCTCACGAGCCAAGGAACTCGAAAAGCTTGGCCGCTCCATCATTCACCTGGAACTCGGCGAGCCGGACTTCCATCCCGCAGCGCCGATCGTGGATGCGGTGCGCGCCGCGGTTGCCGACGGCCGCGACCGCTATGTCTCGCCGCGAGGTATCCCTGCACTGCGTGAAGCGATTTCTGCCTACTTGAAGCGCACTCGCCGCGTCGATTGCACTGCTGAGCAAGTCCTCGTAGCACCGGGCTGCAAGATGGCTCTCTCGCTGGCCATGATGGCGCTGATCGAACCGGGTGACGAAATTCTCTACCCGGATCCAAGCTTTCCGATTTATCCGTCGTTCACCCGTGGCCTGGGCGCCACCGCCGTCCCGTTTTTCCTCGAAGAAAAGAATCGCTTTCAGCCGGACATCGCCGAAATCGCCGGGAAAATCACCCCGCGCACGCGCATGCTTATCTTCAACTCCCCAAACAATCCCACCGGCACGGTTTTCAGCAACCAGACGCTGGAACGCATTGCCGAGCTCGCCAAGAAACACGATTTGTGGGTGATTGCCGACGAAATCTACGCGCGCATTCTGTTTTCGGGCGACTACAAATCCATCTGGTCGCTGCCGGGTATGCCTGAGCGCACCATCATCATCGACGGATTCTCGAAATCATTCGCAATGACCGGCTGGCGCCTCGGCTACGCGGTTGCCCCGAGAGAAATAATCGACGCCATGGACTTGCTGGTACTCAATACCTACACCTGCGCGGCGGAGTTCACGCAGGTCGCCGCGATCGAAGCACTGAACGATTCTGCTCACTCCGTTGATGCCATGGTTGCCGAATACCTCAAGCGTCGCGATCTGTTCGTCAACAAACTCAACGCCATTCCGGGCTTCCGCTGCCAATCGCCCGATGGAGCGTTCTACGCCTGGGTGAATATCGAGGACACTGGGATGCCTGCCGAGGAACTCGCGACGCTGCTTTTGGAAGAGGCGGGAGTCGCGGGGATCGCGGGCGCGGCGTTCGGCCCAGCGGGCAAGAACTACCTGCGATTCTCGCTGGTTAGCGCGCGCAATTTGCTGGAAGAAGCGTTGGCGCGCATTGAACGCGTCGCGGCGCGCTGGCGCGCCGCGATTGCGCGATAGCGTGTCAACGAGTTTCCGGAGATAACGCGAAAATGAAACATTTGATTCACGCGGCTATTGCGTTCGTCGCTGGGCTCCTCGTCGCAGGGGCCGCCAGCGCTCAAGCCAAACCTTTACCCGGTCCCGACGTACCCAAAGTCTACGAACGCCTGCTCCAACAGATCGATCAGATCCCCATCTACGACAACCACTCTCACGCGACCTTCCCAGACGACTCCGACATGGATGCCATGACCGGGCCCCCGGACGAAAGCTCCGTGCTGCGCTTGCGCGACACCAATCCGGAATTCGCGGTCGGCGCCAAAGCGCTATTTGGTTACCCTTATGCGGATTTCACTCCTGAACACGCCAAGTGGCTGGTCGACAAGAAAAAAGCAGCCGAAGCCGCCGGCGGTACAGCATATTGGAACGGCATCCTCGACAAGCTCAATATCGAGACCTGTCTGGCCAATCGCGTGGCGCTCGCGCCGTATCTCGATCCCAAGCGCTTCCATTGGGTATTTTTTGTCGATTCATTTCTGTTTCCCTTCGACAATCACGCGCAGATCGCTAAGAACGGCGACATGGGCGTCTATATTCCGCTCCAGGAAAAAGTCTTACAGCGTTACATGAAGCAGGAAAGTGTCGCCGGCATGCCCGCCGATCTTGCCGGTTACGAAGCCTTCGTGCGCCAGACGCTTACCGACAACCAGAAAAAGGGCGGCGTGGCCATGAAATTCGAGGCGGCGTATTTTCGGTCGCTGTACTTCCGCGATCCTCCGCGCGAAGCCGCCGAGGCCATCTACACGAAATATCACACCGACGGTGTTCCCAGCGAGGACGAATACCGCACCTTCCAGGACTATATATTTCGCGTGTTGATCGACCAGGCCGGCAAACTCAACCTGCCAGTGCACTTTCATAGCGCAGTGGGCATTGGCGATTATTTCAGCCTGCGCAACGGCAATCCGCTGAATCTGGAAAATGTCCTGCGCGACCCGCGTTACGCCAAAACCAGATTTGTCCTTATTCATGGCGGCTATCCCTACACGCTCGACATGATCTGGATGACTGCCGCCAAAAACGTCTACACCGATTCTTCGCTGATGGGCTACTACGTCTATCCTTCCGAGCTAAAGAACATCCTCAAGCAATGGATTTCGCTCTTCCCGGAACGCATGATGTTTGGGTCCGACGCCTTCCCGTTCGGAGAGGCGGTTGGTGCCGAAGAAACTTTCTGGCTCGCCGTACGTTCCGCGCGCACTGCGATTGCCGCCGCCCTCGCCGAACTCGTCTCCGAAGGCGCGTTCGGCGAAACCCGGGCCGTCGAACTTGCGCGCATGTATCTGCACGACAACGCAGCCAAACTTTACGGAGCATCCCAATGAGCAGCGGCCAAGGTCCGAAATACACCGCCTGGAACAAGACCGAGCGCGAACATCTCAATCCGCTGATCGATCGCGAAATGATCGTCGGAGACCAGATCATGCTTGCCCGGGTCTACATCCAGAAGGGCGGACACGTTCCACTGCATCATCATCACAATGAACAGGTCACCTATATCCTGGAAGGCGCGCTGAAGTTTTCCATCGATGGCAAGGAAATTGTCGTGCGCGCCGGCGAGGTCCTTTGCATTCCGTCGAATATGCCGCATGAAGCCTGGGCTCTGGAAGACACCGTCGATCTCGACGTGTTCAACCCGCCGCGTGAAGACTGGCTGAATAAGACCGACGAATACCTGCGGCACGGCCGATAGCGATTCCGGCGTCGCGCTGCCCGCGGATCGGCCGGAAGCTCTTGGTGGGGTGGCAACGAAGAAACGTAGACAAGTGCACTCGTGGTTGTTTAACGTAACAAGGCGGCTTGCCCAGCGCCGGACGTTAGATCCCTCGAGGGGACGCGATGAAAAGCCATTTGGCAATATCTTTGATGCTGCTGGGGACCACGACCCCAGCGTTAGCGCAGGACTCGACGTCGGAAGCAGTTGCGTCTCTATCGTCGGCGAGCACCGCAGCGCAAGCAGCGACCATTCCTACGCCATCGCCGGCGACTCCGGCGCTTGCTATGAGTGAGTCCAACGGCGGCGAAGAACTCACGCCAGTGCGCCCCCAGGACTCACCGCTGATTGCTCTCGCACCGCGACCGCGCAGCTTGGCCGCCCTGTCTTTCGCGACCCCTGCGCCTGCGGCCAGCTTTAACGCTTCGGGGAATTCTTTACCGGCATTGCCGGCGCGCTCTGCCGATCCTTCGCCGGCAACCCCCAGGCCACCCTACGGATATAACGAGCGCGATTACAACCTTGAAATCGCGCTAGGGGTCTCCGTTGTCAGGTTCCGGTCTTCGGTGTACGAGGCCACCGGCGTTGGGTTCCACTCCGCCGCTGCCTTTTTCTTGAAGGATTGGCTGGCAGTTGAGGCCGCGGTCACTTCCGGTTTCGCGCCTACGATTTTTGACGACGAACACGTCAAAATTCTGACCTACGGAGGGGGGCCAAAAATTTCGCTGGGGCACAGACGCATCGAGCCATGGCTGCATGTCCTGGCCGGAGGTATTCACGCCCTTCCGCAAACCGCAGCCGGCGGGCAAAACGGTTTCCAGGTAACCAGTGGCTTAGGCGCTGATTACGGACTAAGTCCCCGTTTATCCATCCGCCTCGAAGGCGATTACGTGGGTTCGCGCCTCTTTAGCCAGTGGCAGAATAACTACCAGGGCATCGCCGCGGTCGTGGTCCACTTTTAGAGCCGCCAGTCTTCGCCCACAGCGTCCTTACTTCGTTACTCCCGTTTGTCTCACCAGATTTTGCAGGCGTCCGCTCGAACCATCGGCTCCCCGCGCTTGCATCCAAACGCCTTCGCAAATTCCGCCATATTCGATACCGCGCCATTCGCGCGAAACTTCGGCAGTGGATGCGGATTCGTATTCGCTTGCAACTTCGCCAGCTCCGGCCGCATGTGATTTTTCCAGGCGTCCGCGTACCCCAAAAAGAACCGTTGTTCCGGGGTGAATCCATTGACATCTTTTCCTGCCGGATGCTTCTCAAGGAATTTCTGGTACGCCGCGTACGAAATCGTCAGCCCGCCCAGGTCCGCGATACTCTCGCCCTCCACCAATTTCCCGTTCATGTGGAGATCCCCTTCCACCACGTACCCGTCGAACTGCTTCGCGATGCAATTTCCGCGCGATTGAAACTCCTTCAGGTCCTTCTCCGTCCACCAGTTCTTCATGTTGCCGTGCAGGTCGAACTTTGCACCCTGGTCGTCGAAGCCGTGCGTGATTTCGTGCCCGATGATCGCGCCCATCGCGCCGTAATTGAATGCTGCGTCACGCTTCGGATCGAAGAATGGCGGCTGCAAGATCCCCGCCGGAAACACGATCTCATTCAGTTGTGAGCTGTTGTAGGCATCCACGGTCGGCGGGGTCATGCCCCACTCCCCGCGATCCACCGGTTTGCCGATCTTGTTGAGATCGCGAGCGTCCTCAAACGCCGAAGCTCGCAACATATTTTGCGCATACGAACCGCGATCGATGGTGAGCGCCGAATAGTCGCGCCATTTCTCCGGATACCCCATTTTCACGTTGAAAGCTTCGAGTTTCTCCAGCGCGGCCTTCTTGGTCTCCGGGCTCATCCACGACAGCGTCGGAATATCGTCTTTCAGAGCTGCGCGCAGGTTCTTCACCATCTCCAGCACCTGGGCCTTGGCTTCCGGCGGGAAATATTTCGCCACGTACAGCTGTCCGAGGGCCTCGCCTAGGTATGTATCCGCCGCGCCGGCGCAGCGTTTCCACCGCGGCTGCTGCTCCTTCGAGCCCGCTAGCGTCCGCGCGTTGAAGTCAAAATTTTCCTCTACAAAGGGCTCGGACAGCGTGCTCGCGGTGCGCGAGAGCAGGTGATATCGCAGGTACGCTTGCCACTCTTCCGCCGAACGGGTCGCGATCTGTCTGTCCATTTCCTTGAAAAAGTCCGGCTGCCCGACGTTGATTTCCTTCAGCTCCGAATGGCCGGATTGCGCAAAATATTTGGGCCAGGAAAAATGCGGCGTCAGCTCTGCAAGCTGTGCCAGTCCCAGGATGTGATATTGAGTCTCCGGATCGCGAAGCTGCACGTTTGTGAATGACGCATTTGCCAGCGCGGTCTCGATCTCCAACACGGTCTTCGCTTCGGTCGCGGCCTTCTCCTGCGAGTCGCCCAGCAGGGTCAGCATCTTCGTCACGTGGGCCACATACTTCTCGCGCAATTTCTTCGAATCGTCGTCGGTTCGCGTGTAGTAGTCGCGGTCCGGCAGGCCGATTCCGCCCTGATCGGCCTCGCCGATCACTTTTGAGCTGTCCTTCAAGTCCTGCGTGGACGCAAACGCGAATAGCGCTCCGACGGTTTGCGAATGCAGGTGCGCGATCAGCGGCGCGATTTCGTTCTTGTCCGTAAAGTTGGCGATCCGTGAAAACTCCGCATCCAGCGGTTTGGCTCCTTGGTTGTTGATCGACTTTGTATCCATACAACTCGCGTAGAAATCACCGACCTTCCGTTCGCTCGAGCCCGCCGGCGCCGAGGTATTGGCCGCCGCCTCGTCCAGAAGACTGCGCAGCTGTTTCTGGTTGTTGTCATGCAGCATCGATCCGCTGCCCCAGGACGCGTACTCCGGCGGAATGGGGTTGTTCTTGATCCAATTCCCGTTCACGTATTGGAAAAAGTCGTCGCACGGCTTGCACGTCTTGTCTATGTGCGACACGTCGAATCCCAGGTTGTCCGCACTCCCGTCGGCTGCGGCCGCACGCAAATTCCAGCTGCTACCCACAACGAGTCCTGCCGCCAGAATTGTGGTCGCGCACCACGAAATGCTCGTCGCTCGTCGTACGTTCACAGTCCACCTCGCTCAAAAACTTCTAAATCCCATAAACTAGCTGGAAGTAACATCGTCGAGGCGAGCCCTAGGCCGCAATCCCGGAAAATCATCACTCGCCCAACAAAATCCTCTCCAATTGGACGATCCAAATCCCGAAAAGCGAGCGCGGTGCCTCTTGGGTGCCGCACCTTCGGGCCTTCAAGGGTGCGGGTTTAGATGCAACTTCGTCGAAAGCAATTTGCGATCCGCGCCCCAGCTTCTACTCACCAAATCTTGCAAACCTTCTCCCGCACCATCGCGTCGCCCCTCTGGCACCCAAAGGCTTTCGCAAATTCCGCCATGTTCGACAACGGCCCATTCCCCCGGAACTGCGGCAACGGATGCGGATTCGTATTCGTCAGCAAGCGCGCATACTCTGGCCGCGTATTCGCTCCCCAAACTTGCGCCCAGCCCAGGAAAAATCGCTGTTCCGGTGTAAACCCATCTTTATCGGCGGGTCGCGCTTTCCCCGCCAGTGATTTCTCGTAAGCCGCATACGAAATCGTCAATCCACCGAGATCTGCAATACTCTCTCCCAAAACGAGTTTCCCATTCTGATGCAGCCCCGGTTCCACCTCATATCCATCGAATTGGTCCGACACGCAAGTCGCCCGCTCTTTGAAGTTCTTGGCGTCCTCCGGTGTCCACCAATCCTTCAGATTTCCCTTGGCGTCAAACTTCGATCCCTGATCGTCGAACCCGTGGGTGATCTCGTGGCCGATCACCGCCCCCATCCCGCCGTAATTCACCGCGTCATCCGCCTTCGGGTCGTAAAATGGCGGCTGTAAAATTCCCGCCGGGAACACAATTTCGTTCATCGAGCTGCGGTTGTAGGCGTTCACCGTCGGCGGAGTCATCCCCCACTCGGTGCGGTCGACCGGTTTGCCTACCTGATTCAATTGCCGCTGAAATTCGAACGCCGCGCCGCGCAATTCGTTCTGCATATACGACGCCCGATCGATTTTCAGCCCCGAATAGTCTCTCCACTTGTCTGGATAGCCGATCTTGACGCCAAACGCGGTCAGCTTCGCTGTCGCCTGCGCTCGCGTCTCTGGACTCATCCACGGCAGCGTCTGCAGGTCATCGCGTAGCGCTGCGATCAGGTTGTGCACCATCTCCAGTGCCTTGGCTTTGGCCTCGGGCGGAAAATATTTCTCCACGTACACCTGCCCCAGCGCCTCCCCCAGGTTCCGGTCTGTCGCGGTCACACAGCGCTTCCAGCGCGGTTGAATTTCCTTCGCTCCCCGGAGCAGCTTCCCGTGAAACTCAAAATCTTCGGCCACGAACGGCTCGGAGAGCCCCGCCGCCGTCGTGTCCAGCAACTGCCACCGCAAATACGTCTTCCAATCTTCCAGCGGTGTTGCCGTCAACTGCACATCCAGAGCCTTGAAAAAATCAGGCTGCCCGACGTTGGTCTCTGTAAATTGCGGATGCCCCGAAGCCGCAAAATATTTCTCCCATGAAAATCCGGGCATCAAAGTCCGCAGCTCCGCCAGCTTCATCCGGTGATAGGTCTTGTTCGGATCGCGCCGGTCGACATTGGACATGGATGCCTTCGCCAGCGTCGTCTCGATGGTCAACACCGTTGTCGCTTCGGGCGCCGACTTGTCGGCCGCATCCCCAGCAAGTTCGAACATCTTCGCCACATGCTTCGCATAGTCATCGCGCAATTTCTTCGACTTCTCATCGTCCCGCGTGTAGTAGTCGCGATCCGGTAGTCCCAATCCGCCCTGCACCACCGTAGCAATCACCTGCGTGCTGTCCTTCGCGTCCTGGCGCGACCCGAACCGGAACATGGCATCCACTCCGATCGACTGCAGATGCGCAATTTCAGCCTGCAAATCGACGGTGCCCTTCATCTGCGCGATGCGCAGCATCTCCTCCTCGATCGGCTTTACACCGGCCGCATCGATGGCCGTCGTATCCATGCAGCTGGCATAAAAATCGCCGATCTTCCGTTCATTCGAACCTGCCGCGGCGTTGGACTTGGTCGCCGACTCCAGAATCCCGCGCAAGTTCTGCTGGTTCTTGTCCAGCAGCACCGTGAACGACCCCCAGCTAGAATATTCCGGCGGGATCACATTCGACTTCATCCACCCACCCATCGCAAACCGGTAGAAGTCATCGCAAGGCTTACAACTCTTATCCAGATTTGCCGTATCGAATCCCCAATACCCAGGCGTATCAGCCCCCGCCAGCGCCATTCCCGCTGCTCCGAAAATCAAAAGAATCAAGACAGCCACCGCGAAGACTCGGCGCAAGATCACGATTCACCCCTTGAATATTGTCGGTTCATCTGTCCGTCAATGGTCCATCGATCTGGACCCGCAACAGATCCTACTCCGCGATACGGCGCATCGCCACTTCGAACGGACTTCGACTCCTGCCGTTAGTACCAGCCGGGTCTAGTGCAGCGCCGTCCCGTACAATGCATCGCGGCCGCCGCGCAGATCACGCCCGTACGACAGGACGACCAGCATGCTCCCCAAAATCCGAATCTTGCACTGCGCTCCCGTATCCCAAAGCCACTTCTGCGACCCGAATAAGCCCGACGAATCCGCAATGGCTCCGGTGTCCACAAACGGCCCGAGTTTCACGGTGAAGAATCCGTTCCCATAAACGTTCTTGTCCACTTCCCAGTTAGCCAGAAAATACCGCCGACCGAGCGGCGCAGCTCCCTTGCGCCCATGCTCGGTGCCGGCATGTCCGCGCAGCCAGAGGTCATTGTCACGCTCGATGCCCAGTTGAAAGAGTTCATCGAACGGAAGTTTGCCCTGCATATTTCCTGCGCGCACTTGTGTTTGCATTTCGTAATCGTCGCCCTTCGCTTGCGGAAACCAGTGCGCTCTCAGCGACCCGAGCACTCCGCCGAACGCTCCGACATCGTCGGCAAATTCGCGCCCGACCCGCGCCTCTGCCGCACCATCCACCGTGAATCGCCACTCCGGCACGCGATACAGCGACCGATCTACTCGCGCCCAATACACCAGCGACGTGCCGTCTGTGAAAAACGGCGATTCCGACGCCGAAGCGTGACCCGCGAGGTTCCGGAACGAACGGCCGACGATCTCCAGCCCCGTGCTCCAGCTCCACCGGCCATTCACCACCGAGCGCAATTCCGCTCCCCCTGCCACGCGCCGGACATTCAAATTGCTGAGCGGCGCGCCACCTCCCAAAAAAGTATTCGTCAGGTTCCAGTTTTCATTCCGCGCATCGAAATAAAATTGCAGGCGAAGCCTTGGATCGCCCAGTAACGGAGTCGAAAGCTCCGAAAAGGCTCGCCGCTTCTCCGAATCCCAGCGCAGCAGCGAAGTCACATTCACCGCGCGACGTCCGAGGTTGTAAAACTCAGGATACACGGTCGCGTACGGCAGGCCGCTCAGCAACGACATTGCGCCTTCCCACGCCGGGTTGCTCCATGGTTCACGCTCCGGCATATGCAGAGTCGCCTCGTAATTTCCACCGCCGGCAGCCGGGATCAATTCCACACGCCGGTGCGGATAAATTCCGAGATTGTCGAGCCGCGCATTCGCGCCAAGCAACCCATCGACGGTCAGCACCTGCGGCGCGTTGAACCCGATCGCGCGCTGCAACAGCGCCTTATCCAGCTGTGGCTCCGGCTGCACCGCAACACTCCGCAACCGCGGCTTGTCGATCACATTCCAATACTTCAGCGCCGCTTCCAGATCGCCGTCGAGAAAATAGAGCGTGCCGAGAAATTCGTGCGTGTAGGCGTCGCGTGCGTCCAGCTTCAGGGCAGCGCGGAGTTCGCCCTTCGCCGCAGCGAAATCGCGCCGCTTGTAATCGACGCCCGCAAGTTCCACCAGAAATCGCGCTTGCGCCGGAGCTTTGCCATGCCCAACGGTAAAAGCTGCTCGCGCGTCGTCCCAGCGCTGCAATTTCGCCAGTGCCAAGCCGGCCAGAAAGTCCAAATCGGCAGGTTGACTTGCGGGGCCCTGGGCGAGTCGCGCGGCTTGATCCCACTGCCCGGCGTCGAAAGCCTTCTGTGCTGCGGATTGCCGTGCGGAATCCGAATCCAGCTCCTGAGCGGAAGCTGGAAGGCCCAAAACCAAAATTAAGATGAACAGCGTCACTCCGCGGGTGCGGGCTGTGAAGGTACCGCGAGCAGCATCCAATTTCCAACCGCCTGCCATTGTTTTTCGAAATCCGCGCGTTCCATGCGCATCAGTTTGCCACGCGCCGGATCGTTCACGAAAACCGCTTCATGATCCCAGTCCATCCCGGTAACAACCACGTAGTGATAGGGCCCTTTGTTTTTTTCGGGTTGCAGGCTGACGATCAGCGGCCGGCCCAGGGGTAGATTCTCGCGAAAATCCTTCCACTCTCCGCGCACCGTAAACGCGCGGAAGTCCGATTCCTTCATATAACGTTCCATGTCTGATGCGTAGATGCCGTGGGCCTTCTCGTTGTACAGCTTCTTCTGAATCGCGTCCGCATCAGATCGTTCGGCCGGAATGTCCGCGCCGTGCGCCGCCCAGTATTGAAGAAGCATCGCCAGCGACGCCGATCCGCAACCCTCTTCGGTCTGTTTTACATACGGAACGTCGAGCCAGACCCCGGCCTTGTTTTCCGTCGTGGAACCATCGCTTGGCTGGGAAGGCGCTGGAACTGTCGGCTCCTGGCCAGCCGGGAGGCACACCGGAATCGCCAGCGCCGCTGAGAAACTCATCCACAAACAGCGGCGAAGCAAGCAGCGCATGGCGAATCCAAGGAGATGGAGTTCAGAAAGAAATTCTCGTGCAACGCCTTAGTGTAACGCCGCGATCAGCGCGATCACCAGAACCGCAATGATCACAATCACCAGCAGGTCGCGATCGGACAAACTGCCGGCCGCAAAGTCATGTTCCACCTGGCGCGAGCGAGCCGCAAGTCTGGCCACTTCTTCGTCGCTCAACTGAGCGACGGCTTTATCCACTTTGGCATAGTCGATTTTGGCGGATTGCAGTGCCTTCTGCCCCTGCTCGGAAGACATGAGGTGGCGGATCGCGGTTTCATCGGCGTGCCGCGCTTCGCCCGGCGCTGCGGAATCCTTGCTCAAGTCGCTGAGGGTAACGACATGCCGGTTGTCCGGCGCTTGCGCGTTCGAGGTGCCGCAAATCGCGAAAGTCACAAACAGTATTGCCAAGGCCCGCATCAGCCAGGTCAGGCGCATTGCAAAATCCTCCTCAGTTTGTCGTCACGGCCGGGTCCATCGAGTTTACGAACGCTCCGTGGAGCCGGCAAGACGGTTCGGGTTGGGCTGTGCCGCGATGCCAAACAGTGGCGCGACTTGAGACAGCAATAACCGCGCGCTCAAAACACCACGGCGAGCACGATAGCCAGCACGATGATGAGGATGATGACGATCAGCAGGGTGCTGCCGATGGCGCCGGCAGCAAAATCCGCCTTGGCCTCACGGGCCCGCGAGCCCATCTTCGCTAGGTCCGCGTCGCTCATTTGCGTCATGGCCCTGTCCACGCGTTGGTAGTCCACCTTGGCGCGTCGCAGTGCCTCCTGCCCTTCCGCAGTGTTCAGTAAGTCGCGCACGGATTCTTCGTCAGCTTGACGGCTCTGCGCCGGCCGCGCCGCGTCCTGATTTAACTCGTCGGGGGAAACGACGTGCTGTGCTTGCAACTGGGACCCGCGAGTCTGTGCTTGCGTCGGCGCCGTTACGCCGGCCATCAACAATGCCGCGGGTCCGAAGACCGCAAGATAATTTTTGATTGGCATGGAACGCCTCCGAGAGTGAGTGTCTCGTCTTGGGACTCTCCAACCCGTTCGGAGCAAAGAAGTTTTCCGCAAGATTCGAGATTAGACTGCTTCAAGGAGCGAAAAGGTGCGAAACCCGCTGCTGCAACGGCTCTGTTCAGACATGCGAGGTGGGATGCTAAGTATCCATACCAACAAGACTTCGGGTTGGATCATTTGGTGGGAGCCTATTGTATTGGTTGCGCCAATTGCGAACGACTAGCCAGCACGCCTAAGAACGGGCGTCACACCTGCATTCTGCGGCATGAGGGCTGTAACTGCAGGCTACTTTGCCGGAGCTATGGGGGTCTGATACTTGGAAACATCGACCTGCTGCCATTCGCCCTTTTCGATCCCGTCACGAACCTGCGCAGGGGTCTTACCCTTCTTGGTCTGCTCGTAAGAATACAGGGCTTCGCGAATGCATACGCCGCACTCGGCGGCATGCTTCCCGGCGAAGCAGTCCAGCAAGCTGCCATGTCCTTGGCTGCGGTCGCAGTGGCAGTAGCAGGGTTGCTGATAAAGTACGCGCTTCACGCGCGCCGCCACAGCGTAAGCGTTTTGCACCAGCGCGCCGTCAAATTGTGAGGGCTCGAGCGTAGCGGGCAGCGGACCCTTCGGCACTTCGCTGTGAAACGCTGGCACCGGCTCGGAGTTGCCGGATTGCGCGGCCGGTGATGCCGCGCGTTCCGGGATCGCCAAAACCACCAACCCTAATGCGACCACAAAGCCGCCAACGCAAATCACCGCTCGAAACTTCGACATGGCTGGTGCCTCACCCATGATTTGGAGTACGGCCTCACGCCGCCGCTTTTGCGATCACGCCCAAAAAACCGATAAAGCGGGAGCGCCCTCCCGCACTCCCAAAGCTTGACCTTGCTGTTCTTAGGTCAAGCTGCGTGCACGCGGTTCGCGAGGTATCTGGCCCGCAAATTCTTCTGCACCCGCCGGCCCCAGCCGCGCACAAAAGAAAAATTCATGGCCCCGCCGATCGCCGAACTCGCCAGCGGAATAATCCGCGCCACCCACTTCTCCGCCGCTTCCTGTCCGACTTTCACCGCCAGGCGTTTGGCGACCTTCGGCGCCAGCTTCTCGAACAGCTGCTTCTCCGCCAAATCCTTGCCATAGTCCACACCGGAAGCGGCGGCCGCCGCCATCCACAACTCCATCCGCTCATCGTGCCCGTGGGTCTCGAATCCATACAGCAGGCATAAGCGCTGAATCAGTCGCAGCGTGATGGCCGTAAGCAAACCGGCGTCGGGAATCACCGTGATCATTCCGCCCAGACCGAATCCCGCGCCCTCGGCCAGTGCCAGCCTCCCGGCATCCCGAATCAGCGCATCTGCGATAGCGTCCAGCCGTTCCAGAGGGACGTCATGCATGCGCTCGAAATTCGGCACCCACAGCCCATGCTTATCCACTAGCTGCTTCCGGAAGTCGTCCGGATTCACTTCGATCGAGCGCAAGCCCTTGCGGACGCCAAACCGCAACAGGCGCCTGCTCATGGAAGCCTTGTCGACTTTGCGTAACTTTGTCATCCCTGTAAGCATCCTACGGCGGTTAGAATCCCGGAGCAACCCCAGGGTTGCGCCCGAGGCCTATCCGGCATCAGGCGTTAACAGTGCCGAATATGCAGTTGCTAGGCACGTGACAATTGTTCCGCCGTACTACTTGACGCCGAGACGCTTTTCGGTAAACTGCCCTTTCTCTTATGGCCACAACGGCACAATTCATGCCTGGAACCGCCGAAGTCGCCACCGACTTCGCGTTCCCCCAGCGGGAGGCCGCGTTCTTTTACGGCCTGTTCCTACGCGGCCATTCGCCTGAACAGCTTCGCCGGGACATCGAAGTTCCGACCGCGGTGCTGGCCAAGTGGCACCGCGAAGCGGAGAAAGACCCCAGCTTGCGAGACATCCTGTATCGCATTGTCGAATACCGCCGGCACGTCCTCGCCATCTTCGACTCGCTGGTAGGCTGTGACACGCAAAAGCAAAGCATTCAATAGGTCCTCCCGGCTAAACCCTCCCCGTCCGTTTCCCGAAAAACTCAATTCGCAAGCGCCGATCTACCTGTACCTGGGAACAGTGTAAAAAAAGTCCAGGCAACCCGTTTCCCGGGCGCGTATTCTAAGCAATATCGGGGGCAAGTGTCACAAAATGCTGGACATTTTGCCGATTGACCCCGCATCAAGCCGGGGAGTAGACTTACCAAGTCCCAGACGTTGAGGTGTCTCTATGTCACGGGTTGTCCATACCTTATTTGCGTCCTTCTTTTCGCTCACTCTCATCCTCCCGCCTTTAGGGACGCAAGCGCAGGAGTCCAACGCGCCCCCCGTTCCGCAAAAAATGGACAAAGAGCAAAAGCGTAAGATGAAGAAGACGCTGAAAGAGCTCGACACTCCATACAAACAGTGGCTGAACGAAGACGTCGTCTACATCATTGCCCCGGAAGAGCGCACCGCTTTCCTGCAACTGTCCACCAACGAAGAGCGCGAACAGTTTATCGAGCAGTTCTGGCTGCGCCGCAGCAGCAATCCGGACCTGCCGGACAACGACTTTAAAGAAGAGCACTATCGCCGCATCGCGTATGCGAACGAGCATTTCGCCTCCGGTATTCCGGGCTGGCGCACTGATCGTGGCCGCATGTACATCATGTGGGGCCCGGCCGACGAAGTGGAATCGCATCCAACCGGCGGCACCTACGATCGCCCCATGGATGAAGGCGGCGGCTCAACCACGACGTATCCCTGGGAAACCTGGCGCTACCGCTACATGGAAGGCATCGGCGAGAACGTGATCTGGGAGTTCGTCGATCCGTCGGGCTCCGGCGAGTATCACTTGACGATGGACCCGGGTGAAAAAGACGCGCTGCTGCACGTTCCGGGTGCTGGTTTGAGCTTGATGGAATCGATGGGCATGGCGTCCAAGGCCGACCGCTTCACGCGCTCCGACGGCATGACCACTCCGACGACGTTGGGCGGAACGCCTTCCAGCATGAACGAATTCAACCGGCTCGAGCAGTACTCCAAGGCTTTTCGTCCCCCTGCGGTGAAGTACAAGGATCTGGAAGCGATCGTGACCGCGCGTATCGTGCGCGATCAAGTGCACTTCACGTGGCGCACGGACTATATGAAGGTCACCAACGACACCGTGCTTGTCCCGGTGACCGTGCAGGTTCCCAACAGTCAACTCTCGTTTGAGAACAAAGAAGGCGTGCACTCTGCGACGCTGAACGTTTTTGGCCGTGTCAGCTCGTTGACCGGCCGCGTGGTACAGACCTTTGAGGATCCCGTCAGCCGCGACTTCCCGGACAGCTTGTTCCAGCAGTCCGTGAAGCTGCAGTCCATCTATCAGAAAGCCATTCCGCTGCGCCCAGGTCTGTATCGCCTGGATATCGTTATCAAAGATGTGAAGAGCGGCAACGTGGGCGTGGTAAACACGCGTTTGCAGGTTCCACGGTTCGAGGACGACAAGCTGGAAACCAGCTCATTAATCGTTGCCGATGGCGCCAAACTCGAGCATGTGCCGTCCAAGCAGATTGGAAGTGGCCAGTTCGTGCTGGGCTCGACGAAAGTCGTGCCGCGCCTGGACGGTGAATTCAACGGCAACGAAAAGCTCGGCATCTACATGCAGGTGTACAATCTGAAACCGGACGAAAAGACTCACAAGTCCACCTCCAGCTTCGTCTATACGGTGAAGAAGGGCGACCAGCAGGTCATGCAGTTCAAGGAAACCGGCGAGTCCATGAAACAAACCGGCGAACAGGTCACCATCGAACGCCTGCTTCCCCTCGGGACGTTGACGCCCGGAAAGTATTCGTTGGAAGTGGTGGCCACGGACGGTCTTTCCAACAAGACGGTCACCAAAACTGCCGAATTCGTGGTAAAACCTCCGGTCGAGACCAAAACCGCGGCCAACACCGGCAAACCTGGCGGGAGGTAGCAGCATCGTGAAACAGGCGCGTCTCCGAATCCTGGGCAAGTGGGTCCTGGCCGGAATGTGTCTGTGCGTTGTTACGGTGTATCCGGCTGAAGCGCAGGTAAAGTCCGCTGCAGGAAAGATCGCCGGAGTAGTCAACGACACCTCCGGGGTTCCCCAGTTGGGCGCGACGGTAGAACTGGTTCCTGAAGTCTTGGGCACCGCCCCGGTCGATTTTCTGACCAACACGCAAGGCGTTTTCCGCGGCGAAAAGCTCACTCCTGGTCTGTATACCGTCCGTGTGACGCTGGCGGGCTTTCTGCCTACACTGCAGCAACACGTTCGAGTAACCGCGCACCTCACCACCGTCGTTCGCATTCAGCTGGAATCGATGTTTGCGTCGCTCGATCAATTACGGCACGCCCCGTCAATGAGCTCGGTGGAAGCCGACGACTGGAAGTGGGTGCTGCGCTCAGCTTCTGCAACGCGCCCGGTGCTGCAATGGATGGAGACCGACGACGCACAGCAAGCCAAGCTGGACGCCCAGAAATACCGGCCCAGGGCGCGCCTGGAGTTTACCGATGGCGCGCGGCGCCCGGGTTCGGCCTCGAATCTTCCCGCGGCTCCGGCTACCGCTTTTGCCTACGATCAGAAACTCGGCAGCACTGCTCGACTGCTGGTCGCCGGGCAGATGAATTATCTGGATTCGGCACCCGGAGGAGGATTCGCCACTGTGTGGCTGCCGAACGGGTCGCTCGGCTCGGGCTCGCACACCACGCTGGTAATGCGCGAGGCCAAAGTGGGCCCCAACGGGCAGACCTTTCGCGGCGTGCGCCTCGAACAAGGCGGATCGATCGGACTGGGCGAGCGCTCCAAGCTGCTGTACAGCGGTGAATATGTGCTGGTTGGCCTGGGCACCGCAGCCTCTTCTTTACGTCCACGAGTGGAATTTGAGACCCAGCTATCCGACGCATGGCGCGCGGCAGTGATTTTTGCCGAGCAGCCGGGCGCGGCTCTTCCCGTCGATTTCGATGATCTGGATTCGGGTGGTGCGCTGGCCGCCAGCCTGAATGAGCTTGATTCGTTTCCAGCACTCCTGTGGCGCGCAGGGCACCCGGAACTGGAAGGCGGCTGGCACGAAGAAGTTTCCGCCGAACGAAAAATTGGCCGCGGGGAACTGCAGGTCGCGGCCTTCCACGATGACAATCGGCACGTCGCCGTTTACGGGCGTGGCAGCGACCTTCCGAGCGCCGACTACCTGCCGGACTCGTTCTCGAATTCCTTCGCTTACGATGGTGGCTCGCTGAATACCTGGGGCGCACGCGCGGCGCTGCGCGAGAAACTGTCCGAAGATCTGGAAATCGCCGCGGTTTATGCGTTCGCAGGAGCGTTGTCTCCTTCAGAACTCGCGGACGGCGCGTTGCGCGACATGCTGCGCACCTCGATGCACAGCTCGATCGGGGTCAGCATGTCCGCCAAGGTTCCCCGGACGCGCACTAACGTGAATGTCGGCTACAAGTGGGTAAGCGGTACCGCGGTCTCTCGCGTGGACGCTTTCGGCGACTCGCTTTACCAGATGGATCCCTACCTCCACATCGGTGTTCGTCAGACTCTCCCCAAGTTCGGCCCCGGCCGCTGGCAAGCCAGCGCCAATTGCGACAACGTGCTTGCACAGGGCTACGTCTCGATGAATACGCAGGATGGCCGCACCGTCCTGGTGCCGTCATTCCGCACGTTCCGAGGTGGTTTAAGCGTTCAGTTCTAGGCAATTCTGGGCTTTAGAAAGCTGTATGTTTCCTTCCATTAAATGGATGGCTGTGCGTCGGAGTGCCGGGTCATGCCCTAAGCCATTGATTGGATTAGAGTTCTACGCCGTACGTCCTACAATACATTGGAAATCGGCTTGCACCTGTTTCGGGCAACAACGGGTGTGTCTGTCCCGGCTCGGTTGTAAAGCGCGATGAAGCAGAACCTCAGAGTGAGTCTCGGAGCTGTCGTGCTGGCGTTGGCAACGCTGGCGGCGGTCATCTATGCCTGGATCAACTTCCGGCAGCGCGAGACTTACGAGATCCCCGACGACGGTGTGGCCTGGCTCGATACCTCGCACGGAGCCCAGGCTTGGAAGCTGGCGCCGAATTCGCCGGCCGCCAGAGCGGGCGTGCGGACGGGCGACATCCTCGTCAGTATCAACGGGGCCCGCGTCGATACCCAGGTTCAGGTGACCAAGCGGCTGTGGCGCGCGGGACTGTGGACCAAGGTGCGCTACGAGCTGGTACGAAATGGCGAGGACTTTGAGACGCAGTTGGTTACCGCGCCGGCGGAAAAACCTGCTTCGATCGAGAATTACGAGCGTGTCGTAGGGCTGCTCTATCTCTTCATCGGTTTGTTCATTTTCGTCAAACGATGGAACGCGCCGCGCGCCGTGCATTTCTTCGTCTTCTGTCTGGTCTCGTTCATTTTGTATTCGTTCCACTACAGCGGGAAACTAGACGCCTTCGACTACGAAGTCTATTGGGCGAAGATCGCGTCGCTGATGCTGGCGCCGGCACTGTTGCTGCATTTCGCGCTGGTTTTCCCCGAGCGCGCCGAAGCCGCGGCCAGATCGGCCTCCAAGCTGGGGCTGGTCTATGGGCCGCCGCTGGTCCTGTTGCTCTTCCACGTTAGCACCGCGTTGAACGCATTAGGCTTCGTGCCCTGGCTCGGCTCGCGCGTGATGCTCGACAAGATCGAGCTCAGTTATCTCGGCATTTACTTCCTCGCGGCCTCGCTCGTTTTCTACAAGAGTTTTCGTGAAGCGCCATCCGGCGTTTTACGCCAGCAGCTCAAATGGCTCACCGGCGGAACACTGGCCGGCAGCTTGCCATTTGCATTGCTGTACATCGTGCCGTTCGTGATCGATGCGGTGCCGCAGGCTTGGATGAAGTTTTCATCGCTCAGCCTGGTGTTGATCCCGCTGTGCTTCGGCTACGCCATCATCCGCTACCGTCTGATGGATGTAGACATCATCTTCAAGCGCGGCTTGGCTTATACCGCCGCGACCGCCGCTGTCGCTTCCGTCTATTTTGCGCTGATCGCGCTGATCGCCGAGATTTCTCACGCGCAAACCACCGGGCCGGTCGGCGGCATGATCGCCATCGTCATCGCCGCGTTCATGTTCCAACCCTTCCGCGAATGGATTCAGGGCCGCCTCGATCGTTTCTTCTATCGCGATCGGCTCGACTACCGCCGCACGCTGATCGAGTTCGGCCGCACCTTGACCAATGAAGTGCGCTTCGATCCCATGCTGGGTTCGGTGATGGATCGTGTGTCGCAGACTTTGCTGGTCGACCGCCTGGCCGTATTCATGGAAGACCCGGTGCAGCCGGGGCAGATGCGCATCGCACGTTCGATGGGCGTGCGTTTGTCCGAACCTATGGATCTGAGTTTCCTCGAGCCGGCCCGGCCCGAGTTTTCTCGGGGGGCGCTGTTTTTTGAGTCGCCCCGCGCAGCAAGAGAAGTTAGCGATTCGGTGCGTCATACCCTCGAACAGCTGGATTTGAACTATTTCATTCCTTGCCGCATACGAGAGCACACCGTCGCGGTGCTGGGACTCGGCAAAACTGTGGATGGCGATTTCCTGTCCAGCGATGACGTGGAACTGGTGCAGACCATCGCGGGATACGTGGCCATCGCGCTGGACAACGCGCAGTTGTATACCTCGCTGGAGCAGAAAGCGCTGGAAATTGCGCGCCTGAAGGATTTCAGCGAGAACATCGTCGAGTCGCTTAACGTTGGCGTGCTGGCGGTCGATCTTGGCGGAATCGTCGAATCGTGGAACACCCGCATGGAGCAGTTATTCGGCGTGCAGCGCCATGATGCCGTAGGTCATCAGTTGCGCGCCCTGCTGCCCGAGGAGCTTGCATCTGAGATTGCTTCGCGTCGCGATGAAGAACAAATCACCGGCATCTACAAGCAGCGCCTGCATCACCAGGGCAAATATCTGACGCTGAACGTTTCCATCACTCCGCTTGTCAGCAAATCCGGGGATCGCATCGGGCGCCTGCTGCTGTTTGATGACGTGACCCAGCGCGAGCGCATGGAAGAGCAGATGTCGCAGACCGAGAAGCTCACTTCACTCGGCTTGCTGGCCGCAGGCGTGGCGCACGAAGTCAATACTCCCCTCGCGGTGATCTCGAATTACATCCAGATGTTGGCGAAGCAGATGCCCGAAGGTGATCCGCGCCAGGGGATCATCGAAAAAATCGTGAAGCAGACGTTCCGTGCCAGTGAAATCGTAAATAATCTGTTGAACTTCTCGCGCACCAGCGCCACCGAAGTCGCTGACCTCGACGTTAACCGCGTAGTCGAAGAAACATTGTCGCTGGTAGCGCATCCACTGAAGACGTCGCAGATCCAGGTCGTCAAGCAGCTGGGTGAAACTCTGCCTGCCGTGCGCGGATCTGCGAACAAGCTCCAACAGGTATTCCTGAATTTGTTCTTGAATGCGCGCGACGCCATGCCCAGTGGCGGCATGCTGGAAGTACGCACCGCCGCACACAATGGCAGCGTCGAAATCGAAGTTGCTGATACAGGCGCGGGAATTCCGCGCGATCACATCCACCGTATCTTCGATCCCTTTTTCACTACCAAAGCCAGCGGGCGGGGAACCGGACTGGGCCTGTCCGTCAGCTACGGTATAATCAAAGAGCACGCTGGAAAAATTGACGTTCGCTCAACTCCCGGCAAAGGCACGTCCTTCCACGTAGAATTCCCCGCGGTCCGGAAAGCGGTCCATGTCTAAGGGCTCCATCCTGGTAGTTGACGACGAATCAGAAATCAGAGAAGGATTGGAACTGCTGCTGGCCAGCGAAGGCTATGGCGTCTCCAGCGCGGGCACTGGCGCGTCCGGTTTGGCCAAGTTGGAAGAGCGGCCCTTCGATTTACTGTTGCTCGACGTAAGCCTGCCCGATCGCAATGGCCTCGATCTCCTCCGCGAGATCCGCACCCGAGATCCACATCTGTCCATCGTGCTGATCACCGCGTATGGATCGATCGACATGGCGCGCGCGGCCTTCAAGAGCGGCGCGCTGGATTACATCACCAAGCCGTGGTCGAACGATGAACTGTTGGCCCAGGTGGCGCAGGCCGTCGAATCACGCCGGCTACGCGAAGAAAACGTTCAACTCAAACGCGCGCTGAAGCAGCGATTTAACTTTCCCAGCATTATCGGCAAGAGCGAGAAGATGCTGACGCTGCTCGATCTGGTAGCGCAGGTCGCGCCGTCACGATCCACGGTTTTGATCAGTGGCGAAAGCGGCACCGGCAAAGAGCTGATCGCCAAAGCCATTCATTCCGCGTCGCCGCGCGCAGACAAGGCCTTCGTTCCGGTAAACACCGGATCGATTCCCGTCGATTTGCTGGAATCGCAGCTCTTCGGTCATGTGAAGGGCGCCTTTACCAGCGCGGTCGCCTCCAAGAAAGGCCTCTTCGAGGTCGCCGATCAGGGCACTATTTTCTTCGACGAAATCGCCACGATCAGCCCGGAAACACAGGCCAAGCTGCTGCGGGTCATCCAGGAGCGCGAATTCATGCGCCTGGGCGGCACCGAGCAAATCAAAGTCGACGTGCGCATCGTGGCCGCTTCCAACATTGAATTGCTTACCTTGGTTCGCGAAGGCCGCTTCCGCGAAGATCTGTATCACCGACTCAACGTGATTCACCTCACTTTGCCGCCGCTGCGCGATCGTCGCGAAGATATTCCCGCACTGTTGCTACATTTCATGGACCGCTACTGCAAGGAAAATGAAAAGACCACGCGACAGTTCACACCAGGCGCTTTGAAGCTTCTGATGGACTACGACTGGCCAGGCAACGTTCGTGAGCTGGAAAATGTTGTGGAGCGCGCCGTCGTGCTGTCCACAACGGAGCGCGTCGATGTCGATCTGCTCCCCGAAAGCATTCGCAGCAAGGAAATCGTTCGTGGCGTACGGCTGCAGCTTTCGGAATTTCTGCCGCCGCTGCCCGGTGAGCCGGGAGCGCGATCGGGCGCCGATCAATCGCAGCCGTCGTTGTTTCAGATCATGGACGAGATCGAACGCCGCATCATTATCGATATGCTGGAACGCACCAGCTGGAATCAGACCGAGGCCGCCGAACGCTTCCTGATCCCTCTTTCCACGCTCAATCAGAAGATCAAGCGGCTAGGCATTGATGTACGCCGCCGGGGCCGCAGCGATGAAACCTTCACCGCCTCGATCGGCAAATAGCACAGCGGCACAGCTGCATTCTGGTTTTGCCGCATGAAGGGCGGCGATTTCATTCGTCACTATGTCGCTGCGGCGCCGGCTGACTCTGCTCGAATGGGCGGCGAAAAACGACGCTGCGATCATTGAAGACAATTACGACAGCGAGTTCCGCTTCGAAGAGCGCCCAATCGAGCCATTGCACACGCTAGGTACGTCAGGTCGCGTCATCTATCTGGGCTCCTTCTCCAAAACATTGTTACCTGGCCTGAGGCTCGGATTTGTAGTGACTCCCCCAAGCTGCACGCCCACCCTTCACAAGGCCAGGCTCGTAGCAGATTGGCACGGCTCCACGCTGGTCCAATCCGGGTTGGCTCGGTTCATGGATAATGGCGGATTTGGCCGCCATATTGGAAAGCTTAATCGTGTCTACGCGGAGCGACGTGGGCAACTCATCTCCATATTGAATCGTGAACTATCCACGTATCTAAAAGTGATCCCATCGATTGCTGGAATCCATGTGACCGCTGTCTCCCGCGGTGCTTCAGTGAAACAGATTAAGTTCGTCGCCTGAGCGCGCGGCGCAACAGGGTGTCTCCGTACAGGAGTTATCGCGGTTGTCGATCGACACGCCTATGCGAGGTGGGCTGCTGTTCGGATACGGCGCGATCGCGAGTGATAAGATCCAAGAAGGGTTGCGCCGACTGCGTGGCTGTTTTGATGACGTGATCAGTGCTTGACGGGAATACAAGACCCTTTAGCCGATGGCCATCGGCTCCGTGCCAGAAGCACCGCAAAGTCCGAGAGCTCTTACAGGTTCTCCTGGATGAAGCGGGGGCTGAGGTGAATGTCGAGTTGTACCAGCGGCGAATCACCAACGGCCTTGAAGCTGTGGATCTCGCCAGCCTTGATAACAAAGATGTCTCCAGCGCTACCCTCGAAAGTCTTGCCGTTGACTGTC
>Ga0157378_10000124_pt1 | contig 74694 bp, 56 predicted proteins | sample M65metaG_FD_115309 | JGI IMG/M metagenome (GOLD analysis project Ga0157378, IMG submission 115309) | Miscanthus rhizosphere microbial communities from Kellogg Biological Station, Michigan, USA - M6-5 metaG | ecosystem: Host-associated > Plants > Roots > Rhizosphere > Soil | place: USA: Michigan... | reverse complement strand
TGCCGGTCATCGGTGCCTTAGCTTCGGTACTTTACAGCTTTGCGCCGAGCCGCCACGAAGATCATTACAAGTGGATCGCTCTGATCACGACAATCTCAACTTTTGGCCTCTCGCTTCTTTTGCTCACCGGCCTGGGAGGAGAAACTGCCAACTTCAGATTTGAAGAAAACGCACTCTGGATCGGCTCGATCGGCGCTCGTTACCATGTTGGAGTTGACGGTATTAGTCTTTGGCTTGTTCTTCTAACCACGCTATTGATGCCGATTGCGATTCTGTCCAGTTGGACGGCGATCAAGAAACGACAGCTCGCGTATTACGTCTTCCTCCTGATCCTTGCATCAGCAATGATTGGGGTTTTTGTTTCCCTTGATCTGTTGTTGTTTTATCTCTTCTTTGAGGCGTCGTTGATTCCGATGTTTCTTTTGATCGGGATCTGGGGTGGCGAGCGACGGATTTATGCCGCCATTAAGTTTTTCATCTACACAGCGGTCGGTAGTTTGCTCATGCTGGTGGCGATTCTCGCCCTGTACTTCACGTATCAGACTTTCGACTACACCACGTTGATACAAGCGATGGCGGCAGAACCGCTCGCGCCAAGGCCGCAGTTGTTATTGTTTGGGGCGTTCGCCCTCGCGTTCTGCATCAAAGTTCCACTCTTCCCCTTTCACACCTGGCTTCCTGACGCACACACCGAAGCACCGACTGCTGGTTCCGTGATCCTTGCTGGTGTCTTGTTGAAGATGGGTACTTACGGTTTGCTGCGTTTCAACCTTGGCCTGTTTCCTGAGACGGCCCGCATCGTAGCGCCGTACATTATCGTCGCCGCAGTTATCGGCATCATCTACGGCGCCTTAGTCGCGATGGTACAACCCGATGTCAAGCGACTCGTTGCCTACTCATCCGTTAGCCACATGGGCTTCGTCGTCCTGGGTTTGTTTTCTTTTACAGAACTCGGGATGCAGGGCGCGCTGTATCAAATGCTGAATCACGGAGTCTCAACTGGGGCACTCTTCCTGTTTGTAGGTTTTATTTACGAACGCAGGCACACACGGCAAATTAGCGAGTTTGGCGGATTGGCTACGCCGATGCCCTGGTTTGCAACTCTGTTTGTATTCGCATCACTCTCTTCGGTCGGCTTACCGTTTCTCAATGGATTCGTTGGTGAGTTTCTCATTTTGATCGGTACGTGGACTTCGACCGCCGTGTCTCATCCATTTGTAGTGACGATGATTGCCAGCACCGGAGTTATCTGGGCCGCAGTCTACATGCTTTGGATGTTGCAAAGGGTTGTATTTGGCAAGGTAACGAATAGCGAGAATGCCAAACTCAAAGATCTAAATGCACGTGAAGTCGGTTTGCTTGTTCCACTACTCGTGTTGATGATTTTTATGGGTGTCTATCCGCGCGTGTTCCTCGATAGATCAAAAGCAAGTGTGGAGGCAGTGCGCGCACGCCTGAATACAAAACCTGCTGGTGGCTCGTACGCTTCAACTAAAACAAACGAAAAACATCTTTCTGAGCAAGCGACCAAAGCCGAATGAGTTTCTTTTTTGCACAAAATGTAATGCCGGTTATCAACTGGGCGCTGATATCACCCGAGATCATTGTCTGTGTAGCGGCAGTGGTCGTCATGCTTGTTGACGCCTTTGGTAACCCGAAACAGCGATGGGTAACGTGCGGAATTTCGCTGGCAGGGTTAGTAGCCGCAGCGGCGGCCACAATCTGGCTGTGGTCCTCAGGCGAGGTTTCGGCTGATGCTTTCAACCGGATGATTGTGCTGGATGAGTTGCGTCTTGGATTCACACTGGTCTTTCTGCTCGTGTCGTTTCTCACGCTGCTAATCTCCACGGTCTGGGTCCAGGGCGAACAATTACCCGCGGGAGAATTTCATGCACTACTTTTGTTCGCCACTGTGGGGATGATGTTGATGGCGTCGGGTGGAGACCTCGTCATTATCTTTCTTGGGCTGGAGATTCTTTCAATCGCCACATACGTGATGGCAGGGTTCAGGAGAACCGACGTTCGTGCGAATGAATCTTCACTCAAATATTTCATTCTCGGTTCTTTTTCCTCGGCGTTCCTCCTCTATGGAATTGCCCTGGTCTATGGCGGCACCTCTACGGCTGGAGTTGCAGGCTCCACAAATATCACCGTTATTGCCTCAAGGTTAAACGATGCGAGATACCCAGGCCTCTTGTTCGCTGGAGCGGCGATGATGCTGGTTGGGTTTGGCTTCAAGATCGCGACGGCCCCGTTTCATGTTTGGACACCTGACGTTTATGAGGGCGCACCAACTCCGGTCACTGCGTTTATGGCAGCCGGACCCAAGGCGGCAGGCTTTGCGTCGTTCATTCGCGTTTTTGTTTTTGGTTTTCCTTTTGTTGTTGCCGCGTCAAATTCCAATGTTGGGGCAAGCCTTCATAGTGCCTGGGTGACTATTATCGCGATCCTTGCGATTCTGACGATGACGCTCGGTAACGTCGTCGCCATCACGCAGAACAACGTCAAACGATTGCTCGCCTATTCGTCGATTGCGCATGCAGGCTACGCGCTTGTAGGAATGGTTGCGGCGGGTTCGACCAGTGATCTAGTACAACGAAACAACGCCATCACGGCAGTGATGTTTTACCTACTAACCTACGCCGTCATGAACATTGGGGCGTTCATTGTTGTGCAATTGATTGCACGCAGTGGTGACCGGCGCACTTCAATCGAAGATTACAACGGCATCGGTTTCGAATCACCGGTGCTGGCATTCTCGCTATCGTTGTTCATGCTGAGCTTGTTCGGTATGCCGTTAACTGCCGGCTTTATGGGAAAGATCCTGGTGTTTGGCGCCGCCGTTCATCAGCGATACTACGCTCTCGTTGTAATCGGCGTTCTGAATACCGCCGTGTCGGCATATTACTATCTGCGACTCATCATCGTGATGTTCTTCAAAGAGAGAACGACGAGGTGGAACGCGCCCAAGGTTCCCGCTAGCATGGCCTTCGCCTTGATCTTAACGATTCTCGGTGTCCTCTATCTTGGTATCTTTCCCGGCCGTGTTATCAATGCACTACAAAAACGAATCGAGGGTCAGACGTTTACTTCCAGACTCTCGAGTACACCAATCCGGTGATTTGACGTATAGTCGATGCCCCTTCCTTTGAGCTGTTCACGTGTCTGTTGAAGAACTCGCCAGCAAAATAAAAGAGAACTTGGCCGAGTCGTGGTTGCCACGAATCTATCGAGAACGGGTTCTAAAGCTGCGCACTCGTTCATATCACTTCGAGAACCTCAGAGTCAGACCCTCCACGGCGGTAGCGGTGCAGCACACGTTACTGGGGGTCGAATTGAAAATAGGGCGGCGCCGTTTACATTGTCCGGATCTTGCCACAGCGAGGTATTTGTCAGTATTCGCCCGCGCCGGGTGCAGTGATGTGGCCGTCCCTTACGACATAACCAAAGTTTCCCAGCTGGCGGATGAACTAGAGTCGTCGTGGTTTAGAATGCTTTTGTTGGTCGACGATGCGACTAGAGGAAGCAGCCCAAGGAGCACAGCTCGGCTACGCGGCCTGCTGTTTGCTAACATTCAGGCGGAGATTTTGGCGGCCGGTGCTGGGACACAAATCCCCGAATTTCGCCAAAGCACAAAGCAAAGATAGTCAACTTTGATACAGATCGGATTCAATTACGAATAAATGACTCAGGAACTCATTAACACCCCCATTAGTGATAACAACTCCGAGTTAGGCACGGCCCTGCCTTTCCCGTTCAACCAACAAAGCTTTTGCCGCTACGAACCAATTCACCAGCGCGTGGAACAGGCTCGTGTTCTGGTCGTGGATAATCTGCTTCGCGACGAAGAGGATCTTTCGCCGGTAGCGATACGGGAATGGGGCGAAGCAGTCGGAAGTCAATTGAAGCGTGAACGGCTCATCGCCGGGATGGCGATTGAAAACATCCTGAACAATGTATGCCGGTTAGTAAAAGAGCCGCAGACTGAAGTAGTACACGTTTCGCAAATCGCAGAGGCTGCGGCGCGATTCAAACCGGATGCCATCGTCCTCAGCGGAACGCTTCGCGACTTTGACTTCTATCAGCAATCTATCCTTGAGAGTTTTGCGGCCTTCATTCGGAAAACCACTATCCCAGTTCTCGGGATTTGTGGAGGGCACCAACTCGTCGGACTCAGCTTTGGCGCTCGCGTGGTTACTCTCGACAAGCTCGAACAACACGAACAACGTGACGACCGTCCCCAGGAATATCAGTATCGATTCGTCCGCATCACCAATCCTGATGATCCAATCTTTGAGGGGCTCAATTCAGATCAGGATGTAATAGATCAGGAGAAGGGCGCTCGCATTCTTCGAGTCTGGCAAAATCATGGTCTCCAGTTGGACCGCGTACCGGATGGTTTTGAACTCCTGGCTACTTCGTACCTTTGCCGTAATCAGATGATGGTCAAACGTTCCGAAGGCCAACTCATCTACACGGTCCAGTTTCATCTCGAGAAATCATTTGAAGACTGGAACAAGAGCCGCACGCGCTGGGAACACCCTAACGACTCGCGCGACGGTCGCGTACTATTCGAAAACTTCCTGTCTCTCGCTGTCAGTTGATTGCAACACCACCGGTCGAAAGTACTCACTACACAAACTCTCGCGGCGGCCGCTCGCGACCTGGCCGCACGCGATCCCAAACTCGCTGAGATACTCCTCGCGCATGGCGAACCGCCGATGTGGCGCCGCACGGCCGGCTTTCCCACCCTTGTTCACATCATCCTGGAACAACAAGTGTCACTCCGTAGTGGCAGGGCGATGTTTGATCGACTCAATGCGAGTATCCAACCTTTCGAGCCTGAACGTTTTATTCGTAAAGGTGAAGCATACCTGCGAGGTCTGGGGGTGACCCGGCAAAAGTCTGCTTACCTCATCCATCTGTCTTCATTGATAGTTCGTGGTGAGTTGAGCCTTGCAAAGCTGCCGCGGATGAATGACGAGGAGGCCAGAACAGCGTTGATGCAAGTCAAAGGCATCGGATTATGGAGTGCAGATGTCTACTTGTTGATGGCGATGCGCCGGGCGGATATCTGGCCGTCCGGTGATCTGGCTTTGGCTGTAGCGGCGAAAGATTTGTTTGGATTGAAGCAACGGCCGTTGCCTAACGAACTGGAGATGTTAGCGGAAGAGTGGCGACCACATCGGGCAGTCGCCGCTAGAATGCTTTGGCAGTATTACCTGGCAAAGAAAGCTAAGCGATGAGAGACCATCCGCAGATTGCGCCGATTACGCAGATTTCTTTTGACAAAGGAGTATCTCAGCGCTTCTGAAAGTGAATCTGCGTAATCGGCGTAATCTGCGGATAATGTTTTACTTCGCGATCGTCGATGTTGTTGTCTTTAGGGTAGGCACTCCGAAATCAGTCGTTACAGGCACATTCTCAAGCGTCAGCTTCATAAGGTCATCAACAACGGCTTTGAGATCGTTGGTCTCGCGATAAACCTCGAGTTGACGATCGGCTGACGTTCCTCTCTTCAGGATGGTGTGAATGTGATCGATCTCTTTTCGAGAACCCAATTCGTCAACAACATCGTCCACAAACTCAAGTAACTCCAGCACGAGATCACCAACGGGCACCTCTGTCTGCTTCCCGAAATCGATCAGCTTGCCTTCCAGACCGTATCGGACTGCTCGCCACTTATTCTCTTGAATCAGCATGCGACGATAAAGTCGAAAACCGAGATTCTTATCGATAAGAGTGTTCAGCTTGGCGACTATCGCCTGAAATAACGCGGCGATCGCAATCGTGTCGTCGACCCGCGTCGGAATATCACAAATTCGAAACTCCAGCGTGGGGAAATATGGATGGGGCCGAATGTCCCACCAGATCTTCTTGCCGTCGTTGATGCAGCCTGTCTTAACCAGCAAATCGACATAGCGCTGAAAATTACTGTAGGAGTCGAAGTGGTCAGGTATATCGGTCCGGGGAAACTGTTTGAAGATTTCAGTACGGTACGACTTCAAACCAGTGTTATGGCCCATCCAGAACGGCGACGAAGTTGAGAGTGCCAGCACATGCGGCAGAAAGTAACGAGCAGCATTCATGATATGAATTGCTCGCTCGCGATCGGCCATGCCGACGTGGACATGAAGTCCGAAGATGAGAAGTGAACGCGCTACAGTTTGTAATTCCTGAACAAGTAGTTCGTATCGCTCGTCGTCGAAGATCTTTTGATCCTGCCAGCGAGAAATCGGATGCGTGGAAGCAGCGACAATGGCCAGTCCGTTCTTTTTCGCAAGGCCGGAGATTATGCTTCGTAGCCTGGTGATATCTGCGCGGGCCTCCTGAATGTTCTTGCAAATGCCTGTACCAACCTCCACCATCGACTGGATCATCTCAGGCTTTATCTGCTCGCCCAACAGCATCTTGCCTTCCTCAAGGATCTCGGCAACATGTGATCGCAGTTCGCGTGTTTGTGGATCGATGATTTGAAATTCTTCTTCGATACCCAATGTGAATTGATCAAACATTTGCGTCATTCCTCAAGTAGACTTGAATTAGAACCCAACTAAATACTTCTGTCTTAACTCTCCAGGTTTCTCGCAATCATTCGCCAGTCAGGAGTGAGCTTTCCCAGAAATTCATGTCTCAAGTGTTGCAACGCACTCCGAGGTGAATGCACCGGACTGTAAAGATCAAAGTGAACAAACCATGTTCGGGGGTCACCTTCCTGATATAGAAAGTGAAGCACGGCTTTATCGCGCCGTTTTTCGTAAAATCCACCAGTTGTGTCTTTGTGGTTGGCAAATAACCTGGTGAAGTCTTTTCTTCGTTCAAGCGTCGACTCAATCATCGGCCAGGCAAGAAATTGAAGACCAACTCCACCTTCACCGTAAACGTTTGTTATTTGTTTGACCAAAAACCACAGTCCCTTTTGTTGCATCCGCCTCAGCAATAGAACAAGAGCTTGCTGCTTGTCTATTGGCCACGACTCGAATGCGTCCGCATCGCTTGCTGCGCCCCATAAGCCTTCGAGCTTTCCTTTTAAAAGCTCCCTTGCATCAATCGGCAAATCCTGCCAGGTTAACTGACTGTCGACCATTTCATTCTCTTTCGAGCTCTACCTCCAACAAAGTTCTGCATTCGTCATTTAGGTCTCTGAACCTGACGCCGACGCCTTTCCCTGGGTTGCTGTAGACTACTTCGCCTGTACAAACAACTTCCCTTCCGGCTCCGAACGGAATGCGAACAACCAGGTGAGCACCTTCAGGTATCGCTGTTTGTGTCTTCATGTATAGTCCGCCAAGACTGATGTCTTTTGTGCTGGCCACTCCCGTCGTGTCAGTTCCGTCGAAAAAGACATCAACGATTAGACGCGATCGATCATACTCTCTCCGCTCGTCGGGCAAATCAAAGCCTTCTTCGTTATCTTCAACCAAGGCGTCTGCTCCTTAATCAAACGACCGAATACTTCTAACTTTCTAACGATAAACTCAATACGGATTGTAACCGTTTTCAATTACTTTTTGCTGACGATATAGGTTGGAACCATGCCACCACCCGAAGTCACATTTGCCAGCTCTGTAAACGACAAACGGGTAAAGGCTGAACCTACCTTACCGTTGAAGAGTAACGGATCAAGATCAACAAGCTGTTCAGCGAACTCCATTTTCCCCTCAGCGGTGAGTGCGGGAAACACTTCGCGTGCTGTTGGCACTCGTTCCTGAACTAGATAGTCTCCGTTCTCGAGAGCTTCCTCGAGTGCTTTCCCCCATTGAGTCTTGTCGACGTTCCAGCCAATGGTGATCCCATGACCACCGTAATCGTCATTGGGCTTGAGGACCAGTCTTTCATTATTCGCAAGCGCAAACTCAAGCAGATCGACCTGCCTGCCCTTGTACTCGGTTTGCTCATCTCTCACTAAACGCGTCCACGGAACGTGAGACTTGATAGCCTCCAACTCCACTTTGCTAAACAAACCAGCTCGCTTGTTGTCTGTCAGTACTGCGAACAGAGCTTTCTTGTGAATGAGTTTAGACCGGAAGCTGTTCACCAAACAGACCGCATGGGCCCTATAGGCGTTTAGCAGCGCCGGATACTCGTTCATGATTGGCAAATACTCGTTAACCAGCAATCGCTTGTACACGATATCGATCTTGAACCCATCAACGGTTAATGTTTCACCGTCAAACTCAAGTTGTTGAGGCGTACAGATAACGGACGGGTAACCGGATCGCGCGAAGAAATCTCTAAACAGTTCGAATTCTTTGACGGTAGGTACGTCAGGCAAATCAACAATCGCGATCTGCGGCGTTCCCTCGGGACGACTTCCAAGGAACTCCTCGAACGACTCTAGAAGTACATCCAACATAAACCGGCTGCCGTAAAGAGGACGAACGTTGTATTCGCTTGCAAACGTCTTCATCACCGGCAGCGACGAGAAGATATCGTAAGCAGCATCTGCGTAGGCGATGCCGGCCGGGCTCTCTCCGTTAAGTTCTACAAAGCTGTAGGCACTTTCAGTCAGGAAGGAATCAAGACGAGATGTTGGAGACACGGCCGAGTAGCCTGGATCAATTGCAATCAGATCACGTTCGATATCCGTTAGTCCAAGGTCGTTAACGATCGACTCGTCAGTAATTGCCGCATCCTTTACCTTCTGGATCGCAGACCAAACCGTTTCGCAGACGGTCGTGATTCGTGCGAAGTCCGTCTCCGTGACGAAGTGTGGCCTTAGGTAAGGCGACAATCGCCGTCCACCAAAAATGAGCTTTGCGTGTTCCAGACCTTCGTTAAGGAGAGTAACCGAATCATCCGCGAGTTTCTGATCGGCAAGGAGATCGTGATAGCGGGCTACTGCCTCGGGGAACATAAGTCCGTGGAGTTTCCTTCTTGGGATGTGTTTGTGGAGACGAGAGTATCACACATCACCGCGGCGAGGCTTGATAACTTGGTAGTGGCTTTACGTGAACTAGTTCAGTTTTTCTTATCGGGTGGGTTCACGGTCAGAAACAGCTTCTGTTTCTTCCGGACAATCTCAAACCGTGAGGGGCTTCCACTTTCAGGCATAACGGAGCCACCTGTTGCAACCAGTGGCTTGCCATTGATTGATTCGATCACATCACCCGGTTGTAACCCGGCTTCCGAAGCCTTGCTCGTGGGATCGATATAGACGATCAATAGTCCTGAGGTCGCACCAAGTTGGGCCGCGACGATTGGCTGTAATGCAACCGTCTCCATTCCCTGCGACATGAGTGACGGAAAGGGAGAAAACCCGGAAGCAAAACCAAATGCCATTGACGGATCGATCAGACCACTCAACTGTACCTTCACCTTTTCATCAATCGTCCGATCCGGCCTCGCGAGAGTGAACACTACTGAGCTACTGGGACCTGCTTCGTCTAGCATCCATGAGAAGTCGTCACCATTTTGAACGTCCTTGTTATCAACTTTCAGAATTACATCACCCGGTCTTAGCAGAGCAAACGCTGCAGGACTGCTTGGTGCGATTGAGGTCAGCAGTATTCCTTGTTGACGTTCCAGTAGAGATGCGGCTCGTTCGAATTTCCATCCTTGATTCCTGAACTGGTCCATACTGAGGTGAGCAACAGGCTCACCCTTCACACCAAGCCATGGACGAGGAACATTTGTATGTTGACTCAAGACTCGCGTCGCTGCTCGTCTAATCATCGCCATTGGCAAGAGAGTCGCTTCAGGACCATCCACCGCATCGACGATTCCGACTGTTTCGCCAGCGTCGTTTACTGCTACGCCACCAATATTGGCTAAGGTTAATCGAGGCGATTCAACTTTGAATCTCGCTACTCCGATTCTATCTGGTGCTCGTTTTATGGAATGGATCTTTCCGAAGGTTGTCCCAACACGAACGTATAAACTTCCATTAACAAGTGGTCTTGAACGTGTAGCAGGTTCTGGATTCAGTAGGCGAACGTTCTCTCCTTCGGCGACTGACTCGGCGCTGATCGCGTCATTAATCTTGAGATCGCCGTTTTTTAGACGAAGTATCGAAAGACCAGTAACACCATCAAGACCAACGTACTCAGCTTCCAGCCTTTTCCCATCGGGTCCGATCACGGTGAGGTCTGCTGATCCAAACATTCCACCGCTGAACGGGAATCTTTGTGTCTTCAATCTTTGTTTACGCAATGGGGCTCGAACTTGAGGCTCTTCGGCCTCAGGAGGGTTGGCTGCAAAGATTGAAGGTCCGAACTCAGCCTCCGCATCGGGAAGCCATGCCACGATCGTTTGCCCGTCATCCAAAGCCAGTCCCGCAATAATGTTTGCATGTACTTCGTCATTAAGGTTAGACGCGTCCTCGAGTCTCGCAATAGCTTCAACCTGTTGCTCAGATCGAAGCAGCATACGAAACATCTTTATTCCATTGAGCCGGTGCACAATTGTTACAACCTGAGGAGCACTCCTTCGTTCGCGAGGCGAAACCACGGGATCGGGCCGGTTGGGCTTCTTCGCAGGCTGAGGCTGTTGCGCAGAAGCGAAGCTCAATAGGCACAAGAAGCTAACGATGCAATTTGTTGATTTACTGAAAGTGCGAGCCAACATTGCTTTTCGTCACCTTTTCTACCAAACACCTTTCGGTGCAAACGAAGTTGGAGCTGGAACGACGCGTTGAGATCCGAACGTAACCGTCGGCACGGAGATAGTTTTCCTGTTACCACGCCCATCAAGCAGCGAGACTTTTAGTGACTGCTGGGAAGCATCAACCGGGAAAACTGGATCACTGGAGGTCACTGTTTGAGATCCTTGAATCACCGGAGCCTGGAGACTGCTGAAATCCGCCGCAACCGTGTTTCGCTTGTTTCGAGGTGTGCTTGCGATCGTTCGTTTGTTAATGAGAGTTCCAGCCGGGGTAGCCTCGACGTTTGAAGCATTATGTTCTTCTCGGACAGCTACCTGGATTGGACTTTCTTTAGGTACAGCAACCGACGCCGGAGTTGTTGCTTGAGCGGATTCAGCAACTCTTGGCGGTTCACTATCCCGCTTGATAAGTTGAGTGACGAGAATTGCACCGCCAATCAAAAGCACTAACACCGTCGCCACTACGGCATTCTGTTGTCTCAGAGACCACAAATTAATGAAGGGTGCCCTTGAAGCGTTGTCACGCGCAAGACGAGAACGTAGCCGGATCTCAAAATCAGGCGGCGCCGAGACCGTCCCGAGACTTCCAACCATCTCTCGCAACTTCGTCTGCTTCTGGTAATAGTCACGACACTCGTCACATTGAGTTAAATGCTCGAGAGAGACAACGCTGCAATCCTCGTTCAAGGCCATCTCGTCGAGTTCACGCTGAATTGTCGTACAAATTGATTTACTCATAACCCTCATACTCAAAGATAAGCCGTCATTTTTTCGCGTAGAAAACCACGCGCGCGACTGATTCTGGACTTTACAGTGCCCTCACTCGTTTCCAGTATTCTGGCGATCTCATCGTAGCTGCGACCGTCAACGTCACGCAGGATCAATGGCGCTCGATATTTTTCAGGAAGAGTTCCAATGGCCCTCTGCACTGCATTGCGCCTTTCCGTGTCTACTAATTCGCAATCTTGAAGCGGACGCTCATCTGGTGGATTGAACTCCCTCGGTTCTGCCCCATCCGTCGACTGGAAGAATCCTGTCAGGGACACGAGCTTCCGTCGTTTACGCTTTCGCAACTCACTGATCGCCAGATTGGTGGCAATGCGATAAATGTAGGTTGAGAAGGCATAGCTTCGTTGGTATCTATCGGCAGCTTTGTACACTCTGACGAAAGTTTCCTGAGCAAGATCCACCGCACCGTCATAATCATTCGTCATTCGGTAGATGTAACTCGTAATCTGATTCCTGTACCTGCTCACTAACTCCGCAAAAGCATCCTGATCGCCCGCACGAGTGGCTTCCAGCAGCGCGTGATCGGAGGTTGTGTCCTCCAACGCTTCCTGCTGTAAAACGTGGGCAAAGCCCAACTCATCGATAGAGGTCAGGGTATTCATTTGGGCAGGCAGGCTCGCTAACTGACTCACGGAACCACGTCTCGGATAGAGAGTTTACTCGTCTCTCATGGGCTCACAATGAGCGGAGCACTGGCAATCGATTATACCCACACCGGTGACCGCCCGCAGGTAAACACGCGGCGGATGTGGCTTAGTTCCGGAAATGTCGAGGAGGTACGAGGGAACTTGGAGATCGACAAGCTAAAGCTTGTCGAACATTTAGGCTTCGGGACTGCTGAAGATCGACTCGTCGACTTTTGCGCCGAAGGTAATCGTTAATACCTGGACTTCCTGGGTCTGTTTACCGTCTTCAAGGAGAATGCTGTGGTAAGGAACAAGCGTCTGCTGCACCCCGCGGTAATCCAGGAATCTTCTTGTGTACTTCACTGGTGTCGTGCCGCCGGAGCTTGGAACATCTTCATACTCCAGCCAGAGTATTCGCAGCGTACGTGTGCTGATGTAGTAACGCGTTGTGCGCTTGTCTTTGTCGGTAAGTTCAACTACGTAAAGCTCAAGGCCCTTTTGCTGTTCCTTTCCAATCAAGGTGACAGTGGAACCGCACTCTTTGTAACGCAGCAATGAGTCGATACTACGAAGGTGATCGGAAAGAAAGATCGCGGCTGTGTCCTGTCGCGGTGTAAAAGCCGCGCCATTGATCATTCCCCAAACCTTACCGCCGCCATAAATGAGCGAGTACTCCATGGTGGACATCTTCTGATCAAGTCTGATTTTATCCTTCTCGAGACTCTCTCCTCTTACAAAACGCCTTTCATAGTTGGCTTCCTCTGGAGCGCCCTGTGCGTTGAACCGGGTTATCTTGCCGCGTTCGATTCCGTTGCGACGGATGTGTTCCAAGGCTGGCCTGGTACCATAAACAAGGATCACGGACTCTACGACTTGCTCAACAGTGAATGTTTTGTCATCAGCTGAGGGAGATCGAGCAGGTACCGCGGAGGGAAGGATAAAAAGCGCACAGGTTATTACAAGGGCTGACAATAGACGAAACAAATACGGATTCTCCTTGGATTCAGTTATGCGGTTACGTCACCGCAAGCCGGGGAAAGCTTTGTTAGAGTTCGAATTGTAACACACGAAGCTATAAAACTAATTGAGACCCCGCCGCAAACTCATTGATGCAATCCAGTCGTAGCACGGATGCCCACAAACTTCTAGTTCGCGGTTGTTCGCGGTTTGACAACACTCTGACCCACTAGTATTTTGCTTCGTTTTCGCCGAGCCGAAATTCACTCCCATGGAGGTGAATCATTAGTACGGCAGGCTTCACGAGCCGGATGGACGGGCTCGCAAACGCAGGAAAGGACATCTTGACGATATGAAGCGCGTAGGAATTTTAGTAGGCCGGGAAAAAACATTTCCCGAAGCAATCATCAGGGGCATAAACGAGCGTGGAAAGGGCGTGGTGATCGCCGAATACATCAAGCTCGGGGGCATTGAGTACGATGCGCCGCCCAAATACGACCTTGTAATTGATCGCATCTCACACGAAGTCCCTTTTTATCGAGCAACCCTCAAGCGCATGGCCCTTGAGGGAACGATCGTTATCAACAATCCCTTTTGGTGGTCTGCAGACGACAAGTTTTTCAACTACTCATTGGGTCGCAAGTTAGGCGTGGCGATTCCTAAGACTGTACTTCTCCCACAAAAAGACTACATGGAAGGCATCATCAGCGAGAGCTTGCGGAATCTTGAATTCCCGCTCGACTGGCAGGGCATCATCGATTACGTAGGTTTGCCCGCCTTTTTGAAGCCCTTCGACGGAGGCGGTTGGAAGAATGTCTCAAAGGTGAACTCCCTCGAAGAACTTTGGACAGAGTTCGATAAGAGCGGCACACTTTGCATGACACTGCAAGAGTCGATCGATTTTGATCAATTCGTTCGTTGCTACTGCGTAGGTCAGGAAGAAGTAATGATCATGGCTTACGATCCGCGCAAGCCCTACTTATCTGGTGAGCAGTATGTGCACAATCCGAACTACCTTGAACCGAAGCTGGCCGAGCGAGTCAGAAATGACATTCGCACACTTTGCACAGCGCTTGGTTACGACATCAACACCGTCGAGTTCGCTATCAAAGACGGGGTACCTTACGCGATCGACTTCATGAATCCAGCGCCTGATGCTGAATTAGCATCGGTAGGTGAGTTCTATCATCAATGGATCACGCAAGCCGTCGTTCAATTAGTCTTCAAACGACTGGGTGAATCTACTGAACGTCCAAGATATCGTTGGGATGCGCTACTGAATCCTGAACCCATTCGAGCTTTTGCTGTTGCTTCAACGACTGAGCAAGCTAATCGGACTATCGCGCCCCAACCTGTTGCAAGCGCGGACAAAGTCGCAACGGCGTCGATGGAAACAAATAAGAAGACGGTTTCCACCGCGACTAAACGAGTGCCGGCAAAAAGAAAAAAGAACTAAGTAACGATCTGGGGTCAAGAAAAAAGGTAGTCCAGCAGTTTCCTGCGGCCTACCTTTTGTTTTCGACTTCCTCGTCTGTTAGGCCAATGAGCCAGATTTGGAACGATTGAACAGTAGTCGTGTTCCGATTAATGCAAGCAGCCAAAGGATCAGGGCAGATGAGGCGAGAGACCACCCAACGCCGCTCAGCATCGGATCGAGAAAACCACCGAGCAACGCCAAAAGTATTCCGCCATTAATCACACGCGGCGAAAGTCTTCGCACACGTGCGACATGTTGCAGCCAGTTTATTCTCCGCAGTTCCGTTGCGAGATACTCTTCGTCGTTATTGAGAAGCATGTAGTAGTCACTCTCACGTCTTGCGTAACGAGCGAGGGCTTGCTCTGTCGTAACTCTGGCGGCTTCCTGATAGTGATGAATCACATGTGCCAGCTTGCCTTCCCGCAGAGCAATATCTGCGAGGCCAAGGCGTGCTTTGAAGTTGCCGATGTCGAGGTCGACGATCTTCTGTAGTGCCTGTCGCGCCTGACGCGCGTCGCCGCACTCCAAAAGACTTTCGCCAATCAACGGTAACAGGACTGGATCATTGTGCGCTCTTATTGAGGCAAGCCGAAGGGCCGCGCGAGCTCTGAGGAGCAACCTTGCATCAGCCTGGGCACTTGCCTGTGATCGAAGCAGACGAGCAAAATCGTAAATGAGCCACGCGCCGTCGGGAGTAACATTCAAAGCCCGTCTAAAAGCTTCACCTGCTTCGCGCAAGCGGCCAGAGACCCGCAACTCATTTCCGAGACGTCGTAGCAAATGGGCCCTCTCGAGATCCTTTGGAGTTGCCGCTTCACGTGAATCGTTTCGATTGAGCTGTTTTCCACCAACTCTAAAATAATCTTTCGCCTCGTCCAGTACGTCTTCCGATGCCAACTGAGACATCTCGGTCCTGCGCTTTACAAACCCCGGCTCTGCCAAATAGTCGCGAAGATCCCGACTGCGATTATCAAGCTTGTCTTCGTGCACCAACGGAAGTAGCTCACGAACTAATTTGCGATATGCGTCGCCACCTGACGCGATAATAAAGTCTTTGCCTTTTCCACTTATCTGAGTTCGATAGCGATATCTGACGCGACCCCTCCGGCGAAGCGTGCGAACGGCGTTCGTCTCAACTGTTTCAAAATCGGAGACTGATAATTGCCTATGTCGTCCGAGAAGGGCACGAAGCAAAAAATGGATTGGACTCTGTCGACGGATCGCAACCCCGTCAAATACGATTCGATCCGCAAATGCCAAAATAGGTATGACAAACAACGCGACACCGATTAGCAGCAGTGCCAACAAATCATATTCAGAACGAAGCAAGAGAGCTGCTAAAAAAGCGCTCACACTTGCGACCGCAAGGTAAGGTCCAGGCGATACGCGAACCCACGCTAGTACTTGTCGGCTTTTGCCGGCCTCAGTTGCTTCAGCGAGGGCCGAGAGGCTCTCAAGTTCTTTGCTCTCGTTCATGGGTTAACCGTTAGGTTTGTTGAACAATCGATAGGTAGCTCAAGCGTAAAGGTGCCACGAGAGGTTCCTGGCTCAGTGTAACGTAAGTCAGCTAATTGAACGAATGTTTGCGAAGTACAGTCTTGCGCAGAAAGTTTCGCTACTGGGAACCGCGCGAAACCAAGGAATATCTGGGTTCGCCGATCTTCGGAGATTTCCCTGAGAACTCTATCAAGTGGACCTGCTGGTTTTTCGTATTTGACGATTCTCGACACTGGCGCTTCAGCTCCGAGCGTGAGGTGAAAACGATAGGTCGCCTTGTCGGTTTCAAATACGCAATCCCAACCAAAGGGATTTGCAAGGGTTGGCATTGCAGCCAAACGAGAAACTTTCTCGTCCTTCCCTGCCACTACTGTCGCTTGTTCGAATGCGCGCTCCTCAGCTCTGGAATGCGCAAACATCAAGGCGCCCCAATAGGCTACAACCACCACCAGCGAAGTAATTGCCAATTTTGGACCCAACCGATCGCCGACCTTCTTGATAAAAAGCAGGACGAGTCCGAGCCTCGTCGTAAGCCAAATCGCTCGCAGTACCCACGGGTACGGGAAATTACCCCCACGTGGATTGAACACGATGAAGAGCGTCAAAACTATTCCCAAAAACAGCCAAACAAGTCGGAGAAACCTGGTACGGGTGGTTAAGAGAAAGCAACCACTGCCAAGTATTAACCAGATAAAAGGATCCACGATGAAGACGAAGTCGCCATAAAACCAATTCGAACTCCAGGGGAGAAACGGGCGAATGCCGTAGTTGTTAGTCCAGTCGAGCAGTGGATGCGTGAACGTTACGAGGAGGGAAACTATCAACAAGGGAACGAATCTTACCTGCAGCCGCCTCTTTCTTATTTTTGAAATGATGAAATCGCAGGCAAGAAATAAGAGGGGGAGCAGAATACTCAGAACCAACGTTCCAACTAGGGCATGTGAAATCCCGCGGTGGTGTTGAAGAAAGCTCCAGCGATCGCGGAACACCAGAACCACTATGTCAGCGTCCGGAGAGTTAGCAGCGAGAACACAAAGCGCGGTAGCACCTGGCGACAACCTTTCTAAGCCAGACTTGGCTGCGGCAAGTCCAACTAGTGAGTGAGTAAGGTTGTCCATTGACGAGAGTGAACCACCTTATTCGACGATGCCGCTAACCGAGGATTGGGGACTCTGGAGGAAGTTGTGCGTAACGATCGGGGTCAAGCTTTTGCAACTCGGCTGCAGCTTCGCGCGCTGCTGAAGAGGCCGGGAGGGGTTTGTTATCTTTGCCTTTGGCTTTTCGCGACGCATCTACAAGGTTGAAGAGAAGGTCAGTGGCTTCCTTTTTCTTGCCTTGCTTCTCGTAAACCTTAGCCAGGCGCAAATTGGCTGTTTCGGGTGACACGGCGAGACTGTTTAGTTTCGCAATGCCGGTGTAGATTTGAGCTGCCTCATCCAGCTTTCCATCACTCTCTTTAGCCTGAGCCAACGCAAACTTAGCCAGCGTCGAAACCTCAGAAGGGCCCTCATTCGCGGCAGCAGATAGTTCAGAGATTCCCTTCTCACGATCAATCGCCAACCGATTCGTGGCGATGAAATAACGCGCCTCAGAGCGATAAGGATCTCCGTATTTTGCGGCGACCTTTTCAAATTCTGCGATAGCGCTTCTAGCCCGGTCCTGTTCGCTTGGGAAGGTAATTCCGGACGAACCTGAGGCAGGCGTTGTTGAGATAGTTGCGGTAGAAATGTCTATTCCCCGCCCGAGTGCTTCGCGAGCTTCATCGCCCTTGCGTGCATTCCATTTGAATAAGACAACGACGAGCAAGCCCACCAATAACACGCCCCCGAAACCATACAGGATCGTTCGCCCCTTGCCTTCCAGGGAGTTTCCCAGCCGATCCAGTAGACCCATCGTTGTGTCCCGGAAACGGTCGTGCTGAAGTTCTCGTGCTCGCTTCTTCTTATATTTCGCCACGTACTTTCCTCTCGCAAGTCCTCATACTGAACTACGTTCTTTTGGGTGTATGATAAATGAAAATGTCACTCTAATGGCGCGTACGAAATGTTGTCAAGCAAGGGTTCTGACGAGGTTCAGTCGTCTAAGTAGTGACCGATGACGCCTTCAAATTGCATCACATGTGTATGAATTTTATTTGGGAACAAATCTCGCCTCGCAGGTGTCCAAAAGGATGCCTGTCCGGGATTGGGCAGAAATTGCGAGCTCGAATTCCCGCCCCAGGGGGTAAATAGTGAGCTACGGAGAGCCAATCGCCCTCCGAGGGCAAATGGAATTGGAGCAGGTCGCAGGAGCGACCCCAATTGAAGCTCGTCCAAATTCCGAGGCACTGTTCATTGAGAGATTACAAAGCGGAGACCCGGTCGCATTCGAGCAACTCGTAAACGAACGGTCTGGAGAGATTTTTGGCCTGCTTTACCGGCTCACTGAGAACCGAGAAGAAGCCAGAGATTTAACACAGGAAACCTTTCTTCGGGCGTTTCAGAGTATTAACAGCTTTCGAGGTGAGGCTGACCTTAGAACGTGGATTTACCGCATCGCAATTAATCAGGCCAGGAATCGGTGGCGCTGGTGGCGAAGACGTCGTCGAGAATCTACTCTCTCTCTTGATAGTACCGACGATGCCGGACATCAAGCGCTGATTTCGCGGTTGAAATCAGACAACTCTGACCCTGAACACGATGCACTTACCCGGGAACGAGAGCGAATGTTGAACCGGGCACTAAAAGGCCTCCGCCGCGTTTATCGGGAAGCAGTGGTCTTACGTGACATTGAAGGATTTGCTTACGAAGAAATAGCAGTTGCTTTGGATATAAACGTAGGTACGGTCAAATCGCGACTGGCGCGAGGGCGTCAGGAACTCCGGCGAAAGCTGGAAGGATCTTTGTAATTGTCGATTTCCAATTGCCGATCATGAGACTGTTTTTCAATCGACAATGGGAAATCAAAATCAGAAATCACTGGATGGCTGTCCCGCCCCGGCTCACGAAACTCGGTGCCAAATGGGTCGAAGTGAGGAAACGGCGGGCTAGGCTTCCAAGTGGCCTAGTGAGCGTATTTGAAAACGTGGCCAGCAACACCCGTTGAACTTCGCTCACACGAGCCTCAAGGGGTTGTCCTAAACTTGTCGCAGTTGCTTCTTTCAACCAAAGGAAGCAGCCGGGGTTGGTCAGCCATCCAGTGACGTCATCGTCGACGGTTACAAATTGACAATCGGGAATTCTGATTATGTTGTGCGAAGAAACTAAACAATCGCTGTCTTTATACATCGACGATTGTGTTTCATTGCCAACCCGAGTGGCAATCGATGAACACTTGGATCGATGTCCTGTGTGCCGTGATGAAGTTGGTCAGTTGCGATCCTTGCGACGCAGACTCAGCAGCTTGTCACGACCGACAGCGCCTCCCGATCTGGCATTAACAATAACTGACTCATTAATCATTGAGGCAGCAGCACGTCGCCAGGCACCCAATCCTTCCTGGACGTATCGTATTGCTCGGTTTCTGCAGCCGCGTGTAATGCCTTACACCGTTGGATCGTTTGCTTCCGTGATTTTGTTTGCTCTCATGTTTGCCGCGCTTCGTCCGCATTTTGTCGCTTTGCGCGAGGCTGCGATTCAAAACAGCGGAGTAATTGTTCTACAAACTCCCAGTATTGGTTACGACCTGAACAAGCCTGTTACGCCTGAAGACTTTGCCGCAAGTAGAGCTCCCTTCGCCGAACAATCCCCAAGTCTGAACCCTGGTGGCGCGCTCGCCGCACTAACTCGCTCATACTCTCGTCCTCGTACGGATTCTTATCAGGACTCGGATGACATGATTGTGGTAACAGACGTATTCAGTAATGGCGCAGCTTCGTTGGCTGATGTGGTCCAGGCTCCGCGTAACAAGCGTATGTTGGATGAGTTTGAATCTGCGCTTCGACAAGATGCTGCCTTTGTCCCTGCATCACTGGATCGTCGCCCTGATACAATGAGGGTTGTATTTGCCGTTCAGAAAGTTGACATCGACGACCGAAATTTCTGAGTCTGAAAGACAGGTATCCAACTAGAGAACGCTACGAATCTTTCGCGGCGTTCTTTTTTTTAGATTGAGTAGAACAAGCACCGAAGGGTGATTTTACCCCCAGATCATTTGTTATGAGACTTTCAAAGAGGGGGTAAACCACCCTTCCTTACTCGATCTATCAAAGGAACTAATCCCGAAGTTTTAGTGACCTAACATCGCTTATGCACTCGCTTGACGCACCGCACGTCGCATGCTAGTTTGCGGCTTCATCTTTATTTGTGATCCACTCAACGTGAGACTCACGATCGAGTCCACGTGGTGAATAAATTGACTGCACCTGCGCCACAACTAAGACGAACGCCTCTCAACCGAATACACCGTGACCTCGGTGGACGAATGGTGGACTTCGGCGGCTGGGACATGCCTGTTCAATATCCAGCTGGGACCATCGAAGAACATCTCCGTACGAGAAATCATTGTGGACTGTTTGATGTGTCTCACATGGGGGAGATTGAAGTCCGAGGCGCAGACGCAATTCCTTTCGTCAACCGCATCACATCCAATGATGTTGCTAAGTTAATCGACGGCCAGGCTCAATACTCTGCACTAACAACCCCTGACGGAACAGTAGTTGACGATCTTCTCGTTTATCGTTTCGCTCCAGATCATCTGTTGTTGGTGGTCAACGCAGGAACCACGGAGAAGGATTGGGATTGGATTGCTTCACACGATGGTGGTGAGTCAGTCAAACTGAAAAATGTTAGCGCTGACTATTGTCAACTTGCTATTCAAGGACCAGGCGCATTGGCCCTTCTGCAGAAACTGACTTCGGTTCCACTAGCCGAAATAAAGTACTACCACTTCGCACAAGGCGCCGTTGATGGAGTACCAAGCATCGTTTCACGCACCGGCTACACTGGTGAAGACGGTTTTGAAGTCTACGCAGCTTCGGATAAAGCTGAGCAACTTTGGAATAAGATCCTTGACGTAGGCGCCGTCGGCACTGACAACGGTGTATTGCCGTGCGGACTCGCTGCACGCAATACGTTAAGACTTGAAGCCGGATTGTCGCTCTACGGTCATGAAATCGACGAAACCACGACCTTGATCGAGGCCAACCTCGGTTGGATTTGCAAACTTGATAAGGGCGAATTCATCGGTCGAGAGAGGTTGGCCCGTCAGAAAGAAGAAGGCGTTCAACGACGACTAGTCGGATTTGAGGTAACGGATCGAGGAATCGCGCGAGACGATCAGGAAGTGGTCGTAGGAGAAAAGCGCGTTGGAAAAGTCACGTCGGGCAGTCCCGCCCCCTTTTTGAAGAAGAACATCGGCTTCGCGTACGTGCCAACCGAGTTGGCAACAATTGGAGGAGAGATAAAGATCGACGTTAGAGGTCGACTTGTTGGCGCGCAGATCGTCAAGACTCCCTTCTACAAACGCGCTCGCTGAAGACGATTTATTCTGCTGATAGTAATTGAAACTAAATCCAGTTGGAGGAAGCATGGCAAACGTTCCTGAAGACCTGCACTACAGTAAAGACCATGAGTGGGTAAGAGTTGAAGGTGATGAAGCAGTAATTGGAATCACTGATTATGCCCAGGACTCCCTCGGTGATGTGGTGTACGTCGAGTTGCCAAAGCCAGGTGACGAATTCGCAACCAATGAGTCGTTTGGATCAGTTGAATCAGTAAAAGCTGTATCCGAAGTCTTCACGCCTGTGTCTGGAAAAGTGACCTCAATAAACGAGGCGCTTGCCGATGAACCCGAAAAAGTGAACTCAGATCCGTATGACGCAGGTTGGATGATTCGTGTCCGCATGACGAATCCCGGAGAGGTCGACAGTCTCCTCACCGGTGCTGAATACGAAGACTTTACGAAAGCTGAGAAAGAATAACCTTGCGCTACATTCCAAACTCGCCGGAAGAGCGCGTGGAGATGCTCCACTCGATTGGTCTCAGTTCAGCAGACGATCTGTTTAGTTCAATTCCAGAAGATTTACGTTTGCGGCAACCTCTTAATACTCCGGCCGCACTTGCCGAAACGGAATTACTAACTCTTTTCGAACGCATGGGCGAAAAAAATGCCGGAGCTCGGAGGATAAGTTTCCTCGGGGGTGGCGCGTACGCGCACTACATTCCGACAATTGTCGATCACATTCTGTCCCGGTCCGAATTTTTCACGGCCTACACGCCCTACCAACCCGAAATCTCTCAGGGCACCCTGCAAACTATCTTTGAGTTTCAAACGTTGGTTTGCCAGCTAACCGGGATGGAAGTCGCGAACGCGTCGATGTACGACGGGTCAACAGCTCTTGCGGAAGCGGTCTTGATGGCAGAACGTGTAACGAAGCGTTCAAAGGTAATCGCAGCGGCATCGATACATCCGCAGTATCTCGAAGTTGTCCGAACTTATGTGCAGCACGCGGGCATTGACTTGGACGTTGTGGCCCACGATCAAGCAACCGGCCAAGCCTCGGCATTGACTTCCGCAGTTGACGATCAAACAGCAGCACTTGTCGTTCAGTCGCCAAATTTCTTCGGCTGTGTTGAGGACCTCAAGACCCTGGCCGATGCGGCACACGCAAAAGGAGCGTTGTTGATCGTCGCAATAACTGAAGCGATGTCACTTGGACTCTTAAAATCTCCAGGGGATTGCGGCGCAGACATTGTCGTCGCCGAAGGTCAGTCGTTCGGTGTGCCGCTGTCATTTGGTGGCCCTTATGTCGGCTTGTTTGCCACTCGCGAAAGGTATGCACGACAGATTCCCGGCAGATTAGTCGGAGAGGCTTTTGACAAGAATGGGCGTCGCGGTTTTGTGTTGACCCTGGCTACTCGCGAACAACACATCCGTCGAGAGAAAGCGACATCGAACATCTGTACCAACGAAGGCTTAATCGCATTGGCCGCGACGGTCTACATGGAAACGATGGGACGCCAAGGCATTCAGGAAGCCGCCCGACAATGTATTCAGAAAGCCGCTTATGCTGCGCGAAAGATCTCAGCGCTTCAGGGATTTTCACTTCCCTTCAGTGGACCGCGCTTTAATGAGTTTGTAGTTCGGGCTTCGACAGCCGCGGTGGAACTACTGTCGCGACTTGCCCGTGAAAGAGGAATTGACGGAGGTCTCGCCCTGTCGCGGTTTCTCCCGGATCATTCTAATGATTTTCTTGTTTGCGTCACAGAAACCAATACGCGAGATCAGATTGACGCACTTGTTGCGGGTTTAGCTGAATTATCAAATACAAACTAGCCGTATGACCTCAGGAATCACAAAAGTCACAAGTCACATTAGTCCAAACGAACAGCTTATCTTTGAACGATCTCAAGCAGGTCGAGTAGGATACCGGTTGCCCGCTCTGGATGTCGACGAGCAGCCTCTAGACTCGCTCCTTCCATCAGCTTTTCTACGAAACGACGACCTCGACGGTGTTCCTGAAGTTAGTGAGGTAGATGTCATTCGTCACTTCGTTCGCATGTCAACCTGGAATTATTCGATTGACCTGGGCATGTATCCTCTCGGCTCGTGCACTATGAAATACAACTCGCGCCTCAACGAGCGCGTCGCACGCATCGCCGGCTTTGCCAATCTTCATCCACTGACCGAGGAACATGACGCTCAAGGCGCTTTGGAGGTTATTTTCGAGCTGCAACAACATCTGACTGAGATAACAGGCTTGCCCGGTATCTCGTTGCAACCGGCAGCTGGAGCTCACGGGGAAATGACAGGCATTATGATCATTCGCGCATTTCTCGATGCGCGTGACGGTGCCGCTGGTTCCGCCAGGCGAACCATGCTCATTCCCGACTCGGCACACGGTACCAACCCCGCGTCTGCACACCTCTCGGGCTTCTCAGTCAAAACGATCCGATCAACCTCGGAAGGTTTGACCGACTTGGATCACCTCCGTGAGTTGTGTGCACATGGTGATGTCGCCGGCCTGATGTTAACTAATCCAAATACGCTCGGTCTCTTTGAGCGAAACATCAAAGCGATATGTGACATCGTCCATCAGGCTGGCGGACTGGTCTACATGGACGGTGCGAATATGAACGCGCTGGTGGGCGTGGCACGTCCGGGCGACATGGGCGTAGACGTTATCCACCTGAATCTCCATAAAACCTTCTCGACGCCGCATGGCGGTGGTGGACCTGGCTGCGGACCGTGTTGCTGCACGAAGGATCTGGAACCGTTCTTGCCAGTTCCACGAGTTGTCAAGGTCGCTTCAGCGGATGAGCAATCATCGTTTCGACTTGATTACGATCAACCCAAATCGATTGGTCGAGTAAAAGCGTTCTTCGGAAATTATGGAATGATGTTGCGTGCGTTGTCGTACACGTTGACCCACGGGAACGATGGTTTGCGTGAAGCAACGGAAGCCGCTGTCTTAAATGCACGTTATATTGCACACGGTCTGACTTCCGATTACGACAAACCGTTCGACAGTCCACCAATGCATGAAGTCGTGTTTACCGACAAACGCCAGACTCGCAAAGGCGTTCATACTCTCGACATCGCCAAGCGTCTCATCGATTACGGATTTCACCCGATGACAATCTATTTCCCGTTGATCGTTCAAGGCGCGATGCTAATTGAACCAACTGAATCGGTCGGAAGACAGGAATTGGATCAGTTTATCGAGGCGATGCGATCAATCGCGCAAGAAGCTGTCGAAAATCCCGAATTGGTTCTCAACGCGCCACACCACACCAGAATTGGAAGATTGGATGAGGCAGCGGCAGCACGAAAGCCAGTTTTGAGATGGAAAGCAAAAGAGGCAGCTACGGCGGGTTGAACTACGCCTCCCAGTCTCCTGAGTCTTTTGCAGCAGTACACTTTTCCACGGCGGGTACTTTCAACAGTGCTAACCGCTCAACAACCCGCCCGTTGACCAAGTGCTCCTCAACAATTTCGGCCACGTCTGACGCTCGCACCTGCGCATACCAAACTCCATCCGGATAGACCATTACTGCAGCTCCTATTGCGCAGAAACCAACAGAACCACATTCGGTCAGAACCACACTCCCTCTCGGGTTACGCCCTTTCTTCTCAGTACCGAACTGCATTCCTCGCGACTTTAGTTCCTGTTCAAACGCCACCTTGACCTCGGCACTGTCGACCGCCGAACAGGACTTTCCGGTGCATACAAAAACGTGGTGCCGGATGGGGGCGGTCGCAACTGGAGCTAGTTCGGCCAATCGCTCGCAATCATCGATGAATTCCACTTTAGCCATTAGATACCGTCAGATGAATGCTAGCACGAACAGTGACGAAAGAGGTGTGGTCGCCGCGGGAGACGCAATTGAGACGAAGCCGCCGACTCGTAAGAGAATCTTGTTAACTCTTTCTTTCAACTTCATTGTAGAATGAGAACACGCATCGAAACTTACCATGAGTGAAGATGATAGTGCGGTCAGCTCGATGCCTGATTTAGTGTTTTGTCAGTAACTCTTGTATGGCAACCGGCCTGGTTATTCACATCTCCTCGGGCGCAGACCGGCACACTGAAATCCTCACGGACGAACGCGTGCGCATCGGCAATTCCGAAGGTTCTGACCTACGACTTAGGTCCTCTGCCCTTCCCCAGAACTCGTCGAACGGTTACCTGCTCGAACTAGTACGTCGCAACGGCACTTACGAAGTAGCCGCGTTAGATACATCGCTGGAAGTAACCAAAAACAGCGAAGCCTTTACGGTAGGTGCGGAGATCGAGGATGGAGACGAGATTCGGATAGTGGGTTCGGATCTGATTCTCCAGTTCTTTCCAATTCGATCACTTCCAGCTGTGGTCCCCTCAAGCTCGAAGGAAACCCATGTAGCACCGTTTATCGAGGCGGCAGCAATCGAATCGGCGGCAACAGCTCGACGCGATGACGCAAAGGTATTTCTGCGGGAGTTTACCCGCGAACTCGTACGCGAGATTAATCCCAGCACAAAACTAATCACCCTCGCCATTGCCATCGCCCTCGTTGGTGGCGTTCTTTACATCGGTTTCGCTATGTACAAGGAACTTCAGCGCAGCCGTCGTTTGATAGGAGATCAAGGAGCGCAACTCGACCAACTAAAACAGCAGTCGTCGACTCTCAACGAGCTTCTTTCCGCACAAGCTCGATCCAACAAAGAAATTCGTGACAGCCTGTCGCTCGCGGTAAAGCTTCGTAGCGAATATGGTCGAGGAGTTTGTTTGATCTCCGGATCGTTCTACTTTGTTGAAGCAGGCACTGGTCGACCCCTTCGTTATCCGGAAGCGCAAACAAATGAAAGCGGCGCCGCGGTGCCGAACAGCGATCAGCCTCAGGCACTCACTCCCGAGGGCCATGCCTCGATTGCAGAGTATGAGTTTGTGGGAACGGGCTTCTATGTTGGGAATGGTTTTGTACTAACGAATCGTCACATCGCTCAACCGTGGCTGGCGGACGATCGTGCTCAAAGTCTGACGGGTGTCAGAAGCCAACCACGACTCAAGAAACTCACAGCTTACTTTCCGGATTACCCTCAGGCGATCTCTCTCAAGTTTCTCGCAGCGGCTCAAAAGGATGACTTGTCTGTTTGCTCCCTCGACATCGCTGAGGTGCCTCAGACAATACCGGTACTACCGCTTGAAACGGATCCCGATGCGGTTGCTGTTGGGAAATCGGTAGTAATGATGGGTTATCCGTCCGGACCTGATCGACTGTTGGCGTTGCTCGATGATGCTGAATCCCGCGGCATCCAACAACGTTACGGCACGCTGGACGCGCTACTTGGATTCCTTGCTGAGACCAAACGAATTCAGCCATTAACCACTCAAGGCAATATTACGGACCTCGACGTCAGGCGCATTGCGTATGACGCCCGTACAGCTGAAGGTGGCTCAGGTGCACCGCTTTTCGGCCCCTCCGGCCGAGTGATTGGCGTTAACTTCGCAGTCTTCACCGAAAACCAGGCATCAAACTTCGCAGTACCCATTCGCTTCGGTGTGCCTCTACTTGAGCGAACGGGCTGGCAGCCACCTGTTCCCAAAGAAGGAAAAGAACTCGAAACGGGTAGCCAATCCGCAACACATCCAGCTAACTCGGTCCCGAAATAAATTCTAGGTACAACTGATAGAACTGACAGGTGCTTCGTTAACTGTAGAAGATGTATAAACGTCTCCATTGCAGATCTGGCGTTGGAAAACTCAGTCCGCGACGGATTTCTTTACAAAGTCTGTCTCTTGGCGTACTGAAAAATCGATCCAAATGCTCGTAAACTGATGGTATATTTCGGCTTGGCTCTGATAGGGCATGATTGTTGCTGATTGAAATGGTAGTTTGACACTTTGCGAGATTTACCGGGGTTTAGGTATTTCGAACGCAGCAGAAACGTCCCCTTCGCCACAGATTTTTGCGTGTAGCGCGTTAGCGAACGAAAAGCATGAGGACCCATACGCTAAGGCCCTGGCACTCGAGGTTGAACCTGGTTTGTTCCCTTCTCCTCGTACTCTCTCCAGTCTTTCAGACTGTCTGTCGATCTCAGAATCCTGCGTCACCCACAGAGCAGCTGCCCGATCTGTCTAACGTTGTTCGACTCGAAAAGATCGAGATTGATGCCGGCGCGGAGTTGTTAACCGTGCATGCAAAGCTGCCGGGTTTGGGATCCCAGAACTCCGACGAATGGGTACCCCTGGTCTCAATTCTCCGCGATACACTCGGCGATCAAAATCGAGAAAACGACAGGCTCCGATATGTGTGGCCGCTAACGTACACAAGTCCCGCGCTCAAGCAGCGACTTGGCGCTGCTGTACCTTTTTTATATACCAGGGTGGGAAACAAGGAGGGCGTATCGAAGGGTCCGCCTCCGCCAGCGATTGATTTAGCCGCCCCGGAGAAGGAAGTATGGGACAAGCTCTTTTGGACCTCGTTGCAAAATATTCTTTTCGATCCGTACAGCATCGCAATAAAAGCTTCTACCAGCACATATCGTCAAAACATTGCTGACTATCGTAAGTCTCATATCGTACGCGCGCTCTCAGTGTTGGCTCTTTACCAGTCATTAAAAGGAGAATCCGCGTTTACCGAGTCCGAGATTACGGACATCCAGGCGCGACTGTTGCTCACAGACAAAACATTTGGTGGGCTGGTGGACGATTCAAGACTGCTCGGTTACTTCAATAAACGAACAGCACAAACGCGAGATGAGAGGGGCCATAATTGGGAACTGCTGAGACAACGTGCTGAAGCAGAGTCTCTTTATTTCGAACCGCTCACTATGCCCGATGGCAGTGCAACCCATGCTCTGCTTTGGGTCGCCAAATCGGATCTGATTCGAAATCATGGAGCATCTTTCAGTGGGCGATTCCTGAATATCACGAATCCATGGACCGACCAGCGACTTCAAAATTGGCAAGGATTTGTTGAAACGCGCTACTTCGATGCCGAGGGTATGCCAGTATCGAGCGATGCTCCGCAGGCTCAGGCAGTAGAGATGATCCCGCTTGCATTGTATGGTCTCGACTATCCCAAGATTCCAACTCTGCTGGTTGATTTTCGCGATAGTTACAATCCCAAGAAACGTGAGATGTCGCGGCGTGTTCTAAATGATGTTACCCGGAATATTCTCTCAATATCCAAGTTTGGCAACATGCCGTACTTTCTCGGTCGCAGTGTCTACGATTTCGTGACGGGTCGACGCGGAATAGATATAAACCAACCCTCACGGCTGCAAGCATATTCGCAACTGAAACTGTTGCTAGCGCTGAATGATTCAATTGACCCAAAACTTCGTGGAGAAATTAATACTCGACTTGAAAACCTGTCACTGAATCCGTTCGAGAATGACTTAAAGGCCGAGGCTAATCTGGCACGTCAACAGTATGAGGCGTTGGTAGCTTTCGCCAAGAGACCTGATGGACTAGCAGCCAAACTTGAGCGTGATCGCAGGGCCGAATTGACGTCAATTGAACACGGAAACAAGACTCAAATCTTCTTCAGCGTTGCTAATGTTCTTTCGTTTGGTAAGTACGTTCACCGCGAAGAACTGACGGGCGATATCGAGAACAGACTCAACATTGCGCGAAGTATGCACTACCACACATCATTCCTGCGCGAAGTCGCCATGTCGACCAGTGAAGTTGAAGTAGCGTGGAACATTGAGGACATTAGACGTTCTCTTAATTTCATCTCGGATCACGCGGCTGAAGCAGGAGTAACAGCGGCTTCAGTCACCGCACGAATATTCTCCCGCACTCGCGATGATGAAGTCCGGCGCGCATGTCTGGATAGTCTTTCACGCATTAACAACCGCAAAGCACGAACCGAACTTCTTAAGATTTCTCAAAACCAGTCTCTCGATCCTACCTGGCGAGAAATTGCAGATGCTCACCTGCGACGTGCCAGTGAACGAACTCAACCGATCGCTGTCACGGTGAACGGATCGCCTATTAAAGCCGGTCAACCCTGAAAATGATTCGAGCTTTCATAAACCGGAACGGCAGACATTCGAGCCGCTCGGAGAGATGTCTTTCTGGCTTTCGTTTCATCCTGCTCGCTGGCTTTATTACTTTTTCGATCCAATGTGCGGCTCAAACAAAGAGACTGGTATTGATAAAGTGTGACGGACTTCCGCAGGACGTCATTGACCGATTCGTCAAACAGCGCGATCCGATTACAGGCAAGAGTGCCCTGCCCTGGATTGACTATATCTTCTATCAACACGGAACGAGGCTAGCTAACTTTTATGTACGCGGCATGAGTCTCTCAGCGCCGTCGTGGTCACTTCTAGATACCGGCCAACACCTTCAACTCAAAGGCAACGTTGAATTCGATCGATACACACTTCACTCGTATGACTACTTAAACTTTATACCACTCTACATCGCCAACGGTATCAAGGGCTCTCGCATTGACATGCCCGCTGTAGAAGTTCTCGACGCGCTTGGAATCCCAATACTTTCTGATGCCTACCCGCATGATGAACGTTACATTACGTTCTCTTTGTTACAGCGAGGCACACGTTTTTCATCGTTGCAAGAAGGACTTCAGAATCGATTTCTTAAACCACCGAAAGAGTTGTTTGATGAGTGGACGATGGGTTTCGACTTGCGGAGCACAATGACCGATCAACTGGTCAGGGAACTTCTCGCAAAACTTTCAGATCCAAAGGTTCGCTACCTCGACCTGTTTATGGGGGACTTTGATCATGTTGCCCATCACAACAACGACGCACAATCGCACCTTTTCGTACTGAAGCAGATGGACGCAGTTATTGGTCAGGTCTGGACAGGAATCAGCAGGAGCGCTCAAGCGGACGAAACGGCTCTAGTATTAGTTTCAGATCATGGATTCAATACGGACGAGAAGATCTATAGTCAGGGATTCAATCTCGTGAAGTTGCTTGGAAGTCCCGAAGGAGGTGGTCATCACGTAATCACTAAACGTCGACTAATGCTGGATTACGCCATCAAAGGTATCAATCCTCTTGTACCGCTGATTACGACGACGACGGACGATTCGTATTACCTCAAGCATCAGAGCACCGATTATCCCACTGCTATGCTCGACTTCGATGGCAACGAGCGAGCATGCATCCAGCTTCGCGATAGTGACCTAAACAAACTGCAAATCCTTTTGTTGCAGTTGCAACGCAAGGATCTCAATCCAAACATACGCGCAGCCGCACTCGCCGAGTTCTTCAAGACTATCGACGGACGCAGAGCAAACTGGTCAAAAACAGCGGCTGAACTGACGTCCGAACTTTCAGCTTTGCATAGGAATATTGCGGCACAAACCATCCTTTGGGCAGCACAGCCTAAGAAATTCACTAAAGAAGAGTTAGCAGCGGGCCAAGACGACGCCTCGAAGCGTGTTTTCGTAACACTCGATCGGTGGCAAAGAGAAGAGAGAGAGTTCGGAGCCTATCTTGCGATGCTGAAGAATCTCCTGGCCGTGTCACGCGAAAGTTTCGATCCTGCCAAAGTCAAAATCGAGGACCTGATCCCAAGGCGGTCGATGGGTGATCGGAATACGATTTATCAACTCCAGAACTACATCGTGGGTATGAAACCGGCTGGTTTATCGCTCAATCCTGATGGCTCTCTCAATAACGACGCTAGTTTCATCCGCGTAAATAACTTCGACATGCTCCTCGGAGTATCTGTTAGAAACGTGCAGCCCGGTCTGTTGAATCGACCTATAGATATGATCGCCGCAAGAATCGATTCAACTCACATTGCTCCCCTAGTAAAAGAAAGCGACCTTTCGCCTGACGTTGTATGGGTGAACGGCGGCAACAAACAGGCCCTCATACTGTTTCGCATTAATGATGTCGGTGAAATCAGTATTCTCTACAAACCAATTGCGAACTTCAGACAGGATTCCTCGGGTCAAGTAAGTTTCGACGAACTCGAATGGCAACCGGGCTTGCCACTTCATATTTATGAAGATCCAAACCTGAAGATTCCAAGTTCGAATAGAGCTGAGTGGCTGAGCCAATGGCACACAGAAGTTGAATGGCTTGAAGCACTGCATCGTACTGCGTATTCGAACGGCTTGATCGGCTTGGGTGAAGAAATGACTCGGTACCCAATCGAACAACTCGACAGCATTAACCCGAGCCTGACGGATGATCAGCGTACGATGCATCACCTGCTCAAGCGTGAACGAGAGCTATGCGAGCCGGAAATTCTTCTTGTCGCAAACAATCATTGGAACTTCGACGTTCGTGGTTTCAACCCAGGGGGGAATCACGGATCGTTTTTTCGAATTTCTACGCACTCTGTATTCATGATTGCGGGTGGGAAAAAGACCGGGTTGGGACAGGGCCGAACAATCGAGGAACCGTATGATAGTTTAAGCTTCGTTCCGACGCTGTTGGCATTAACCGGAAATTTACGCGATGATAGCACTCCCATTCCATTTCTTTGGGAAAGAGGATTCCGGCATTTTCCTGGTCGCGTAGTCAAAGAACTGCTGCCGGTTCGTCCTGATGATCGAAAAACCGTGACTACTGGAGCCACCGCATCGCCTTGATCGAAACTGAAGAGTTCGGAGAAGACTGGCAAGCAGAGGAGATCGAAGAAGAACTCTCCGAAGAACCCGAATCTTCCGTCGCCTCAAAATCACGTCGCTCCTTCGCCTGGATGCAAGCACTCGCCTTCCTTCTGGGCCTTGCTTTACTCGTTTACGTTATCAACCGGGTTGGTATCCAGCCGTTGTTCGATGCGCTGCTGCGCATTGGCTTCGGCTTTTTTATTGTGCTGGGTCTGAGCGGTGCACGTCACGTATTACGCACTATCGCTATGCGGGCAGCGGTTCCACCTGAACATCGACGCATTACATTCCGCCAGGCATTCGCCGCACGACTGGGTGGTGAGGCCATTAGTTTCCTGACTTTTACGGGACCGCTACTCGGTGAGGCTACCAAGGTAGCACTGCTTCGCAAACGAGTGCCGCTGACTTACGGCGTACCCGCACTCGTTGTCGATAATCTTCTCTACAACTTGTCGGTGGTGTTCTTTGTACTGAGTGGCGCCTGTGTAATGTTGCTGAGTTACCACCTGCCGACACCTGTCTACACCGTTCTAATCATCATTGCGATTGTGGCCGCAATGGGAATTCTTGCAGCTGCTCTTGCTGCAAAACGTCGCGTCATGCTTTTGACGTGGGTTATCGATCGGATGGCTCAACTCCGTTTGAGTCCCAAGGTCATTCTTAAGCGAAGGCATCACATCTATCACCTGGAGTCGAAAGTCTACGACTTTTATAAACATCATCCAGGCGCGTTCTTTGGGATGATTGCCTGCGATTTGCTTTCGCACGCCACAAGTGTTCTTGAAGTGTATGTCGCGCTGCGGTTCCTTGGTTTTAAACCTCAGGTATCACAGGCATACATAATCGAGTCACTAACCAAGGTAATCAACTTTGTCTTCGCGTTCGTGCCCGGTACCATCGGTGTTTATGAAGGTGGCACTGAGGTTATTCTTCAAAAAGGACTTGGGTTCACTCCCGCTGCAGGACTCGCGCTCGCACTTGTTCGCAAGGCTGCGATTGTTTGCTGGACCTCGGCTGGCTTATTAGTTCTTACATGGCGCACACTGCCGAATGCGTGGCGCAAACTTTTAGATCGCAGTCCTCGCTTACAAAGACTTATGGACAGTCTCGTATTTTCAAACATTGCTCACAGACCCGCGCGTACGGCCGTAAGTATTCTCGGAACTGGCGTAGGTGTCTTATTAATCGTGTTCACAGTCGGTTTGGCACACGGCGTCCTTCATGAACGAGGAAAGCGTGAGTCCAACATTGGCGCAGAGATAATGATTCGTGCATCCGGATCGATTTCGCTTGGCGGTGCTTCGCCTTTCAGATTACAAACTTCCCACGCCGCAGAAATCGCACAGATTCCTGGCGTGCGCGCCGCTACGCCGATCGGACAAACACTCGACTCAACCGACACCGGGTTTGGTTCCAGGCTTATTGATGGAATTGATTTCGACCAGTATGCAAATCTGGCTGGCATCACGATTCGTGAAGGTCGAAAGCTAACGACGGGCGACGAAGCCATCGTAGATCCTGAATGGAAAGACCGCAGACACGCGCAGATTGGCGATAGCGTCCAACTCTTCAAGCGATCATTCAAGATTGTCGGTGTGTATGAGCCACCCGGCGGCGGAAGGATCAAAATCCCTCTGACGACAATGCAGGAACAGGAAGGGGCCGAGGGACGAGCCACGGCCATTCTCGTCGCCTGTTCAGACCCCGCCAAACAGGACGAGGTTGCTGCACGCATACAGGAACGCTTTCCGGAGAGTCAATTGATATTCACCCGGGATCTTCCCGAGCTTTACGCTACCGGGGTTCCCGCACTAAATGTCTTTATCAAAGTTGTAGTGGGCGTGGCGGCAGCAATCAGTATGCTCGTGATTCTACTTGCCATGTACACAACCGTAACCGAACGAACAAGACAAATTGGAATTCTGAAATCACTCGGCATGTCGAAGCGTTCAATCGCCTGGGTAATCGAACAGGAAGCAATCGTTGTAAGTGTCCTCGGGGTTGCAGTCGGAATTCTGCTGACCTTAGTTGCGCGGTTTGCGGTAATGCGCGTGACCAGTCTAACGATTGAAATAGAGCCACGTTGGCTTCTGATTGCACTCGCCGTGGGTTTGCTTGGTGGAACGATTGGTGCACTGTATCCGGCGTTGAGAGCGGCGCGACAGGATGCAGTTGATGCATTAAGTTACGAATAAACTCAATTGAGGTTGACTATGAGTTCTGCAGCCGCAGCACAGGCCGCAATAGCCCAGGCAATCAAGGCGAGTGGCGTTCTGGTTCAAGTAAGTCCGGAAGACTTCGACAATATCCTCCGTAGGATCGAGAAGCCCTTAGTGATTTCTTCGACTGGAGGGTTCATTCGAACCAACTATCGATACCTCACGAGTTACAAGGGATTCGCCTTCTATACTAAATGTCCCGCCCCGCTTGAGTTCTCTCCAAAGATTGAACTAATCATCGCCAACAAGATCTGGATCCCCGGTTAGGATCACTAGCGTCAGGGCAATCCTTAGCCAATAGATCAATCCGTTATGGCAACAGAGGTTCTCATAATCGGCGCCGGGGTCGCGGGCCTTGCTGCGGCGCGTGATCTGCGTTCAGCCGGACTTACGGTTCGTGTGGTTGAAGCGCGCTCTCGTATCGGTGGACGTATCTTCACGCTCCACGACGTGACTGACACTTTACCAATCGAGCTTGGCGCAGAATTCATTCATGGTAAATCGCCAGAGTTGTTTGCAATTGTCGAAAAGGCCGGTCTGAAATTTGAAGAGCTGACATCGCGTCATTGGTATTTCGAAAATGGTCACCTCGCTAAGTCGGGTGATTTCTGGTCAGCAGTTGAGCAGCTGATGGCGGAGATGAAAGGCGAAGCAAAAGATCAGTCATTCAAAGAATTTCTCGAATCAAAGAACGTTTCCGCGCGCGCCAAAGCAATTGCAAGCAGGTATGTCGAGGGGTTTCATGCGGCGGAATTAAACAAGGTCGGCATTCACGGACTAACGGAGGCGAGTGAAGCAAGTGACTTGATCGACGGCGACAGAGCCTTTCGTTTGCTTGATGGTTACGACAGCGTTGCGAATGTCATGATGAATGAAGCCAGGAATCGCGGTGTGGAGTTCAGGCTTAACACGACAGTGACTGAATTGCGTTGGTCGAAGAACAAGGTAGAAGCCCTCTGTGCACCGACGGACGATGCGTTGACCGCGCACAAAGCTCTAGTCACGATTCCTCTTGCGGTTCTCAAACTCGAGCATGGACGAGGCAGCATCAGGTTCGTGCCCGGTCTTCCCCAATCGAAACTGGACGCGATTCGATCACTTGAAATGGGCGCAGCATTACGCATCGTTTTTCGCTTCACACATCGCTTTTGGGAGCACCTGGAAATCAAAGGAGCCGAACGGGAAGATCTAAAACAGCTGGGCTTCATCCACTACCCTGATGCGTCGTTACCAACGTGGTGGACGACGCTGCCAGATAGTGAACCGATCCTGGTGGGTTGGGCAGGGGGGCCAATAGCGCAAAGATTGCTTGGCCTCAGTGATGCTGAGATAGAGTCTCGCGCGATCGAGTCACTGTCTCTCATTTTTGGACTTAACAAGGACGTGCTTCGAACTATTGTCGTGCAGTCGTACTTTCACAATTGGCAGACAGACCCGTTAAGTCGAGGCGCCTACTCATACGCAACAGTGAACGGCGTGGAACACCAACTTAATCTCGCAAAACAAGTGGACGGTACGTTATTCTTCGCGGGCGAAGCTACAAGCCTGGGCCACTTCGGTACAGTTCATGGCGCGATCCAAAGCGGCATGCGTGCAGCACGTGAGATTTTGACAGCAATGACTCAGGGTTGAGGGCCGGGAGCGCAGTCGTCCCCGCCTGCCGGTGGCTGGCAATAGCGTTACCGAATCGTGTGTAGCAGGCGGGGACGCCGGCGCTTCCAGCGCCAATTCTGTGGGAACCTGAGTTAAGCTCCCGGCGTTTCCATAATGGCGAGCAAGTCGTCGCATAACCGGAACAATTACCCCAGCCTAGAGCAGAGACAAAATGTACTGTCCTCAATGCGGAACTGATTCCAATCCGAGCGTTCAGTATTGTCGCTCGTGCGGAGCAAATCTAAAGGTTATCGGTAAAGCAGTCTCCTTGAGCGAGGCCATCGCGCGCAGCGACCGTGGCCCACTGCCAAAGATTCGCGAGATGGTAAAGGGTCTCCACGTCGACCACGTAACAGAAGAGGTATCGCGAGCACTCGAGAAGATGAATGCCGAGATCGCACGTATCTCACCAGAAAAGAAACCGGTCCCTGGAAAGGGATTCATGAGTTTTCGTAAACAGAAGACACCCGAGGAGCGTCGGGAGCAGCAGATAACCAAGGGCGTTGTGTCAATGTTCTCAGGTGTTGGCCTGACCGTTTTTCTTTACTACCTTTCTGCCGCGATGGTGTTGAAACTGCCTCCCAACGTAATCGCTCAGATACCGTTCGAGATCGATCCGGTAATAAGAGTAATCTGGCTGTTTGGCTTGATACCTACATTGACAGGCTTTGGTCACATCCTGGCGGGCCTGATGATTCGACCTCAACGCCACCAACTCCCCACGGCGCCTGATCCATCACCCCTCGAACAGCCTGAGTTTCCAAAACAGACAGTGAACACAACCTCAGCCATCCACTCAGTACCAGGAAGTGTGACCGAACATACGACCAACCTGTTAGAAGAAAAATCAGTGCAGTGATTGCTACTTGCTGTGTGAAGCGGCGGATCGTTTAGTCCACTCTAGGTAGCAAGTGAGCCATTTCTTGTTGTCTTTGCAAAAAAGCTTTGACTGTTTGTTAGACAAGTTCAACCAGCCTGCGAAAGCAGGCGCAAGCATATAGCCTAGGGTGAAGCGAGGGTGAAGCGAGGCTTTGCGAGCGGAACCCTAGGTAAAGTGGTAAAGAGGATGACAGCCCGCGAAGCGGGCGACAGAGACATGGTCGCAGTTAGCTGTCGCCCGCTTGGCGGGCTAACAAAACATTGGCATTTGGTCCTAGGGTTGCGCTCGCAAAGCCTCGCTTCACCCTAGGCTTTATGCTTGCGCCTGCTTCGCAGGCTACCTAGAAATCTTGCGACCTTAGCCACTCTCCGGCGGTTACTAAGAAGACTCAGAGGAAACGCAGTCCAACAACAGAAAAACGGGAACGAAGCTTGATGCTCCGTTCCCGTTCTTTTGTTAGTTGCAACTACTTACTCATGCCTTCGTGGATGAATGCGGCCCGCATAGTCAGGCCAACAATCAGCTGAGTTGAAGTCCTCGAATGACGTGGAGTTGAACTTAAACTCATCGTCAAAGCCGAACGGATTTACCGGGGTGGTTGGAGCTGGCGCAGCAAATCTTGGATCAAGCGCCTTGGCTATCTGATCCCTGGCATCCGCCAAATGAGCTCGCGTCTCCCGGTCGAGCGCACGCGGCGCTGCCGTCGCCAGAGCCGCACTTAAATCGCGCAATTCAGCATGAATCATTGCACGGAATTCATCCCCAGCAGGCGTCCTGCCATTCAACTTCTGCGATAGCAAGTCGATGTACGAGTTTTGCAGGTTGCGCCTGTAAACATCAATCCGAACGGGACCTCCTTCAATTTCACTCCAGATACCCTTGCGAACATCCGCCATGAAATCACCCGGCCTATACGCTGCCGCTCCGTCAATGGCTTCCTGCTCAACCAGACGATCGAAGCGACTGTTGTTCAGGAGCGAATTTAGAACGCGCATCTGTGCAGTATTAACCCGGGTAATCGCTCCAGAGGGTTCTATGCGACGAAGAATCTCAGGCTTGAGCGCCCAGGTTGGTGTCGCAAACGCATTGTCGTTTAGGAACCGCACTGCTGCGACCTGCTTCTCACGTGGAACCATTGTGAAGCGAACACCGTCCTGTCCGGCATGTTTCTGTTGTGAATTGAAACCGCCGACAATACCTGTGACGTGAGTCAACTCCGTCGCCCATTGACCAAGCATGCGACCGTACAGTTCCTCGAGATCGTCGTATGGCTCACCTGGATGAGACGTGGCAGGCAACAACATATCGGCCACGCGCTTCAGGTTCTTGATGCCAAGGCCTGTTGCGACCACTGCATCTGCATCACCAACCGCTTCGGTGTTTTCCCCGGGGTCTGACCCACGAGCATCTGCTGTCGAGAAACGCAGGTAAGGCTTTGCATCTTGTTCGCGTGCCCACGCATCAAGCGTCGGTTTCTCCTGATCGGGCGTTGCAGCGTTTGGAATGGGTTTGTATCCCCACATTGTTGCCCACTTGTCGTACGGACCAATCTTCGGAATCAAATCTTCAAGCGGGATGTTGTCTTCCGGTTGAGCAACGTAATTGAAACGCGAGTAGTCCATCAGGGTTGGCGTATGACTCATCGTCTTCAGCCATTGCGGGTCACGCACTTTGTCCACCGGATACTCAGCACTAGCCTTCATGTTGTGCTGAAAACCCAGCGTGTGACCAACCTCGTGTGCGACTACATACTCGACCAAACGTCCCATCAAATCATCCGGCAACGGAAGCTTCTTTGCGCGGGCGTCTAGTGGGCCGACCTGAAGAAAGTACCAGTCACGCTGCAAGTTCATTACGTTGTGATAGTACTGAATATCGGATTCCAGGATCTCGCCAGTCCGCGGATCAGACACGTGTGGGCCTGACGCATTTTCAATCGTTGAGGGCAGGTACCGAATGCAGGAGTACCTGGCATCCTCGGGATCCCAGTTTGGATCTTCCTCTTTGCTTGGTGCTTCCTTGGCGATAATCGCATTCTTGAATCCGGCTGCTTCGAACGCGGGCTGCCAGTCTTCAATTCCCTTCTTGATCCATGGCACCCACTTTGTTGGTGTTGCTGGATCTACGTAGTACACGATTGGTTTAACTGGTTCTGAAACCTCCGCGTTTGGATCTTTCTTTTCCAACCTCCAACGTGTGATGTACGTGCGTTGTGGTGCACGCTGTTCGTCAACGCCGTAGTCAGTCTGACGAATCGTGAAGTAACCAACACGTTCGTCAAACAGTCTCGGCATCATCGGCTTCTCAGGCAGTTTCACCATGCTGTAGTGCATCACAACCGTGGCGTTGGTGCCTGCACGCATTCCCTGCGCAAATGGATTTGGCGCCGGTTGCGGACCGGGACCTCCGCCACCTGGAGTTGGATTCATGTCCGGAGGTGAAGTGTAGGTCTGCGAAACCTCAACCTCGATGTTGGTGGGAAACGATTTCGTCTTGTCAATGAAGGAACGTGTTGCATCAAATCCACGCGCGCGCAAACGAGTGCGAGCACTGAATTCAGTGACTTCAGTTGTGAACAACCGGGTGACGTCGATTACTGCAGATTCGTCTTTACCGAAGGCTTCGATATTGAACGCCATAATAATGGTGTCGTTGTTCGCCGCTTGCACGGCCCGAGAAACGGGAAGCTTTGGGTCGGCAACCACCTCGTACGACACATTTCGAAGCAGGATTCGATTGCCTTTGCGTTCCCACTTCACGACACGATTTCCTGCCGCCTGACCACCATAGCCAACGCCTAAAGTTGTCCTGGCAATCTGACTCACCCAGAGAAACTCTTTGTTGAGTTCCCTCTTTGGAATTTCGTAATAGACCTTCTCTTTAACAGTATGAATCGTAAAGATGCCTTCGTCTGACTTGGCGTCTTTCGTGATCACTCTTTCGTATGGTTTCGGCTCCACTGGTTGATCCGGACGACCCGGACGCTCTTGTCCAGTGCCACCTGGTGCACCTGTAGGTGGAGTTTGTGGATCCTGGGGCGCGCTCCCGGCTTCAGATCTAGTGGCAAAAGCGAAAGCCACCACTAACAACAGAACAAAGATCGAGACAGGGAGAGACTTAGATCGCATTCGCATGCGTTTACTCCTTCCAAATGATTTGGTGAAATTATCGAGTGCGGGCCGGCACCACGTTTGGTGAGCGAGCAAAATCAGCTCTAAATGATCGACGTAATCGCGGAGCAAACCCAGGTTGAACTACCGAACAATAAAGCTACACGTGGTTCCTAGTCAACGACACTAGTCGAGAGCATGTTGCGGATGAACGTGGATTTCCCTGCGTAGCAAACGATCAACCTCTTGTTTTCTTGGCAAGATTTCTTGGTTTGAGGAAGCTGCTTTCGGAGCCCGCGAAGCGGGCTAAAGCATATAGCCTAGGGTGAAGCGAGGCTTTACGAGCGAAACCCCAGGTGAACGTTATTGAAGAATCCAGCCCGCGGAGCGGGCAAGAGTCGAGTTATATGCTCACTGCCTCTCGTGCTTCGCGCGCCAGCTTGAATTAAACGACGATCCCAGGGTTCCGCTTGCAAAGCCTCGCTTCACCCCGGGCTATATTCTTTAGCCTGCTTCGCAGGCAAAGAACTTTTGCGGTGGCACCAGCGAAGAAGAGTCAAGACGATTAGCTGAGAGTTCTTTACGCTTTGCGACTGACAAGTGGATGTCTTGAGGGTGATTTTACATTTGTCAGTACCGGAGCATTGCGGTCAACCAGCAAAGGCAAAGGGTTGATCGCGCCGTCATACGTATAAACACCAAAGTGAAGATGAGGTGGTGTTCCTTGTGCATTTCCTGTTGTGCCAACGTAGCCCAACAAGCTCTTCGCATTCACGGGATCACCTTCAGCAAGTCCGGGGGCATACGAATCCAGGTGAGCGTAGTAGTACACACGACCGCCTGCGCCGATTACCGATACCGTCTGACCACCAAGATTATTCTCCCCGATCTTGTACACATAACCTGATGTCGCCGAAAAGATCGGAGTACCCTTCGGAGCAAAAATGTCCTGCCCCTCGTGAAATCGATCGGTTCCACGCGGTGCGTGCCAAGTATTCGCAATCTGTTTCTTCAACACATCCTTCACAGGCATGCCGAGTCTGGAATCAGGTTGCAACATATACAGTCGGGCAATGTGTCCGTAGAACACAAGCTTATTGACTAAGATCCCTCCCACACCTGAGAACAAAAGAAGTAGGATCGCAAACAAACCTGCTGAAATCTTTCCGAGCTTTTTCATTCTTACTTTGCGATGCAGCGCTGATGAAGGGGGTTGCGTTTGACGTCGCGTACTTATTCGGTTCTTGCGTCGCATAGACTGCTAAACGGAAACCGTTATGGAATGTTCCCGAGAGCGACCCTTGAAGCTGGGGATCGTTTTCCAGCGCGAGAGTTTGAGTTATTATTCTGACACCGCTGCACGAACTAAATCCGGTTTTTATGAAACAATTTCTCGAAGATTTTAGCCGCACCATTCAGGAAGCCGAGAAACAACTAATCGCCATTCCCGAGAACACAGCGGCCGCGGGAGCGCCCGGGAAATGGTCGTCAAAACAGATCGTTGGTCACTTGATTGACTCTGCCGCGAACAATCACCTGCGTTTTGTCCGCGCTCAGACTACAAACGATCTGGTCTGTTCCGGATATGATCAGGAAGCTTGGGTCAATGCGCAAAGGTATGACCAGGAGTCATGGGCGAATCTAGTTCAATTGTGGTCCGCCTATAACCGACATTTGCTGCATTTCATATCCGCTATGCCAGACGACGCTCTCAAACGTGATCGGCAAGAACACAATCTCGATCAAGTTGCCTTCAAGTCCGTATCAACGAATACGTCAACTACACTTGAATACTTCGTTAGAGATTACGTCGATCATCTGGTGCACCATCTCAATCAAATTCTTGTGGCGAGACCCGAAAACTAATAGTTGAATCAGGAGACGTTTATGTCGTTCACTATCGAAGAACTCAAACACAAAAACATCACTGACCTACGTGAGATAGCCAAGGGCATTGAACATGAAGCGGTGCAAGGTTACACGCAATTGAATAAAGAGCACCTCATCACGGCCTTGGCCAAAGCACTCGGTATACAACATACCCATCACGATGTCGTTGGCGTTGATAAGGCGTCGATCAAAGCCCGCATCAAGGAGCTTAAGATCAAGCGAGCCGAAGCACTCTCAGCTCACAATCATGCAGAACTAAAAGCAGTCCGCCGGAATATCCATCGTCTAAAGAGACAGATTCACAAAGCGACTGTTTGAGCCAGTAATGCGCGAATGTCCGATAAGCTTTAGGCTTGTCGGACCCGTCTCACTTTCACGTTCGAATTGCTTCAGACACTGATCGACAAGCTAAAGCATATCGGACATTCGCGCGGCATTGACTTTCGATCCGATCTGACTTAGAAGTCGGTCAGAAATTCTTCTTCCAATTCAAGATTCCAAAAGTGAGGTAGCTCATGAAAAAGGCTATCAACCTCAACGTGAATGGTGTCGCTCGCAATGATGAAGTCGAACCAAGAATGCTGCTCGTGCATTACTTGAGAGACGTTCTGGATTTGACCGGCACACACGTTGGTTGCGAAACGTCTCTCTGCGGCGCATGCACTGTCATGCTCGATGGGCAAGCCGTGAAGTCGTGCACCATGTTTGCCGTACAGGCCGACGGAAGCGACGTGAAAACTATCGAGGGATTTGCCTCGAACGGCGAATTACACGCGGTCCAGGAAGGATTCTGGGAGAGACATGGACTGCAATGTGGTTATTGCACGCCGGGAATGATCGTCACCGCCGCGCAATTACTTGATCGTAACGCCAGTCCATCTCGCGAAGAGATCTGTCATGGACTCGAAGGAAATCTTTGTCGCTGCACGGGGTATCAACACATTATCGAAGCAGTCGAATACGCTGCCGGAAAGGCGGCGGCCAAGTAAGCCAGGAAAAGGGAGCTTTGTACTTTGTACTTTGAGCTTTGAACTCTGGCGACATCTTCAAAACTCGAAGTCACAAAAGACAACGGCAAAGCACAAAGCTCAAAGCTCAAAGATCGATGCTGAGAATTGAATAACCTTTCACTTCCCCGGAGGCTTCTATGCCAGGCAAATACGTCGGCCAGTCAGTAAAGCGAACGGAAGATCCCCGCTTGATAAAAGGTCTCGCTCACTATGTCGACGACATAAAGCTACCCAACACTCTGCATGTTGCGTTTGTACGTTCTGTCTACGCTCACGCTCGAATCAAGAGTATTGACACGACAGAAGCTTTGTCCGCTCCCGGCGTCGTTGCCGTTTATACGGGAGCTGATGTGGCCGATCAGATTGGTCCAGTCCCCTGCGCTAGCGCTTTGCCAGATTTGAAGGTTCCAGACCATCGAGTACTCGCAAAGGATCGAGTCTATTTTGTCGGGCATCCGATCGCGGCAGTCGTCGCTACCGATCGTTATGCCGCAAGAGACGCGGTCGATCTCGTGACGGTCGATTACGAAGATCTGCCGGCAGTCACTGACGTCGAAGCTGCTGCCAACGGAGGGCCGCGCGTTCACGAAAACTTTCCCGACAACATCGCCTACAAATTGACTGCCGGTGAAGGCGACATAGATGCGGCCTTTTCTGCTGCCGAACGAACAATCAAACAACGAATCCTTCATAACAGACTCGCGCCAATCGCGATGGAGCCGCGTGGTGTACTCGCGCGCTATTTTCCTGGCGAAGAAGAACTAACGGTCTGGTCCTCAACGCAGATCCCGCACCTGCTTAGAACTCAGCTCGCATTAATGATCGGTATTCCTGAGAACAAGCTACGCGTAATTACCCCTGAAGTGGGCGGTGGTTTTGGTTCGAAGCTAAACGTTTATGGAGAAGAAGCGTTGATTGGTTGGATTTCGATGCAACTCGCGAAGCCAGTCAAGTGGATCGAAACGAGGCGAGAAAATATTCAGGCGACCATTCACGGGCGCGGTCAGGTCGGTAATATCGAAGTCGCGTTCAAAAACGACGGTACTATCACTGGCTTACGCTACAACGTTTTCGCTGATCTTGGCGCTTATCACCAGTTACTAACACCCGCCATTCCGACTCTAACCGGCTTGATGTTGTCCGGCGCTTACAAGATCCCTGCAATTCAAATCAACATCACGGCTTGCTTTACCAACAAGATGGCCACTGACGCATATCGCGGCGCTGGCAGACCCGAAGCAACATACGTCGTCGAACGTGCAATGGATATCGTAGCGGCGGATCTCAAAATGGATCCTGCGGAACTACGTCGTAAGAACTTCCCGGCCGCAAACGAGTTTCCTTTCCACACAGCAACCGGGTTGGATTACGACAGTGGCGACTACGAAGCAGCACTTAACAAAGCCCAGGGGATCGCGGGCTACGCGAAACTCCGAGCAGATCAGAAAGCTGCGCGCACAGGTGGACGGCTCATCGGAATTGGAATTTCTACTTACGTCGAGATTTGTGCTCTTGGTCCGTCACAAGCAATGCCCGCGGGCGGTTGGGAAAGCGCCACTGTGCGCATCGAACCAACGGGTAAAGTCACTGTCCTTACGGGCGCATCACCTCACGGTCAAGGCCAGGAGACGTCGTTTGCGCAAATCGCTGCCGATGAACTAGGCGTGGATCTACACGATGTAACAGTCATCCACGGTGACACCGGAGTCGTTCAGTACGGTATCGGCACATTCGGAAGTCGAGCAACCGCGGTCGGTGGCACGGCTGTCTACATTGCTATTCAGAAGCTGAAAGAGAAAGCACACAAGATTGCCGCACACATGCTGAAGGCCGACGCTACACGTCTTTCGTTCGAGGGCGGCCACTATTCGTTGCAAGCGGCCACTGCGGCAACTGCCGCCGGTACCTCGGAGCCTGTGGTTCCAGTTGGTGAAGCACCCGCGGCTGCCTTGCCCGAACCGCAAACTAGCGGGAAGTCCAGTTTGACGATTCAGGAGATTGCGCTTGCTGCGCACCTTGCCAGAGAACTACCACCAGATACGGAGCCCGGACTTTCAGCAACGTACTTCTTCGAACCGAAGAATTTCACATTTCCGTTTGGGACACACATAGCAGTTGTCGAAGTTGATCGCGACACCGGCGACATCAAATTTCTCCGTTACGTTGCGGTTGACGATTGCGGCAAGGTCATAAATCCAATGCTCGTCGATGGGCAGGTACACGGAGGAATTGTGCAATCGATCGGGCAGGCAATGTTTGAAGAAGTGGTTTACGACGAACAGGGCCAGCTAATCACCGGCACCCTGATGGATTATGCACTGCCTCGCGCGAGCCACATCCCTAACTTCGAACTGGATCGGACTGAAACTCCATCGCCGGTGAATCCACTCGGGGTAAAAGGTGTTGGAGAGGCTGGAACGATCGGCGCAACTCCTGCAATAGTTGGAGCGATTGTCGATGCACTCGCGCCCTTCGGCGTGAAGCATCTCGATATGCCTATCAAGCCGGAAGCCTTGTGGCGAATAATCAATAGCAATCACTGATCGACGAAGGAGCGCACAAATGATCGCGGTACAATTTGATTACAAAGTTCCGAAGTCTCTCGATGAAGCAGTCTCTCTGCTTGCGGCAGATCCGGACGGAAACAAAATTCTCGCCGGGGGCCACAGCCTGATTCCAGCGATGAAGCTTCGTCTCGCTCAGCCGCAGTTGTTGATCGACATTGCCCGTCTTAAGGACTTGTCGTATATCCGCGACGATGGCTCTCAAATTCTGATCGGCGCCACGACCACGCACTATCAAATCGAATCGTCGGAGTTGTTGAAACAGATCTGCCCGTTGTTGCCGGCGTGCGCTGCCAGCATCGGCGACGTTCAGGTTCGAAATAAGGGGACGATCGGAGGCAGTATCGCTCACTCCGATCCCGCGGGAGATTGGCCTGCTGCGGCGATCGCCTTGCGAGCGGAGTTGATACTCGTGGGTCCCAACGGCGAACGCATAGTTAGCGCCGATAGTTTCTTTGTCGACCTGCTAACTACTGATCTGCAACCAGGTGAGATCCTCCGTGAAGTTAGAATCAAGAAACCGACCGGTCGCTTTGGACAGGCCTATCAAAAAGTTCCCCATCCAGCCTCCGGATTCGCAGTTGTCGGAGTTGCCATTAGCCTTGCACTCAAAGCGGATGGAACATGCGAGAGTGCCAGCATCGGCGTCACAGGCGTTGGCGTAAAAGCTTATCGACCCACCGCCTCCGAGAACGCGCTGGCTAATTCAAGTCTAGACGATGTGGCAATCAATAATGCCTCTTCACATGTCTGCGATGGAGTTGATCCAAACGCAGATCTCTACGCTTCAGGCGACTATCGCTGTCATCTCGCGCAGGTGCATACACGACGAGCGATTGCGGCAGCGAAAGGCAACGCAAAATAATTCTCTCCGCGCATGAAAATTGAAGGCAAACATGAAATCGATGCTCCACGCACTCGTGTCTTTGAAGCCTTGATCAATCCCGAAGTCCTGCAGCGAATAATTCCAGGTTGCGAACGTTTGGAGAAGACCGGCATCAATACATTTGCGGCAACGATGCGCACAGGTGTTGGTTCTATCAAAGGAGTCTTCAACGGGTCGGTAACTCTCGAAGACCTTCGTTTCCCCGAGCACTTTCGGATGCTTGTCGAGGGGAAAGGCGCACCAGGTTTTTTGAAAGGATCGGGTGATCTCGATCTGGAGGCAGTTGGTGACAAGACCCTGATCAGTTACACCGGCGATGTGCAGGTGGGTGGAACGATAGCCAGCGTTGGTCAACGGATGATTCAGGGAACAGTGAAGATGATGGCGTCGCAATTCTTCACTGCGTTGGTGGCAGAAGCTAAGACCCAACAAGGCGAGCCGCCGCCGAAACACGGTTTTTTTCGAACTGCCCTGAGGTGGTTCTCAGGGTGGATTAAAGGGTTGTTGAAGGGACAGTGAGGAGTTGTTCGGAAAGATCATTTGTCATTTGTCATTGGACATTTCCCATTTTTCATTTGAAAGCTGATTCGTAACTAGGTCAACACTCCTAAAAATGACAAATGAAAAATGTCCAATGAGCAATGACAAATGATCCCGCTTCTTTCGAAGACCCAATCCCTAAGACCAAAACTCCCTTCTACTCCGATTGCTTCCTTGCCTTCGCAATAAACTCCTCGATATCACTCATCTTCCGAGGCAGTGCTTCACTCATCCACTTTGCTCCATCCGGCGTAATCAACATATCGTCTTCGATGCGAACACCGATGCCTTTGTACTTGTCGAAGGCTGGACGAATTGCTGTCTTAAACTTCTCCCAGTCTTCCTGCTTCCAGCCAAACGGCAAATAGTCGAGCGCATCCAGGCGAACATAAATACCGGGTTCATTCGTGAACACTACTCCTGGTTCAAACTTCGCGCCGCCGCCCACGTCATGCACATTCATTCCCAACCAATGTGAAGTTCCATGCATAAACCAGATGCGGTACTGATTCGAATTTTTGTCTGTGATCAGACCAAGCTTCAACAATCCATCCTTAACCACTTCCGTTCCGGCTCGACCCACGTCGGAAAGTGTCGCACCAGGTTTGGAAGCCTTTGCCACTGCCTCCTGCGCGTCGTAAACAATCTGGTAAACCGCCGCCTGCACTGGAGAGAATTTTCCGTTGACGGGAAAAGTCCTGGTGATGTCCGCCGAGTAATGCTCATACTCAGCCCCCACATCCATTAACAAAAGCTCACCTGACTTAACTGGCCCTTGCGATTCTTCGTAATGCAGCGTCGTTGCATTTGGCCCACAGCCTACGATGTCCGGATAACCCCAGTTGTCGGCGTTACGCAGTTTGAAGGTGTAAGCCATCACGGCGTCAACTTCGTATTCCCACTTGGCATCGCCTGCTGCGGCCCATGCTCGCTCGTGTGCTTCGGTGCTGATATCAATTGCGTGTTGCAACAAGCGCAATTCCAGTGGCGACTTCCTTAATCGCATGTCAGTAAAGATTGGCCATGCGTTCTTTAAGCTGTAACCAGATGCGGTCTTGACCCAGTCCGTGGCGAAGCGTTGTTCCTGCTTGTACTCACGGCTCTCCATTTCACGGGTCATTAGGAGGAACACGGATGCTTCGTTCTTACCAGCCGCTTCAAGCAACGGTTCAAAGCCGTTTCCATTTGCCATCGTCGTTCCCGCAGGCAGATCCGACATGAAAATGTTCTCCGCCTTTGGCCGGTAAGGTTGACGGTTTCTCAAAGCATCGATAAATGGTTTGAACTCGTTCGCTTCCCAAATCTCCTTCACTCCAGAAACCTGATTTGCTTCCTGCGGGCTATACATGTGCCCAGTCCAGGTCTCGGCTGCGGGGTTGCGTTTCGGTAGGAACAGAATTTCAGGTGTTTGAGCATTGCCCGGTAGCAATACCAATGTCGCGCCTCTTTGTTTAAGGTTCGTCAGATAATAGAGGTTATTTTCCTGGCGATACTGATAGTCGACATCGTTTGTATAAACCCGCGGTTCGGTACTGAACAATATCAGCATGGACCTGTTGCCAATGCTCTGGGCCACGCGCCCTCTGCGTTGGGCCAATTCAGCCAGCCTCTCTTTTTCATCAATCACAGGGGTCGGCGGCGTGATGCGAATGACTGTGGGAGTCGTCTTGATCTCTGCACGTGCGCTGGAACCAGTCGGCAACAGGACTGCCAGAGTTGTAAAAACCGTAATCGCCGCAAAGACCAGGCGAATCTTCATAGACTTACTCATTTTCGTCTCCTCGAAATTAATAAGAATATTCAGTGCGAAGGACTTCCTTGGAGTGCGATGCCCTGCACCGCTTTGTCAAAACCAGGTCGAGTAGCCTTCGTTATTGCAAAGCAACGTTAAGATCATGGAGTCGAAGGTCGACGCCGATTCTGCGGTGGGTTAAGAACCTGACGACGACCATCCGGTCCAATGTAAACACGCGATCCATCTGGCGTCGAGATCACTTGAGAACCGTCGGGAAACCTACGAATAACCACTCCACCTGGCATTACCTGAACACTGGGTGCGCCTTTGGGCCTCATTTTATTGCGACCTAGTCCATTGCTTCTTGAAGGTGTTGTTGTCGGATCGCTCGGAAACTCCGGCGAGTTTTCTGGCCGTTCTGCCTGGTGTTCACTACCAGTTGAAGGAGCTGCAGGCGGAGGCTCCGGCGTTGATTGTTTTCTGGATTGTGGTGGCGCGGTTGGCGGCGTTTCGACCCTCTTCGCCGGTTTCGACTGCGCCGCAGTTGGTCTTGGTTCAGGTGTTGGACTCGGATTTCGATTCGGGCCTGAATCTACAATTCGTTCAGTGGCAATAGGACTCGCGATCGGAGATGGTTTTTGTGTTGCCGAGTCCAACTGCACAACCGCACTATTCGGCCTACGCGTAACATAGAAACCCAAAACACACGCGGCAACTAACGCCAAAGCACCACCTGACAAAACCCAGGGCAGGACACGACGACGCGATCCAGAACTCAGAGGCCGCACAACTGTGGTCTCGCCGGTGGCTACTGTCGGCTGTCTATCGATCAAACGAGTGGTCTCTGACGCTATGGTTGCGGCGACAGGAGGACGCAAAACCGTTTGGGCTTCGCCTCGATTGATCACTGTGGATGTCTGTTCGGTTCGGTGCAGGGCCTTGCGCATTTCCGAAGCGCTCGCAAAACGTTGATCGCGATTCTGCGCCATCGCCTGCTCTAAAACTTTGCTAACCTCCGTGGCGACGGCTGGATTCAGATCCGTCGCCAAAAGCAAAGGATCAGGTTGACCATTGACCAATGCCGCCGCGCGAGTCAAGGCATCTGGTGGTTTTGTTGCCGTGACCAAGTGATAGATAGTCGCTGCCAGTGAATACAGATCGCTGCGTGAATCCGTGCCCAGTCCTTGAATCTGTTCAAGTGGAGCGTAGTTCGGTGTGTATCCAAAGATGCTTGCCGCGGTTGTGATTCGTGAAACTTCACCCGACTGCCCTTTTGCCAAACCAAAGTCGAGCAGAATGATCTGCCCGCGCGAGGTTAGTTTAAGATTTTGCGGCTTGATATCACGATGCACTATCTGCGGATCTTGCGTGTGCAGATAGTCGAGTGCATCCAACAACTGATCCGCCCAGGTTAAAACTTGCTCTGCCGGAAATGGTCCCTGTCGCCGGATCATCATCTCTGAAAGATCGTCTCCCGGAATAAACTGCATTACCAGAAACTGTCCTTCGCCTTCAGAAAAATGATCACTCACGCGTGGCAAAGCTGGATGGTGTAAACGTGCCAGTAATCGAGCTTCACGTTCGAACTGTTTACGCAGACGCTCGTCGGCAAAAAACGTCTCCTTCAACGCCACCGTCGTATCGAGTCTTTGATCGACGGCTTCGTAGACCGTGCCCATTCCGCCCTGACCCAGCTGGCGAACGATCTTGTAACGGCCTTGAAGAACTGTTTCTGGCGCTAACATCCGTCTATCGTAAAAGCCCAAAATGTTGAACGAAATTGACTACTCGAAGGTGGGTCAACTTCGACGAGAACGAAGTAAGATCATTATACACAGCGTCAGATGAACACGAAATCTGGTGTTCTAGTGCCTATGAGCTTCAGTTTCTAAACTTGTGGGGGAATTTCTACGCTCGTGGAATCGTCTGCTTGATGCTGGGAGCGCAGGCGTCCTCGCCTGCTGGGTCCACCTACAGAGCATGAATCGGTTTTACTTCTAACCTTTTGGCATTGAGCGATTGTCATCTTTACGCGTATGCTACGATGCGTGACTGACACTTCCGACGTAATCGACATAGGACCACGCAAACGAAAACGATGGAGAATCGTGATCCTGGTCTTTCTAGCGATCGCTCTCCTGACAATGTCCCGCTTGCTCTCCGTCTACCTTTCCGCGCTGTGGTTTGAATCGCTCGGTTACTCTGCTGTCTACTGGTACATCTTCAAACTTAAAGCCGGACTCTTCGCCGGCGCCGCAGTTATAACTGCTTTAATTCTGAGTTCAACTTTTTGGCTCTTTCAGAGACTCTTTGGCTCCGCCGCATTTGAACAACGCACTATCATCCTCAACAACCAGCCGTTCCAGTTTTCACCTGCAAGAGTAATACGGCCGGTAGGCTGGCTGGTATCTGCATTTTTCGGATTGGTGTATGGGCTGGCTATCAAAGACGATTGGCAACAGTTCGCGTTATTCACACACCAACCCGCTACAAGTGGAATTGATCCAGTCTTCGGAAAATCACTTGGCTTCTATTTGTTCTCCCTTCCCTGGTATGAATCGCTTAGCACCTGGCTACTTGGTGTCACGGCAATAATTCTCCTCGCGGCATTTGCGTACTCGTTGCTCGGTTTGCCGCAGAGGGTTTTGAAACCAAGTGTGCGTTGGTCATCAGGTGCGGCGTTTCGAGGAGTGTGTTGCGCCCTCGCACTTTTCCTCGTCATTTTGAGTTGGCGAACTTACCTGTCGCGTTTTCCCTTCCTCTGGGACGATCACCAAACGTTTTCCGGAGTGACATACACGGAAGCTCATTTCGTGCTGCCGGCACTCCTCCTGGTCTCCATCGCTTTGTTGGTTGCCGCAGTTATTTCACTGGTGAATGCGTTCACAGTGCGCCGTCTTAGTCTGTTGTTAATTGCGATTGCATTACCGGTCAGTGTCTATGTGATCGGAGTTGTTTTGGTCCCCTCATATGTGCAGAGCTTTATCGTTAAACCGAATGAACTTGATCGGGAGACACCTTTCATCAATCACAACATTGAGTGGACCAAACGAGGGTTTGGTCTTGATCAGATCGAGTTACGTGATTTTCAAGCCGAGGGCAATGCCGAGGCACTCGATCTACAAAACAACCTCGATAGCGTCAATAACATTCGACTTTGGGATTGGCAGGCTCTTCAGGACACGCTCAAACAAATCCAGGCAATCCGCACCTACTACGACTTCCAGGACGTCGATGTAGATCGGTACGTGACTTCGGGCCGCATCCAGCAAGTAATGATTGCTCCAAGGGAAATCAACGACGCGAAGCTTCCGGAATCGTCGAGAAACTGGGTGAATGAACGACTCATCTATACGCACGGATATGGCGTGACGATGAACACAGCGAACGGCTTTACGACTGAAGGTCTTCCCCAGTTTTTGGTATCAAACATGCCGATCGAGTCGACGTCGACTGAGATCAAAGTAACGCGTCCGGAGATCTACTTTGGCGAACTCACGGATCGTTATGTTTACGTGAAAACGAAACAGAAGGAGTTTGACTATCCGCAAGGCGACGCTAACAACTACACAACTTACGAGGGAACAGGCGGCATCAAGATCGGTGGCGCGTTACGCAGGATGTTGCTGGCATGGGCCGTCGGTGATCTCTCGAAGCTTCCCTTCTCTGATGATGTCACCAGTGAAAGTCGAATCCTGATTAACCGGCGAATCACAGAGATCGTCAATGGAGTCGCTCCATTTCTTACTTACGACAAAGACGCTTACATCGTAGTTTCTGCTGAAGGACGTCTTTACTGGATCATTGACGGCTTTACTCAGTCGTCGAGTTTTCCATATTCAAGTCATCAGGATTTCTCTGACAGACGCGTTAACTACGTTCGAAACTCTGTCAAGGTAGTAATCGACGCGTACAACGGCAACGCTCGGTTTTTCGTTTTTGACAAACAGGATCCAATCATTTCCGCCTACCAGAAAGTCTTTCCAACACTATTTGAAGATGCCGATAAAATGCCTGTCGACTTACGAGCACACATCAGGTATCCGGAAACATTGGTCCGAACCCAGGGTGAAGTCTATGGTCTTTATCACACGCAAAACGCTAAGGTCTTTTTTCAACGTGAGGACGTCTGGAGCGCTGCAAATCAGATTCGCGTAAACGAACAACGTCAAAAAGTGCCCGTTCCCATCGATCCGTATTACGTGTTGATGCAACTTCCGGGAGAGCAGAAGAAAAACGAGTTTGTGATGATTCTTCCGTTCACGCCCGCCAACAGAAACAACATGATCGGATGGATGGCAGGACGTTGTGACGCTGAGCACTACGGAAAACTTCTCGTCTACAACTTCCCCAAGTCACGCTTGATTGACGGTCCGCTTCAAATCGAAGCGCGAATCGATCAGAACGCACAGCTATCTGGACAGTTCACTTTGTGGAATCAGCAAGGTTCCACAGTTATCCGCGGTCATCTACTTGTGATTCCAATTGGCCATTCGCTGCTTTATGTCGAACCGATCTATTTGCAGGCGAACACAAGCCCGATGCCTGAACTCCGGTTGGTCGTCGTGGCTACCCAGGAGAAACTGGGCTATGGCCTGTCTTTCACCGAAGCGATGACTAGCTTGTTAGGACAGTCGATGACGTCGAGCACGTCAGTGAGCGAAGAGAAACAAAAGGCAGAGCAAAAACCGAACGAAACTGCTGCCCCACAACAGTCAGCAACTCCAGCAACCACACAGAATCTACAGCAATTGGTTGAGAGGGCTATCCAGGAATTTGACGATTATCAGCGACTAACCTCCCAGGGAAAGCTTGGCGAGGCTGGACAGAAACTCGAACAGCACAAGCACACACTGGAAGAGATCAAGAAATTAAGCGGTAAGCAGTAACGAGCTCTCTAATGGTCACCCACCCATCTTCAGTTTCAACTTATTTGCCTTCGCGACCGCACCCTTGTGTTCGGCCACAAACTGCGGATCGGGTGTCATCGTAAGGATCTCCTCAATCAACTTCTTTGCTTCAGCATCTCGATTTTCAGATTGGTAAGCCTCTGCAAGGTAATACATCATTAGCGAGTTGTTTGGTGTGATTGCGAGACCTTTTTTTAAGTTGTCAATTGCTTTCGACGTGTCGCCACCAAGGACTTTAGGCGCCTTTAAGTAAAGACGACCGAGACCAAGATAGGCACTCCCTCCCTGAAACTTATCGTCGATCTTAATAACCGTTTCCATTTCATTGCGGATGTCCTGCACCGCAGCGAGACCGGCGAGAGTGCTCCGCTCTGCATCACCGCCGTAGTTTGCACCTAACCAAAAATGACCTTCGGGTCTCCCGCCCTGAAGCTTTACCGCCGACTTGCCTGACTCGATTCCGGCGCGAAACATATCTTTAGCTTCGTCGTCGTTGTCAGTGTTATCCCCAACATAAAAGGTCGCACGGGCCAGTTTCCAGGCTGCGTCATAGTTCCCGTAGTCGGCGGTAACCGCTTGTCGATAGGTCGCCACAGCGACTCGCGCCTTCGCCATATCTTCCCGACCCTCATACAAACGGTCACCTTCGGATATTTTTGCGGTGGCAATTTTTTCGTCGCCGGAATCGATAGCATTCGGGGCAACGGTGGGTGCCTTACGGCATGCAGACGACAAAAACAAACACGCAGCGATGCCCGAGCTGGCGATAGCAATTCTTAGTTTTGCTGAGTATTTCGACGATTTCCCCATTCACGACCTCCGATTGTCTAGGTATGACATACAGTTTGTAATACTTTTGCCCGCGTTATCAAATTCGCTCTTGAATACGGTATAGTGTCGCAACTAACGCAGCGCCGGAGTCAGAACGGCGCCAAATCGATTCAAGGAATTTGGAGGACGAGCTTGGCAGGGGCAGCATTCTACGATTTGGAAGGAACTCTGGTGAGCACGAATCTCGTGCATACCCTCGGCTTCTACGCCAAACGACAAACCACTTTGCTCCAGAGCTTCAGTAAGAGCGCAACCACTTTCCTGAGCCTGCCGGTCTTCGCGATCACCGATCAGTATAGCCGAAAAGTTTTTAACGACCTGTACTTCAAGCGGTACAAGGGCCAGTCGGAGGATCGGCTTCGTTACTTTGCTCAAGATCTCTTTGAGGAAGTTATAAGGCCAGCGGTGTTCCCCGGAACTTACGAACTAATTGAGAAATCAAGAAGCCTGGGACTACGGCAAGTGGTTATCACAGGTGCCCTCGACTTATCGGTGAAGCCTTTGATGGAGCATCTGGAAATAACTGAGTTCGTTACCAACCGACTCGAATTCGTTAACGGCGTCGCCACGGGTCGGTTGTTACCGCCGGTAATGGCGGCGGCAACAAAAGCATCATGGATTCGGACTTATAGCGAACGTGAGGGAATTAGCCTCAGCGATTCGTACGCTTACACCGACAGCATGAGTGATCTACCAATGCTCTCAGTTGTTGGTCACCCGGCAGTCGTTAATCCTGACATGCGTCTACGCCAGACCGCGCTACACCATGATTGGCCAATCCTGAATCTGAAGTAATACACGTTCGCACTAATAAAATTCATGGCTCTCCAACTCCGAAAGAAAACGCACGAATCAGTTATCTATATCGACCGCGATAGCGCTCCGCGAATAATCCCTTCAGGCGAAGACTTTATTCTCGAGGATCTTCCGATTGGCACTCGGGTGCTCTATCCCAATCCGCCGATCAAAGGCCTGCCAAACCGCGAAGCGGCAATTCGCTATGCACTAAATCATCCGCACGATTGCGATCCGTTATTTGCGCAGTTGGAGCCGGGAATGCGAGTGACCATCGCAGTAGACGACATCAGTTTGCCGTTACCGCCGATGGCAACACCCGACATTCGGCAAACAATTCTCGAGATTGTAGTAGACATGCTGACGGGTCACGGTGTTGACGATATTCACATCATCATCGCCAATTCGCTTCATCGAAAGATGACCGAATGGGAAATGAAACGAATGTCGGGTCAGCGAATCTTCGATGACTATTACCCGGACCGTTACTACAACCACGACGCCGAATGGGCCGATGGGATGGTGAAGATTGGCGAAACCAAGCACAAGGAGGTTCTCAATCTCAATCGTCGGGCAGCTGAAAGTGATCTGCTCATCTACGTGAACCTCAATTTTGTCCCAATGGATGGCGGTCACAAGTCTGTCGGCGTTGGATTGTGCGATTACGAATCGCTCCGTGCGCATCATGAACCACAAACGATACGAGACTCAGACAGCTATATGGATCCGGCTCGTTCTGAACTTAATCGTAAATGTATTCGCATTGGCAAATTGGTCGACGAAAGCATCAACGTATTTCACATTGAAACGGCAATCAACAATCGAATGTATGGCAGCGACATGGACTTCCTTATCAAAAATGAAGATGACTTCAGTGCGTTCGATCGCATGAAGTTTGAAGCCATGCGCTACACAATGGGGAAACTGCCCCGTGCGGCCCGGCGCAAACTACTGCACTCTCGCCCGGCTCAATACGAGATGATTGCCTGTCATGCCGGCAAGACTGAACCGGTGCACGAAAAAATCGTTGCCAAGGGATTCGAGCAATACGCCATTCCGATTCGAGGTCAGGCTGATATTCTGATCACCGGCATCCCCGACATTTCACCGTACAACGTTTACTCGATTCTCAATCCCCTCCTCGTCCAGGTGATGGCACTTGGATATCACTTTAACTTCTATCGAAACAAACCATTGCTGAAGAAAGGCGGTGTCCTGATTCTTCAGCATCCCTGCTTCGACGACTTCGATCATCAGTTTCATCCGAGCTACATCGAGTTCTTCAATCGCCTGCTTCCTGAAACACGCGACGCGTTTGTGCTGCGTGAAAAATATGAACGCGAGTTTGCCAACAACCCTAGCTATGTCGAGATGTATCGTCGCGGTAACGCGTACCACGGAGCGCATCCGTTCTTCATGTGGTACTGGGGCGAAAACGGGCGCCAACACATTGGCAAAGTGATCGCGGCCGGCGCCGAGAACGCTCACGTTCCCGCGATTCTCGGTTGGGAGCGCGCTGACAATCTCACTGAAGCAATTGCGATGGCTCGAAGCTACATGGGCAATTCAGCCGAGATAACAATGCTGCATCAACCGATGATTGGCATTGCGGACATGGAATGAGAAGTCGTTCGACGAACTTAAGTTTGTCGGACACCGGTACAAGTTATGAAGTTATCACCCACGGAAATCTACAAGGATCGGAAGATCTTCTTGATCGGAAGCACTGGCTTTCTAGGCAAAGTCACGCTCAGCATGTTGCTCCATCGCTTTCCGAATGTTGGGAAGGTCTATGTAACCGTACGGGCACGTTCTCAAGAGGAATCGGAAGTCCGTTTCTGGAACAACATCATTACGGCTCCGCCGTTCGATCCATTACGAGATCGATACGGCAACGCACTCGAAGGTTTCATTCGCGACAAGGTCGTAGTCAGGGGTGGTGACATCGGTGAGACCAACCTTGGCTATACCGAAGAAGAAGCCCAGGCAATCGCCGACGATATTGACATCGTCATTAACTCCGCGGGCAACGTCACATTCAATCCAACTCTTGAAAGCGGTCTCCGCACAAACGTCGTCGGGACGCAAAACGTCGTAGCGTTTGCCCGCCGCATGAAACGACCGACACTCGTTCACGTGTCGACTTGCTTCGTTGCGGGTAACCGATCGGGCGCAGTTTGGGAAAGTGATTCTGTTCTCGGCTACTTCCCTCGCAAGTCCGAAATGCCAGGAGTCGAGTTTTCAGTTGATCAAGAGATCGCCGACTGCGCCAAGCTCGCCGATCGTGTTCGCGAAGAAGCTCGTGATGCAATGATGACTGCTCGATTCCGGGAACTCGCTCGCAAGCGCCTGGGTGAAGAAGGACGCGATGTCGACGATCCGGACGCGCTGGGCCTGGCCGTCGCCCGCGAACGAAAAGTCTGGACTCGGACGCGTCTCACAGATCTCGGAGTAGAACGAGCGGCTTACTGGGGCTGGCCCAACATCTACACCTACACAAAGTCACTTGGTGAGCAGCTCGTTGCCGCTGAGACCGACATGGTGAGGAGTATTGTTCGACCAAGCATTGTTGAGTCTGCGCTCTCATACCCATTCCCGGGCTGGAATGAAGGCTTCACAACCACGGCGCCAATCATCTTTCTCATCAGAAAGGGCCAGACGCTGATTCCGGCAAACGAGAAACTCATTCTGGATATCACGCCTGTTGACCAGGTTGCTTCCGTGATGCTCGCAGTGTCAGCTCAAGCCTGCGTCGAAGAACCTCGGCTTGTCTTTCAGGCTGCCACCGGCGATTCGAATCCTAACAACATGGAACGAATTATCGGTCTCGTCGGACTCGACAAACGACGTCACTTCCAGGAAAAAGATACCGGCAACAAAATTATCAACAGAATCGCCGCGCGCATGGAGCCGCGCCATGTCACAACTGACTATTACGAAAAGACCTCGGTACCGATGTTCAATGCGACGGCCAAAAAGGCGTCGTCGTTATTGGAGAAGGTAAGGCCGCGTTGGGGCGGCGGTAGAGTCGGTGAGGCAATTGATCGGGTAAAGAGCGGTGTGGAACGCGTCGAAGAACTCACAAGGGAAACTAGAGAAGCGTTCGATATGTTTCGTCCATTCACTATCGAGAACGCATATATTTTCAGATCCGATAACGTCCGTTCCCTGTTTGAGCGTATTGGCGAAGACGAACGCTCGCTGCTCACGTGGAATCCGGAAAAATTCGACTGGTATGACTACTGGCTCAACATTCATCTTCCTGGTCTGACGAAGTGGGTCTTTCCAACGCTCGAAGACGAGATGCGTGCTCAGCCGAAACGCGTCTACACCTATCGTGATCTGCTCGAACTGTTCGAGACCTCAACCAAGCGCCACGCAACGCGCGTTGCCATGCGTATCGAACGTGATGGGCGTAAGGAGCAATACACCTACCAAGACCTGCGTGAACTGGCCACTCGCGTCGCTGGATTTCTCGCCAGCCAGGGCATCAAATCCGGCGACCGCGTGATGTTGGTAAGCGGCAACTCTCCTGAGTGGGGAATGACGTACTTTGGAGTCCTGAAGGCCGGAGCGACCTGTATTCCGTGCGACCCCGAAAGTTCAACTAGCGAGATTCTTAATTTTGCCAGGGCCGGCAACGCAGCGGGAATCATCGTTAGTGAAGCGATCGATAACGATCATCCTGACTTGCGAAAGTCGCTCGAGGCTCAAGGCTCGACTCGCGTCTGGACATTTGAAGAAGTGTTTGCGATGCCTGATGAGGCAACAGAAGACCAACGCGTTGCGATGCTTCCGCAGAAAGTACACGCACAAAGTGTCGCATCGCTGATCTTTACTTCAGGCACGACGGGTCAACCAAAAGGAGTCATGCTCTCGCACCGTAATTTGACGAGCATGGTCTCAATGCTCTCGTCCGTCTTTGATATGACAACCCGCGATGGTGTGCTTTCAGTACTTCCACTTCATCACACGTTCGAGTTTTCGACCGGGTTTCTTACTCCGCTCAGCCGCGGTGCACAAATCACTTATCTTCCCGACTTAACCAGTGATGCTCTGGCAAAGGCGATTAAGAACGGACATGTTACCGGCATGGTCGGTGTTCCGGCCCTTTGGGAGCTTCTTCATCGTCGTATCAAAAACCGCTTGTATGAGCGTAGCGATTGGATTGGCAAGACGGCTGAAAACCTCATACACGCGAATGCGTGGTTGAGAGATAAGACTCCGTTGAACTTCGGGCAGGTAATGTTCTATCCGATTCATGAAGGGTTAGGTGGTCGAATTCGCTACTTCATAAGTGGCGGGTCGGCTTTGAGCGAAAAAATTCAACGTGATTTTCACGGACTCGGTTTCACGATCCTGGAGGGCTATGGTCTCACCGAGGCTTCACCGGTGTTGACGGTGACTCGCCCAGAGAACCGCATACTTACAGGTACAGTTGGAAAGCCTTTGCCGGGAGTTGAAGTTCGCATTGCGGATCCAGACTCAAGCGGAGTTGGAGAAGTTGTTGCCCGTGGTCCAAACGTCATGTTGGGCTATTACGAGGATGAAGCCGCGACTCGTAAGACACTCGTGGAGCGCTGGCTTTACACAGGTGACTTAGGTCGTGTCGATGATGACGGGAATCTTTACCTCGTCGGTCGCTCGAAAGAAATCATTGTCGATACCAACGGTAAGAACGTTTACCCGGATGAGTTGGAAGAACTCTACGAAGACTCGGCTTACATAAAAGAACTCAGCATCGTGGGGTTACCTGAAGGCATTGGTGAGAAGGTCGCCTGTATTGTTGTCCCTGATGACGAGTACGACATTTCACTTTCGCGTGTTGAAATGCATCGTTTGATTGAGGAGCACTTCCGCGAGGTGTCCGCTTCTCTGCCCTACTACAAACGCGTCAAGGTTCTGCACTTTACCGATATTGAGTTGCCGCGGACCGCTACACGCAAAGTGAAGCGTCGCGAAGTTGTTCAGCTTTTGGAATCACTCGAACAAAGCGAAAGAAGTGGACGTCGCTCAATAACAAAGGAAGTTACGGATTCGGATTCGATTTGGTTGATGGGTCTGGTTGCGACGGTCGCTAATCGACCTCGTTCGGAAGTGTCAATTGATGCAAGACTCAGCGATCTTGGATTTGACAGCTTAATGTTTGTCGAACTGGCTACGTCGATCGAAAACGCAGGCGGTTCAATCTCCGCGCCGGAACGGTTCAATGAAGTCCAGGACATCCGAGAACTGGTTAGTGTCGTGAGCAGGCGTGGAGGCGGTGCTTTCAAACAGGAACTAAGAACAGAGGAACGGGAAAAGAGCGATGAGATACACATCCCATCCTTCATCAGAAACGTGGGGAACAAAGCCGGAGATGCGTTGCAGCGTTTGTTCTATGATCAGTTTTTGCAAACGCATTACGAGGGACAATCCAACATCCCTCCACATACAAACTTTCTTGTAGCAGCAAATCATTGTTCTCACCTCGACATGGGATTGATCAAGATGGCCCTGGGTGAGGCCGGCAATGATCTCGTCGCCCTGGCTGCGGCAGACTACTTTTTTGATACGAAATACAAGCGCGCCGTGATGGAGAACTTTACCAACCTGGTTCCGATGGAACGCACAGGTTCATTGCGACAGTCCTTACGACACGCACGCTCATTTCTTGACCGCGGCTACAACGCACTCATCTTCCCGGAAGGCACACGTTCCGTCACAGGAATTATGGCCGACTACAAGCCAGTCATTGGTTACCTTGCTCTGCATGCAAAGGTGGGCATTCTACCGATGTACTTGCAGGGCACGTACGAAGCGATGCCAAAAGGCACCACGATCATAAAGAATCGCGACATTAGTGCTCGCATTGGCCGATTCTTACCCTACGAAGAACTCGAAGAGATGACTCAGGGTATGGCCCGTGCCGAGGCTTACCGATTGATCGCTGCGTACGTTCGTCATGAAGTTGTTAACCTGCGCGATCGAACGCGAGACATTTTTGACGCCAAGTACCTGCGCAACCAAATGAAGAACGAGCGAAGAGCTCCGTTGATAGAAAGTGAAGAGGTAGAAGAAAGCGCCGCCTCGATGATCTAAGCGAAAACAATATCCACAGATTACGCCGATTACGCAGATTGACTTCTGAACGATTCGATTAGAACCTCTTTCGCAAAGAAATCCGCATAATCGGCGTAATCTGCGGATGATCATTCTTTCAAGACGAATGCCGACCAAGACACCAACCAAGCGAACCGCACGCATGACCACGCTGCCTTCTAGTACGAAGCGTCGCGCGGCCATTGAAAAGCGTCAGCGTGCAGCAACGTTGATTACAGGTGGTACCGGTTTCCTGGGTGCGCACCTTGTGCGACAGTTGATCCAGGAAGGCGCCAGGGACATTAGAGTCATGGCCACGTCGATTCCTGATTGGCTGATTAACCTGGGCGTCGAAACGTTTGAAGGGTCGATTACAAATGCCGAAGATATGAAACGAGCAGTCGAAGGCATTCGAGATGTCTATCATCTCGCGGGCAAGGTTTCGCGGGAGCGAAAAGATTCCCGCGAGATGTTCGAAATTCATGTGGAAGGCACGAGAATGCTTTGCGACGCTGCTAAAGCCGCCGGTGTAAAAACGATCGTAGTGGCTTCCACGAGTGGGACGATAGCGGTCACGAATGAGGGAGATTTGATTCCCGATGAAACCTACCCGCCTCCACTTGAAATCATTTCGCGCTGGCCCTACTACGCCAGTAAGGCATATCAGGAGGCTGCCGCGCTCGAGCGTTTCAACGGCAAAGGTTTGCGATTAGTGATCATGAATCCCAGTTTGTTGTTGGGACCGGGTGATGAGCGTTTGAGCTCAACCAAAGTTGTGTTGGATTTCATGGCCCGCAAGATCGGAGCGGTACCGACCGGTGGTGTATGTTTCGTCGATGCGCGCGACGCGGCAGCAACTTTCCTAACCGCCATGAAAAAAGGTCGGCACGGTGAACGCTATCTGTTGGGCGCGGCAAATTGGACCTTTACAAAATTCTTTGGAAGGCTTGAACGGCTCACCAAAGTATCGGCCCCCCGTCTTGCCTTACCGTCAAGGTTAGCAATCACTGGCGCCAATCTGGTCGACTCGCTCTTCAAGCAGTGGGACTGGGCTTCACCAGTCGAGCCAGGCGCAATCGAGATGGCACAGTACTTCTGGTATCTCAATTGCTCAAAGGCCGTCCACGAGTTGGGGTTCAGGCCACGCGACCCAGGCGAAACACTTCACGATACAGTTTCCTATCTTCGCGAGAATTTTCTCGGCGGAAATGCATTTGGAAAGTAACGAAGCAACCTCAGTCGCCTACAACTCTACAAACTAAAGTGCATTGTCCCTGATTCGTAGGGCGTCCCTCGTAAATCACCAAGATCAGTATGTAAACCATTTAGATCATGAACGCTGGGACGGGAGTGCCGCCCTCGCGAAATAGCGTTGGAGATCTTCGATGCGTCCTCATCCTCTACTCGTGCTCGCAAAATTGTTGCTCTTGATTTCTTTGTCGACCCCAACTCCTGCGCAAAGCGATCAAACGGTGCTCCAACCCGGCACTCCGCTCCAACGAACAATCAGTCCAGGTGAGTCTCACACTTTCACAATTGATTTGAGCGACGAACAATATCTTCAGTTCGTCGTGGATCAACAGGGCATTGATCTTATCGTGCGAGTGTTTTCTCCGACCGGCAAGAGCCTCGGAGACTTCGACACACCTAACGGAGCTGAAGGTCCGGAGAACGTCGCCATCGTTGCCGTTTCGGGCGGCTCATATCGGATCGTCGTTTCGCCACTCGACCCAAACAGCGTTCACAAACCCGGCAAATATGAAATTAAGACCATAGAAATTCGACAGGCCACCGACCAGGAATTGAAGGTTGGGAAAAATGACGAAACACGGAAGGCGAAGGGTCTGGCCCTACTCAACGACATAGTTGACTCGATTCCCGAAATCCGATTGCCGCAAACTCGTTTAAGAGTGAAGTTGCAGAGCGCGATCCTGCTTTGGACTGTAGACGAAAAGAAGGCAGCAAAACTGCTGGCAGAGGGCTTAACAGACTCTCGGGACTATCTCACCAGCTTAAAGCCGGGTGATGATTCCTATGATCAGGCTTATCAGTGGGTGCAACGCCTTCGCTTTGAAGCGGTGCAGCAGCTCGCCGTTCACGATCCCGAAGAAGCACTCAACTTATTCCGGGCCACTCGTATACCGATTGGCCCTAACGCGACCCGCGAAGACCAGGAGCCAGAGCGACAGTTCGAGATCTCGTTAGCGACGCAGATTGCCACGCGAAATCCAAAACGGGCTTACGAACTTGCGGAAGAGAGTCTTAAGAGCGGCAATTTCAGCAACTTGTTCCAACTGCTCACTCCACTGTTGCGACAGTCAGATAAAGAGTTGGCCAACAACCTCGTCAAAGACATGTTGTCGAAAATTATGGAGGAGAAGTTGCTCAAGAATCCGGGAGCCGCTGAACTAGCACTCAACTTGATCCGAAATTCGCAGCCAGGTTCACAAGAACCGGTTGCAAACAAAAATCAAAATACTTCCCCGATTCTGTCCCCAGAGGATTCCCGTGCACTTACACAAAAGGTGTTGAGTGATGCTCTCTCGGTCACAAAGCCGCCAGGAGGTTTTAATCAGGAAACCAGTACTGCTCAAATGCTGTTGATGAATCTCAAGATGTCGATGTCGAATGAGTTGGAAAGTATTGTTCCGGGAAGCACGGCTTCAATACAAAAGAAGCTGAGCGAAATGGGTGGTGGAGTTCAAACCGCTGAAACATGGCGTCGATACGACGAGGCAATTGATAATTCATCCGCAGACGGAGCGAAAGAAGCGATATCGCAAGCGCCTCCGGAGTTAAGGGGACAGCTGGTTCAGAAATTGATTGATCGCAATCTTAGAGCTGGTAACTTTTCCCAGGCGAAGACAGTCTTGCTCGATAACATTACCAGCCCTCGGGAGCGCCGCCAGGCACTCAATAATCTCGAGCAACAAGCTGCCTACGCCGATATAGCCCAGGGACGAATAGAAGAGGCACTTAAACATGTGAGTCGACTGGCAACGGATGAAGACCGGGCTTCGCTCATTGGAGAAATAGCGCCTCGCATCGGCCCCGGACAGAAGAGAGCGGCCGCTCTCGCGCTCCTTGAGACTGCGCGAAGTATTCTGGGTACATCTATCCGTGCGGAGAGCCAGTCGCAAATGTTCGCGTTGTTGCAATTGGCAGGTTCGTTTTCGCGGTATGACGCGAAACGCGGTTTTGAGATTCTCGAACCACTGGTCGATCAATTCAATGATTTGGGAGAGGCAGCTCGGACCTTGAATGGCTTCGGTTCCACTTTCTTTGTGGACGGAGAACTCTCAATGCAAAACGATAATAGCCTCGCCACCATCGCTCCTTCATTAGGGAACGCTCTCGGAATCTTAAGTTTGGTCGACTTCGATCGGGCGAAAGCGGTCGCCGATAGAATTCACCTGCCAGAGGTGCGACTCCCCGTGCACCTCAACATCGCTCAACAGGCAATCACGCCCACCGGCATCTACTCACCGAGTGCCGCAAACATGAATAGTCTGGACCGGTAGCGCGCTAAGCGTGAATGCTTTGAACCCTCTTCTCCGCCGCAAACGAACAACCTTCTTTTCCGGCACGATTTCTTGTTTTGCGCAAGTTGGTCCTTAGCCCGCGAAGCCGGGCTAAAGCATAAAGCCTAGGGTGGAGCGAGGCTTTGGGAGCGGAACCCTAGGTAAGAGTGTCAAAGAGATTTTAGCCCGCGCAGCGGGCGACAGACATTTCGCCCAGCGGCTGTCGCCCGCACTGCGGGCTAACTAATCATTCGCTGATTGGTCCCAGGGTTCCGCTCGCAAAGCCTCGCTCCACCCTGGGCTATATGCTTGCGCCTGCTTCGCAGGCAAAGACTCGTAAGTGCAATACCGACATTGCCTCTTCCTTTTCTCTTGTCTTCCTTACCTTGCGACAGATAAATACGCCACTTGATTCACCGCACAGTGATTATGCTGGCGCGGCCCGCGCAACGGTCGTAACACATTGCGGTATCGCGATTGCCCTGGCACGAGCGGACATGAATCGTCTGCTTACAACAGTCTCACGCAGGTTTCGTCGTATGAAGCGACGCCGAAAAGTTGGTCGCGCGTACGACATGGCCCTGGAGATCGCTCGAGTAGTGCCAAAAGGTGCCACGGTGTTGGATGTGGGATGCGGTAATGGATTCATCGCCCACCACCTAAGCGGGATTCTGAACTCAACTGTGGTGGGATTGGATGTAAGTCGATCGAGTAAGTCACACATCAATTATCTGACATACGACGGCCGTCACTTTCCAGTCGCGGATCAAACTTTCGAAGCAGTATTGCTTTGCTACGTGTTGCATCACGCCCAAGATGCTCGTCTTGTACTCGACGAAGTACGTCGTGTACTCAAAGACGGTGGGGTGACCGTTGTTTACGAGGACAACCCTTCAGGCTGGTTTGATCGAGCTGTTTGTTGGACTCATAACGTTCAATGGAAAAGTCGCACCGGACCTTGTACGTTTCAGCTGGAGGGTGAATGGCGGAAGCTCTTTCGCTTGGCAGGGTTCACAATCATTACCCATCGTGAACTGTCACGCTGGCGAAACATTGCCCATCCCGTTGCGAGAAACTTCTTTGTGCTAAAAGCGGACCAAAGCGCAATTGAAACTACGCGACCTCTTCGTCCGGACTTAACTTCAAATCCGTTACAGAGCGAACTGGAACTTGTGTCCTGAGTCGCCACCACCTCGTCATACACTCATTGAGATGCGGTCTATTGCGAGGATTCATTCTCAAACACGTCCGACAGGTCACCAAAGTCGGCTTTAGCCTTACTTCTGCAACCGTAACTGACTTCCTTCTTGTTTGTGGGCGTCACCTTCACACCTTGATCCGAAATCGCCGGTTTTTCCTCTCCGTTATAGTTACTAAAAACGGTATAAGTGTAGCCATTTGCAGAGAAGGTGATTTCGGTAAGGTCAACCTGCGCTCGAAAGTAATGACTATAGTGAAAGACTTTTTGAAAGTCCGAACGTTGTTGTGGGTATTCAAGCTCTACTTTGCCGGGCAAGCCAAAACGATATTGAAGATAACCTTGGGTCTTTGTGAACTTAGATGACCCGCAGAGGGCTACCATCTTCGCATTCTTGAGCTGGCAACTAAAAACAACTTTCTCCGTGTCATCGCACAGCGTAGCTGCCGGCGCTATACCTCCTCCCGCTCCATTCACGTAGCTGCCAGGTGCGTTCGTAAGAACAACGACAAACAACATCGAGAACAATAAGATGAGCAGCTGCTTGCTTCTCATATGATCCCGAGCTGCCGATTCATTTTCATGAAATCGAAGTTGTTCCAGGCTTCAACGATTTTTCCACCGCTTATCCTGACGATCGCAATTCCAGTAAAATCAACATCAGTATTAGTAGGTGCAACCCCTAGCGCATCGCCCGTGTGTTTAGCCCGAACTGTGCATCGCGCCGCAACCTTATCGCCTTCAGCAATAAGATCTTCCACCTCGACCTGGATATTGGGGAATGCGTTAACAAACTGAAAATGAAACCGGTCGAACTCCTTGACGCCCTTTATCGCTTCGCCCTTTGCGTCCGACAGACCATGGACAACCAGGTCTTCGGTAACCATTTCGCGAATAGCTTCTGCTCGTCCTTTATTCCAGACTTCTTCAAACCATCGCTCCATTAAGGCCTTATTCTCTTGTGACACGGCTTGCCTCCTGATTCCAGAGTGTAATTAGTTCAGACGACTGTGGTGAATGAGCCTTTGCTGCAAGGTGGCGAGACAATACGGCAACTTTGATGAGCTTTTCAAGGCGAAGTCTGGTCCGGAACTTTTTAGCTAACCAGACCACAACTCGGTATCGACTACAATCCAACCACACCACGATCCATCAATCTTTTGATCATCCGTAGACAATCTGCTTCCCGAAACGGACAAATCGATAAGATTGATTGAACATCCCACGTGCCATTGATTCGAGAAAGGACGAATCCTTCCTGCGGATCGATTTGTTGTGTCGTAAGGTCTGAAGGTGAGACACGCAGGATCGGAACGGATGCTGGTTCAAGAGCTGAAGTCGCGTAAATGTGCTTTATTACTGCCTCCTCAGCCTATGGTAATAGTTTCTGCGCTTCGGCGTTCTTTGGTTCTTCTTCCAGTGCCCGTTGAAGCATGACGAGGGCCGACTCAGGATCTTCGTCGAGCTTTCGCTGCGCTGCCCAAATCAGCTCCGTCGTACTTTCCGGCAAATCCTCCACCTCGGGTGTTGCCACGTCGGGTGGTTCCGGCAGTTCACCGGCGACGCGGGCCACACCTTTGCTGATCACCTCGTAGAGTTGACCATACACATGAAAGGCAGACGCATGCATGTGATAACAGATCTCTGCAACCGACATACGCTTCTCAATGAAGTAAAGAATCTGACGCAACTCTTTCCCCAGATTAAGAGAAGATGTCCAACCGGGATTCAACTCGAGAATACTGCGGTCTGAAGGTACCAGTGTGTGGTATCTCGCCAATTCATCGATCCTGTAGATCCCTTCCATGATTACGGTAGTAGGTTCTACTTCGATCAGGATCAAATCATCAGGTATTGGTTCGTCGTCGTAAAATTCAAATTGGCCTTCCGTCCAAACAAACAAATCATAGATGGCGTCGAGGGTCCGAGTCTTCAGCACGGCGAGTACCTCGCCCTCAGTTAAGAACCCCTGTTGAACCAACACTTCGCCTAATTTTGCGCCTGACGTTCTTTGAGCCTCACGAGCTGTTTGCAATTGAGATTCATCAACTTTTCCATAATGCAGGAGGACCTGGCCCAGGTATTCTCGCGGGTCGTTCGATTTTGACCCCACGATGAGACCTTTTTGAAAGTACACCTGCTTCGTGATCTTACCCAGATCGAACTGCAAGGTTCCGGACTTCCTACCGGCTGCGAGGAATTGCAGCAGGTCGGTCAGACTCATTGTTTTTAGAGTGCCTTGGATAGCCATTGTCTAATTGATTGTTGGTTACCAGTCTTTGTAGCGTTACTTTTTGCGGTGAGGTTCCTGGGGGAGGAAGTCATTTCTGGATCAAGTATGAGAAATTCAATTCTCCAACCGTAACGAAGTCTATGTGGCCCAACCGATACTCGACCGTTTGCAAAGTGGTTAGTCCTCCACCAGGTCTGCGGAAATCGTAAAGGTGTTTGGACCCGTCTCCTTCGCCAGTTGAAGTAAGAAAACCAGCTTCTCTGTTTGCTCGAGATTCAGCTCAGCAAATTGTACGCCGAAACCAAAACCATGCCGGTGATGTTTCACTTCGCCTTCCAGGTACAGCCAATCGTCATCGGGCAATAGGACTCGAAATGCGACAATCTCACCTGTCATCACCTCGCCGACCGTGTCCAGATAGCAACCACCTTCCGAAAGATCTGTCACGCGTGCCGAATGTCTTGCGCCGCTATCTTCGTCCCAGACTGCGTCCAGGCTCACACTAAGTCGGGGTCTCGATCTGCGATCATCCATGGGTTCCCTATCATCATAGAAGTTTTATTGAGGCAGGCAAAGTAAAATCATTTCTTGCACCTGGTCTGAATCCCCTCAAGTGTTCTATAGGCGAAGAAACACTCTGACACACGCAGACTCAGCGATTTTTTGGAACTCGATGTAGGTCCTTCCAGAAAACCAGGACCAGCTCATTTCTCGTCGGCGAGATGGAACTTATGAATTAGGCGATGCATCAGTGGTGCAAACACCACACCTATGACGGCAATAAAAATGAGGCCACTAAAGAGTGCGTAAAGGGAAGCGAACACTTTTGCAGTTGTTCCAGGCAAAGGATTGACCGGTCCCATGCCACCAAGAATCATCGATGCCTCGAGGAAGGAATCAATCCAGTCAAAACCCGCGATACAGTGATAACCCGTGCTGCCAATGATCAGAGCGACGCCGATCATCGCCACGCCAAAGCCGAAATTGCGTGCAACTCGCCATAGAAAAACGTTGACCGGAGCCAGTTTCTGATGGCGATGTTCGAACCCACTAAAGATCATATAGTCATCAGAGCTTCACGCATTACAGCGAACCCGTAACGCTTCTGGAATGATCTGAAAAGTTGCCGGAAGTCGACCAGGTAACTCGCCATCGATTTCGAGTGATATTTCTTCAATGCGCCTCGCACCTCGCACATGAACCTTCGTTGCCATGGTGTGACTAACCTCCGCCATCGAAAGATGTGATCCAAAATAGACTCGCGGAGCGCTGGTCACAATCTTTAGGGTGCTTAGGTCGCGGACACTAACCACATCAAACTTCCCATCAGCCAGTTTCGCATCGGGAGCGATCTTCATTCCCCCGCCGAAGTATCGTGCGTTTGCGACACAGAAACTCACGACGGACAGATGTCGTTCGTGCAAATCATCAACCTGAACAAGGATACTAGTAGCCTCCGAACTGATTGCCGTTTGCAGCAGTGACGCACCGAACGAAAGTCGCCCGCCAATCCATTTTGGAGTATTGGCCGGCAGCCAACCCGGTCCGCCATCCTTGACACGTTGAATGACCTTAGTGCTCATGCCGCACGATGCCACGCCCAGGAAGTATCGAGTTGCTTCTTTTCCATTAGTGTCGACGAATATCACTCTGCCGACGTCTATTCGCCGTGTTCTTCCGGTGCGCAGGATGCGCGCGGCCGCGCGAGGTTGAGATGGGATCTCGAGCGTTCGTCGAAAGTCTCCTCCAGTCCCGCTCGGTAGAATTCCAAGTTCGACATCTTTGCCCGAGTTAAGAATGCCGTTGGCTACTTCGGAAACTGTTCCGTCCCCTCCGCAAGCGATGATCAGCGACGTTCCTTTTTTTGCAGCTTCACTCGCCAATGCGGTTGCATCACCAGGCTTACTGGTGAATACGTTCTTAAAACCGCCGAACTGACTACTGAGTTCGCTTGCGAGTCGCGGCCACGACGATCCGGTCGAGCCGCTCGCTGAAGTTGGATTGACGATTACAAGAGGAAGTGACATTGACGTTTTAAACTAGGCTTTTGCCCTTGCTGACCGATCGATTTCAGCAAGCTCACCTATTTTGTGCATAACAAAATCGGCAATCTCTTTGTGCGTTCTCAAGCGATCCGCCTTGTTCAGTTGTTCGGTTAGATTCAGCCGCGGTCCAAAGTAGATCCTAATTACTTCTTCCCGGTTCCAGTTTCGCGCAATCTGCCGGGGGAGACTGTTGCATAGGCCAGCAATAAAAACCGGAATCACCTGGGGTTTGGCATCCATGATCAGTTTACCAACGCCAGGTTGTGCCCGAAGAAATGAATAGGGATCGTCACTTTTGTTACGGGTGCCCTCAGGATGAAAGCCAATAACATTCCCGGCTCCTGTTCGCGCTAAGTCAGTTAGCAAGCGAAACGAGAACTTATCGAAGATCCGCTTTTCTGGAATAGGGTGATCACCCGTCGCAAAGAATGCCGGATACATCGAAAACCAACCCATCAAGAGATTCACAAAGAGTCCTAACGGCGATTGGTAGAAAAACCTTCCACGAACCGGAAAGAAGAGTTTCTTGCGCCAACGAGTATTCCTGAACAGCACTGTTGACACCGCATACATGTCAAAAAACGATCTATGATTTGCCACCAGGAGAATGGGACGTTCGCGCGAGGCCGCCTCAACATGCTCGAGGCCGTAGACATTCATGATGTTGTACGTGGATAAGTGAATCCACCCTGCGCCGAGCGTTCGTTGGCAAAACGTCCAAAATCGCTTCCACGCACCTTTGTTCATCCTTTTCACGATTCGAAACGCGAACCGCTCGAACGGCGATAGGACATTCAGTTCTTCGGAAGTGGGTTGTAAGGACTCGTTGCTGCTAGACGAGCTTCTCTGAGCCGGTAAAAGCTGACCCTGATCGTAAGGATCCGCCTGGGTGGCAGGTTTTAAATCGGAATCTGCTGTTCTCAATCCCTACTCCACAAGGACCTAACTCGAAAGACTCAATCAATCGAGAAGTATTTTGCTTCAGGATGATGAACAATAATAGCCGAGGTTGACTGTTCGGGCTCTAGTTGAAACTCTTCAGTAAGAGATACATCAATTCTGCCTGGATCTAGCAAAGCGAATAATTTCTCCTGGTCCTCGAGACTCGGACAGGCCGGATATCCAAAACTATAACGCGATCCTTGATAGTCTTGATGAAACAGCCTGGTTAACTGTTTCGCATCAGAGCCGTCGATGCCAAGTTCTTTGCGAATGCGCTTGTGCCAGAATTCAGCCATCGCTTCAGCACTCTCCACACTCAGGCCGTGGAAATATAAGTAGTCGGCGTAATTGTCTGCCTTGAACAGTTCCTGGGCATATTCAGTGGCGCGCCGGCCCACCGTTACCAGATGAAATGCAACGACGTCCATCGTTCCTGAATTCCGTGATGCAAAGAAATCGGCAAGACACAAGTGTTTACCTGATGGTTGTCTCGGGAAAGTGAACCGCACTCGCTCGTTTTGTGACTCATCAAAAACGATGAGATCGTTGCCGTCGGACTGACACTGAAAGTAGCCGTACACGACTTTGGGAACGAGCAGTTGTTCTCTTTTTGATCTTTCTTTGAGTTCTTCGTAAACCGGTCGGACTTTATTGGTGACTAATGATTGATAATCTTCAGGAGAAGTTCGACCTTGTTTGAATTGCCACTGTCCCTTGAACAAGGCGGTCTCATTTACGAAGGGAAACACCTCATCGAGAGAAATGTCATCGACCACTCTCGAGCCAAAGAAGGGCGGCTGTGGGATCGATACAGCGCGGCTGACATCAGAACGAGTAGTGTGCGTTGTGTCGCCTGCAAGTTTGATAGTGCCTCGTGGTCTTGCAGGTTTGCGAATTCCCAGTTTGGCCTCGTCACCAACCAGGTCTTCAACATCGTCCACCGCGTCACTCTTCGTCGCAACCGCAGTTTCGGTTTGCTGTTCGTGGCCATCAATGCCGACCAACTTGTCCATCGTGTGTAAGCCGGCAAACGCATCACGTGCGTAGAACAGTTGGCCTTTGTAAAGTGACTTGAGATCGTCTTCAACGTACCTGCGGGTCAACGCCGCGCCACCAAGAACTACCGGAACCTTGATACCTCGCTCGTTCATCAACTCGAGGTTTTCCTTCATGATTAAAGTCGACTTCACCAACAGACCGCTCATACCTATAGCGTCCGCCTGTTGTTCCTCGTAAGCAGCGAGGATGCTGTCGATGGTCTGCTTGATTCCGAGATTGAAAACCTTGTAGCCGTTATTTGTAAGTATGATATCGACAAGATTCTTCCCGATGTCGTGTACGTCACCCTTAACTGTGGCAAGTACCAGCTTGCCTTTAGCCGTGGCGCCACCTTTTTTCTCGATAAAGGGCTCGAGAAACCTGACTGCAGCTTTCATCGCTTCCGCTGACTGGAGAACGAATGGCAACTGCATTTGCCCACTGCCAAAGAGATCGCCAACTACCTTCATGCCCTCTAGCAAGATCCCGTTAATGATTTCGAGAGCTGAATAATTCTCAAGGGCAGTATTAAGCTCGTTTTCGAGTCCAATCTTTTCACCGTCAATAATATGGTTCTTAAGTCGCTCTTCGACGGTATCACCCTTTGAGGCCTTCTCCGACGTTTTCGCCTTAACGCCTTCGAAAAGTTTAGTGAATTCCGTGAGAGGATCGTAAGTGCAAACCTCTCCCTCAAATCTGCGCCGGTCATAGATCAGATCCAGCGCTACGGCGAGTTCCCTTTCACCAATCCTATTGAGTGGTTCAATTTTACTGGCATTAACGATCGCCGAATCCAAACCGGCTTCCACGGCTTCATGCAAGAAGACAGAATTTAGGACCACGCGCGAAGCTGGACTTAGACCAAACGAGACGTTGGAGACACCAAGAATAGTGAATGCGCCCGGGAGTTCCTTCTTAATCCTGCGAATGGATTCGATGGTTTCAGCAGCGTTGCGTCGGTCTTCCTCGATTCCCGTTGAGATTGGCAGGGCCAACGCATCGAAGAAAATATCTGACGCTGGAAGTGATGCTTCGCCCGTCGCCTGGTCATACGCCCGCTTGGCAATCTGAAGTTTATTTTCGGCCGTACGAGCCATGCCGTCTTCGTCAATCGTTCCGATAACGACGCTAGCTCCGTATTCCTTCGCCAGATCTATCACCTTCAGGAAGCGTGGCACACCGTCTTCATAGTTTGTCGAGTTTAGTATCGACTTGCCGCCGGCGTGCTGGAGTCCAGCTTCCATCTTCTGCCACTCAGTAGAGTCGAACATCATGGGAATCTTGACGTTCGTAACCAATCTTGAAGCAAGTTCATGCATGTCCTTTTCGCCGTCGCGACCAACAAAGTCAACGTTGACGTCAAGAACGTGTGCACCTTCCCTCTCCTGATCTTTAGCCAGCGCAACGAGGCCGTCCCAGTCTTCGGCGTTGAGAAGGTCACGCATCTTTTTCGAGCCACTCGCGTTGACCCGTTCACCAACGATCAGAAAAGAGTTGTCCTGCACGTAAGGCTGCTGGAAGTAGATAGACGATGACGCAGGTGTCAGCTTTGCATCTCGCTTTTTTGGTGTAACCGCTTGCATTGCTTCAACTGCGAGCTTCAAGTGAGCAGGCGTCGTACCGCAACAACCGCCGACGATGTTGACACCGAAGTCGCTGGCAAAATGAAGCAGTTGCGAAGTGAAGCTCTCAGGTGTCTCGTCGTAATGCATCTTGCCCTCAACTACGGAAGGCAAACCTGCGTTCGGAAGAACAGAGACTGGAAGGGGTGCGTTCTCACAAAGATAGCGGATGCTCTCGGTCATGTGTCGCGGACCGGTTCCACAGTTCATCCCGATGACGTCGATGGGAAATGGGCCGAGCGCCGTCAATGCCGCTGAGATTTCTGTACCGTTGAGCATGGTGCCAAAAACTTCAATGGTTACCTGTGCAATCACCGGAACTCGTCGACGTGTTTCTTTGAAATGAGAAAAAATCGCCGCTAGAGCAGCTTTGGTTTGCAGTACATCCTGGCAAGTCTCAACGATCAGGAGATCGACGCCGCCGTCCAGCAAACCGGCCACTTGAACTTTGTACGCATTACGCAGATCAACGAAGGAGATGTGACCAAGAGTTGGAAGCTTGCGACCTGGCCCCATTGAACCGGCAACCCAACGTGGCTTCGCGGTAGTTGCATAGTCAGATGCGACGCGTTTTGCGAGGCGCGCAGCGAGGACATTCATGTCGTAGGCTTTATCCTCGATGTCGTACTCGGCAAAGTCGACGGGCGTGCCGTTGAATGAGTTTGTCTCGACAACGTCACAACCAACTTCGAGAAACCCGGCGTGCACCTTCTCAACGGCATCGGGTCTGGTCACTAAGAGGTTTTCGTTGCAGCCTTCAAAGCGAAGACCCCCAAAATCATCAAGCGTCAGATTCTGCACTTGAAGATTTGTGCCCATTGCACCGTCAAAAACGATGATGCGGTCTTTAAGTGTGTCTAAAAAGAGTGACATAGGTATATTTCTGATTGACGATTTCTGATTGCCGATTTTAAGGCAATTCTGACCACGCAATCAGCAATCAGAAATAACTAAAAGGCTCCGCGCTAAACAACGCGGAGCCTCGAAACCTTGCTGCGAATTAGACTCGCCAAGCTGTTTAGCTGGTTATTTT
>Ga0157378_10000122_pt1 | contig 75146 bp, 59 predicted proteins | sample M65metaG_FD_115309 | JGI IMG/M metagenome (GOLD analysis project Ga0157378, IMG submission 115309) | Miscanthus rhizosphere microbial communities from Kellogg Biological Station, Michigan, USA - M6-5 metaG | ecosystem: Host-associated > Plants > Roots > Rhizosphere > Soil | place: USA: Michigan... | reverse complement strand
CTTACTCGATAATCTCGGTTACGGCGCCGGCGCCCACGGTGTGGCCGCCTTCGCGAATCGCGAACCGCAAGCCCTTCTCCAGCGCTACCGGAGTGATCAGGCTCACTTCGCAGCTCACATTGTCCCCGGGCATGACCATTTCCACGCCCTGCGGCAACTTCACATCGCCGGTCACGTCCGTGGTCCGGAAGTAAAACTGCGGACGATACCCGGTGAAAAACGGCGTGTGCCGCCCGCCTTCTTCCTTGGTCAGCACGTACGCTTCGGCCTTGAACTTCGTGTGCGGCGTGATCGATCCCGGCTTGCACACCACCTGCCCGCGCTCCACGTCTTCTTTTTCCGTGCCCCGCAGCAGCAACCCTACGTTGTCGCCCGCCAAGCCCTCGTCCAGCAGCTTGCGGAACATTTCCACACCGGTCACGACCTTCTTCTGCGTCGGCCGGAAGCCCACGATCTCGATTTCCTCGCCGACTTTCACCTTGCCGCGCTCCACTCGGCCGGTCACCACCGTGCCGCGGCCCGAGATCGAGAAGATATCTTCGATGGGCATCGCGAACGGCTTGTCGATATCCCGCACCGGCTGCGGCACGTTCTTGTCCACCGCTTCCATCAGATCGTCGATGGACTTCTCCCACTTGGCATCGCCGTTCAGCGCCTGTAGCGCGCTGCCGCGCACCATCGCGATGGTGTCGCCGGGAAACTGATAGCTCTTGAGCAGCTCGCGTACTTCCAGCTCAACAAGCTCGAGCAGCTCGGCGTCTTCCACCATGTCGCACTTGTTCAGGAACACCACGATCGCCGGCACGCCCACCTGCCGCGCCAGCAGAATATGCTCGCGGGTCTGCGGCATCGGTCCGTCGGTCGCCGCCACCACCAGGATCGCGCCGTCCATCTGCGCCGCCCCGGTGATCATGTTCTTGATGTAATCCGCGTGCCCCGGGCAATCCATGTGCGCGTAGTGCCGGTTGGCGGTCTCGTACTCCACGTGCGACACCGCAATGGTGATCCCCCGCTCGCGCTCTTCCGGCGCGTTGTCGATGGTGTCAAACGCCCGGAACGCCACCTTGGGGTTGTGCTTGCTCAACACCTTGGTGATCGCCGCCGTCAGTGTCGTCTTGCCATGATCAATGTGCCCGATCGTCCCAATGTTCACGTGCGGCTTATTGCGCTCGAATTTCTCCTTGGCCATTTCCTTTGCCCTCAGCGTCAGATCTAACTGAATTCGTTGCAACTTCCGACTGCCAGTCCTTGCAAAACTCTGGAGCGGGGGACGGGATTTGAACCCGCAACCATCACCTTGGAAGAGTGAGACTCTACCGTTGAGTTACCCCCGCCCAATGCCCCCAAATCCTTTTTCAGCGCTGCACATCTAATTTGCGAATTCGCTTTCAGCGACTCAAACTCTGGAGCCTGGGACCGGGATTGAACCGGTGACCTCGTCCTTACCAAGGACGCGCTCTACCAACTGAGCTACCCAGGCCTAACCCGCTCCCCCTTCAGGATCTCGTTACCGCTCAACTGCTTTGCCTCGTCCGCCTCGCGCGCAGTCCCGCGTCCAGCTTCGCGGCGCACTTTCCCTCGTACTTGGCGGCGCCTTTGCCGCGAATCGACCACGCTCGAACATCGTCACCGTAATCGCTCTCGCGACTACCCGTTGTGCGATTGCCCTGCGATTTTCCGCGAACCGCCTGCCGACTTCACCGCTCACTCCGGCCGCCCGATTCGGAGCCGTCCCACCAATTCAATTTTCCGAACTCCAATTGCTGGCGTCTTCCCCTTTTTTCCCTAAGACCCAATCTCTGTGACTGGTGGACGGGGGAGGATTCGAACCTCCGTAGCCCGCAAGGAGCGGCAGATTTACAGTCTGCTGGTTTTAGCCACTCACCCACCCGTCCCTGAAAAATTCGTCCCCCTCAACTTTCTTCAACTGCTTGTGCCGAAATCTTTTAGCGGTTGTTTAGGTGCGCGCTTCGCGAAAACACAAAACGGACTCGTGTCGAAAGACACCAGCCCGTCTATTTTATTTCTGAGGATTCGCTCTGCCTCATTCCCCGCGAACTTTCTGGTGGAGCTGGCGGAGGGAATTGAACCCCCGACCCTCTGATTACAAATCAGATGCTCTACCAGCTGAGCTACGCCAGCACTCTCAAACCGAGTAAGAATAGCAGACAGGGTCCAAGAATTGCAAGGGGTCCCCAAAACTTCCGAGCATGCCGGTGGCCAGCCTTGTGGAAAAGGTAGCCGCGCGTGACTTCTCAGCCAATCCCATCCCTCTTAGTTTTCTACAACTTAACCACAAGTTACGACTTTCCTCAGCCCGCGAATTTTTCGTGCCTTAAATCCCCGCTAGGCTGCTAGGATGCCCCGCCCTGGCGTCGTCAGGCCGCGTATGGCACTCAACTCCAAGCACGAATCAGACGCGCCCGGCCTGCAATCGCATTTGATGTTTCCAGCACCTCACCGGGATGCCACAATCAGATACTGCTTTTGGCAGATGCTGGTTGGCGAATAAACTGTTTGGCAAGGTTCGCGAACCGAATGGTGCGAATTAAAAAGTTCGCCAAGAGTTTCTTCATTCCCAATGACCAAGCGCACTACCATCACCACAATTGCCGCGCTACTCCTGCTGGTAACCATCGCCCTCTTGGCCTACGAAAGATGGCACCGCAACGGAATCTCCGATCGTGCGGCGATGCTGGTCGCCATGCCCTCCACCGCCAGCACCGTCTTCTTCGCCGACCTCGCCGAACTCCGCCAATCTCCATTCCTCGCGCAACTCTACGCCTGGGCGCCCAAGCCGCAGATCGACCAGGAATACGCGCAATTCCTCCGCGATACCGGCTTCGACTATGAACGCGACCTCGACCGGATAGCCATTGCTTCGATCAACACCGCGCCGCAATCCGGATTTTTTGCCATTGCCGATGGCCGCTTTGACCGCAAAAAAATCGTCGTCTACGCGTCACAGGCCGGCACGCACGAAAAACAGGTGGGACACGAAGTCTATTCCGTTCCGATCAGCGCGCCGCCCGCATCCTCCAGCCCCAACGGCAACTCCACGGCGGCAAACGACGCCAGTGTCCGAAAGATTTCCATCACATTTCTAAGCAACAATCGCATCGCCTTCGCCACTACCGCAAATCTGGGCGCGCTTCTCGCCAACTCAGCCGTCAGCCAGGACATCCTGGAATGGCGTGAACGTTTCGACCGTCTTGCAGGCTCTCCCGTCTTCGCCGTGCTCCGCCAGGACGCTGCTCCCGGCACCGCGCTGACCACCCGCGCTCCTGGCGGGTTCCAGTCCCCACAGCTGGCCTCGCTTCTCAATCACCTGCAGTGGATCACCATCGCCGGCAAGCCTGAGGGCGATCATCTGCGCATCGTTACAGAAGGCGAATCCGCCGACGATGCTTCCGCCCGCCAGCTTTCCGACATGCTGAATGGTATTTTGCTGATGGCCCAGGCCGGGCTCAACGGCCCCAGGATTCGCACGCAGCTCGACCCGCGGTCCCGCGAAGCCTACTTGGAAATCCTGAAGACCGCCGACGTCTCCCGCATCGACCGCCGCGAAACCAAATCCATCCGCCTGGTCTTCGACGTCTCACCCAGCTTCTTGGCCGCCGCCGCTCACAGTGCTCTTCCCTTAGCCGCGCCAGTCAGCCCGCAACCTCCCAAGCCAGCGCCAAAGAAGTAGCCACGGACGACTACGCCAAAATTGCAGCCGCCTTCAAGGAGCACAGCCACTCCTGGCTGTGCGCGCCACGCAGCCCACACCATTGCGTATCCGCTCGGCGAAAACACGCCACTTGCTCAAGTGGCACAGGCATTTCTGCCTGTGACCGGCAGCCCGCACCACTTGCATCCGCGCCGCAAACGCTGCATTCGCCCTGTAGCCGCCCTCTCAAACACACCCGCACCGACAAGGCAAAGCGCCATCCAGCCGATTTGAATTGGAATTCCGAGAATTGAAAACTAAGGCAGGCCTACCAAACCCAGCAACTAGTCCCCAGCCGGCGTGCTCCGCATATACCGCCAAGGATTCACCGGCGCATTATTCACGCGCACTTCATAATGCACGTGCGGTCCAGTCGACCGCCCGCTGATTCCGGTATACCCCACCACTTCGCCGCGCTTCACGCGCGCCCCGGCAATCGCCGAAAACGACGACAAGTGCGCGTACCAGGTGGTAATTCCAAACCCATGATCGATCACTACCAATCGCCCGTAGCCCGCATGATTCTCCGCGATCGTTATGATCCCGTCCCCGGTTGCATGCACCGGCGCGCCGTAGTCGGCCGATACGTCCACTCCCGTATGGAACGCGCCTTCTCCGCTGAACGGATCCAGCCGCTCACCAAAACTATCGGTAATGTGTCCCAGCACCGGCCAGATCGCAGGCGTGTAGGTCGAATCCGCGAAACTCATCGCTGGCATCAAGCGCAGCCCGTTGCTCGAAACCGCAATCGCTGCCGCATTCCGCTTCAAGAAGGTGTATTGCTCGACCGACCGGTCAAACGCATCCGCAGCCGTCACCGGATTGTCACTCGAATCGAATGCTGCTGGATGGTAGCGCAGCACACCGTAAGTCATGGCCACTTCGGTAGCCAGGGATTGCAGGGAATCCAGCCGCTGGTTGGTGTCGTTCACGGTGGTCTGCAGTTGCCGGTACTGCTTCTTTAAAGTTTCCTGATCATGACGAAGCGCGTTGTAGTTTCCAACCTTCCACAGCATGCGTGTGTACGAACCCGCAGCCGCTATCACCGTAACGCCACCGATCAACGCCAGCACCGCAATGCCGTGCAGCAGATACGCCGACACGATTAGCTTCTTCAGCTTGCCCGGTGTGGAAGCGATGTAAAACGTGTACGTCTTACCCTTCATATCGGTAAGGGCCCCTCAGGCCTCTTATTTGTTAGACGCGAGCCACGCACCCTGGGCCCGCCATGCAAAACTGCTCAGAATCGCATTTGTACCCTTCCGGGCCGGCAGATGCCGGGCCAGAAGCGTCGCCATACTAAATTCTGTAGGTTCGTTCGTCAATCCTGTATTTTGCTGTCCTAAGACCAGCCCGCGAAAACTGGTCACCTGCGCCGAAGGTCAGGTAACGCCGCGTTTACTCTAGAGATCACGGTAAACTAGACGTTCTTTGAGCCCAAAACGTAACTCAAGTAATCACTGTAAATAGCGCTGGTCAGGTCCCCATGCTGACCTAACCCGCATCAAGCCAGGAAAATAAACCAGGGAATGGAAATGAAGACCTCCGAAGCCAACCTGATCCTGAAATTGCGGGCCGTAACGTCAAAAGCCGGTTCCAAATCGGGAATCGCGCTCGGCATGGGCGACGACGCGGCACTTTTCGCTTCTCGTCCAGGCTTCCAAACCATTCTAACTTGCGATTGGTTCCTGGAAGAAACCCACTTCCTTCGTCGCCTCCATCCTCCCGACGCCGTCGGCTGGAAAAGCCTCGCCCGCGCCGTCAGCGACATCGCCGCCATGGGCGGCCAGCCTCGCTGCTTCCTGCTCAGCCTGGCGTTACCCAAAGATCTGACCGGCCGGTGGCTCGACCAATTCCTCAGCGGTCTGCGCCGCGCGAGCCGCAAACTTCACTGTCCTCTAGCTGGAGGCGACACCACGCGCCAAAAGAAGGTCTTCATCAATATCACGGTAGTAGGTGAAGTCCGCCAAAGCCGGGCCATCCTTCGCAGCGGCGCTAAAATCGGCGACCTTATTTACGTCAGCGGCCGTCTTGGGGGCGCCGACTTAGGCCTGCAACTCCTTCGACGCAAGGCTCGCATCTCGAAAAGCGATCCCGCCTTAAAAAGGCACCTCTATCCCGAACCACGTCTCGCTCTAGCCCACTGGCTAGCCGACCAACACCTGCCCACCTCCATGATGGATCTCTCCGACGGCCTTTCCACCGACCTCCCACGCCTTTGCGAGGCCAGCGAAGTAGGCGCAATCCTCGAAGCCGCCAAAATCCCTAAAGTTTCAGTTCCAAAATGGAACAAATTCGCAAGATCCAGGGCCGTGAATCGTTCGCATAGCGATCTCGCGCTCAACCTGGCCCTGAACGGCGGCGACGACTACGAGCTCCTCTTTACGGTCTCACCGGCGAGGGCTCGCTGGTTGCCGACGTTCTACCGTGGCGTGCCCCTGACCGCGATCGGCACCATACAGCGCGCAGGATTTATTCTGCTCGCCGAGCCCGATGGTGGGCTCAAGCCGCTGGCCCAAGCCGGTTGGGATCCCTTCGAGTAGTGGCGGGTTTTTTAGACCCGTCACGCATCGTCCTCTTCTTTACCGGACGGACCACCCACTCAAATTAAAGGAGCACGAAGTGGATCAACCCCAGTGGCGCAGCCATTTCTGGCTGCGCGCAAACGTCTGAATCAACACAAGAATCTGCCAACCGGCAAGAATCCTCGAGCTCCGTCGTACGTAAACAAGATCAGTGGCAAGTCCGCGAGATGCGAAACCAAGATGCCGCCGAGAATCCAGCGCTGCGTCACGCCTTCGCCGATTCGTGGCCCGGCATTCGCGCTGGCAATCATCAAGGCCGCCAGGATCGTCCACTCCACGTATCGCAATGGCACGTAAATCGACAGATACAAAGTCCACGGATGTGCGGGCACGTTCAAATGCAGCATCGCACCCACAAAAAACACGCCAATACCGAACAGCATTCCCAAGCCTAGTCTGGCGGAGCCAAAGCCAACGGCGGCGCCGAAGCCGGACTGATTCCGCAGCCGCTTCAACCCGTAGTAGGACCACAGGCAGTACGCGACATACTTCACGACGATGTAGACCGGGTATACGACGGATTCGTCCATGCGTTGCGCTACGGAGCCGGCGGAGTCGCCGGTGCATTCGCCGCAGTGGTCTTTGCGGGCGCAGTGGGCGCAGGCTGTTCGGGCTTCGGTTTAGGCGCGCGCGGTTCATCTTCGGTTGGCGCGGTATCCGGAGTATCGACATTCACCTTGTGATCGCGCGCTTCCTGCTCCAGCGGCGTTACGTTCGCAAAATCAATCTCGGGCAAGCCATTCATCGCTTTCTGCATGAACTCCAGCCAGATGGGCAGCGCAGCACGCGCACCAGTCTCTTTCTTGCCCAAGGAAATCTGCTTGTCGTCGAAGCCGACCCACACGCCCGAAGTTACCTGCGGCGTGAAACCGACAAACCAGGCGTCGGTGTAATCCTGTGTCGTTCCGGTTTTACCGGCGGCGGGCCGCCCCAATGGCTTTGCCGCAACACCGGTGCCGAACTGGATGACCTCCTCCAACATGGCGGTCATCGTGCGCGCCACTTCCGGCGAAACCACGTCATGCACTTCCGGATGCGCTTCTTCCAGCAACGCCCCGTCATAACTCGCGACACGCCGGATCATGTGCGGATCGATGCGGATGCCGTCGTTCGGGAAAACCGTGAATGCCGAAACATGCTCGAGCAGCTTCATGTCCGCGGCGCCCAGCGCCAGCGGCAGGTACGGCGGCAGGGCGGTGGTGATTCCGAAGCGCCGGGTCACGTCCACCACGGAGTTGATGCCGACTTTTTCCGCCAGCTTGACCGCCGGAACGTTGCGCGAACCCGCAAGGGCGCGGCGCAGCGTGATTGTCCCTTCAAATTTTTCGTCGTAATTTTTCGGCGAGTACGGCTGACCGCCGCTGATCACCGTGAACGGCGCGTCCAGAATGGTGTCAAACGGCGTCGCGCCCTTTTCCAGCGCGTCGGCATACACGTACACCTTGAACGAGCTGCCCACCTGCCGAAACGCCTGGGTGACGCGATTGAACTTGGAATCCTCGAAACTGTAGCCGCCGACCATGGCCTTGACTTCACCGGTGGGATTGTCGATGGCAACCATCGCGCCCTGCGGAGTCGGCTGCTGTTCCAATTGCACTCGTACGGTCGATTCGCCTTTTTCCAGAATCGAGAATTGCGCCAGGTCGCCCACTTTCAACAAGTCGGAAGGCTTCTTGCGTCCGGTCCACGAAAACTCCTGTGGCGAAAGCACCGCGCGATACGGACCAACTTTGATCGTCGCATTCTTATCGTCGACCGCCACCACCAGCCCCGTGACGTAGCTGCCTTTTTCGATCGCATGGCGCCAGTCATCGTCTTCGTAGGTATCGAGCTTGCCGAGATTGTCGCGCAAAATGTTCGGCAGATCGCCGCGCCAGCCGTGCCGCCGGTCGTAGGCATGCAGTCCATCGCGAATGGCCTGATTGGCGGCGCGCTGCATGGCAATGTTCAGTGTCGTGTACACGCGCAGCCCGCGCTCGTGCACAGCTTCGGTTCCATACGTCGATTCCAGATATTTCCGGACGTCTTCAAAAAAATAAGGAGCGAGATCGTTCCGCGGATACGACACGTGCAAGCCGAGCGGCGTCTTCTTCGCGTTCTCCGCGTCCGCGGGAGTGATTTTTCCGGCCTCTTCCATTCGCGTCAGAACCAGATTGCGCCGCGCTAGCGCGCCCGTAGGATTGCTCAGCGGAGAAAACTTCGGGCCGTTGACCATGCCGGCGATCAGCGCCGCTTCCTGCAGCTTCAAATCCCCGACAGGCTTCCCAAAATAAAATTCCGCAGCCGCCGCAAATCCATAATTTCCGTGCGCCAGATAAACCTGGTTTCCGTACATCGTGAAAATCTGCGGTTTGGTATAGCGTCGCTCGATTTGCAGCGCCAGAAGCGTTTCCTGCGCTTTCCGCCGGAAACTGATGTCGCTGCGATCCAGAAAGAGATTTCCGGCCAGTTGCATGGTGATGGTGCTGGCGCCGCCGGCTTTGCGGCCCTTGGTCAAATGACGCAACGCCGCGGTGAACATGCGCGGAAAATCGATCCCCCAGTGTTCTTCGTAATGCTGGTCCTCGATGGAGGTCACCGCGTTGTAGAGCACGCGCGGGCACTGCTCGTACGTCATCAGGATGCGACGCTGCAAGGCAAAGCTGCCGACCAGCTGCCCATCGTCGGCGTAAATTTCCGTGACTACGTTGGGCCGGTAGGTCTCCAGCGCGCGAATCTCCGGCAAGTCGCTGGCATACACAAAAAGCAATCCGCCCGCTGCGCCGAGCGAGATCGCGCACAGCAGCAAGAATGCCAGCGCCACGCGGTCGATCAATTTCCAACCGCGCAACCGCAACGTAATCGGAGGCAGACTCAGCATCGAACCCCAATTTTACCGCAGAACATTTTCACAATTACCGCCCACTCGAATGGAGGTTTCCATCAATGTGAGAGCAGTGTATGCAGGCGGCGTTCCATCATTTTTTTCCAGGTTAAATCTCCGAGTAATAGCTTCCGCCGGCGCAGGATCGACACAGAGTGCGTCCGGATTGCAACACTTCACGTTTGAAATTGATGCCTTCGCCGCACTCGTCGCAGACTACGCGCGGGCCTTTGAAGCCGGGCAGGTCTTCCGGCTTTACATCGACTTTGACCCATTTCTTGTCGAACAAGACGTCATCGGAAAGCTGCGCGTAGGCTCTTTGCTGGCCGGGATCCTTCTCCATTTCGGGGAACATTTCAAGCGCGGCTTGCTTCGACGATTCCTTCGCCGCGATGCGCAACGCGCGGCCTGTTTTCAGGTCGACGAACGTAGCAGCGACCTTTCCCCAGTCGCGCATTTTCAGCGCGCGTTTGCCGAGCCGGCAATTCGCTACTAGCGCGACCGCATCGGTAAGGCAGCGGTCGATTTCCACGTAAATGACAATGCGCTTGCGCTCGGCGATCGGATCGTCGATGCCGAGGTCGCGCAGGCCCAGCATGGCCATGCGCACGCCGAGTACCTGTCCGGCACAAAGATGGCCGTGTGCGACCTCGGCGAGTTTCAGATATTCATGCAGCGTTTTCACGGCACCTTCAATGCGCGGAAGATCGCGCTATGCGGACGGCACTTGTTGCGGAGCGCTCCAGGGATGCGGCTGGCGGGCCTCGATAAATACAAACCAGGTCATCAGGATCGCGAGAGCAGACATGGCGGTATCTTCCAGAATTTTTTTCAGACCGATCGGCTCGGGAGTGGCGAAGCAGCCGCAGTTGATGTTCATGTGCAGCAGGTAGGCACGCAGGACGACGACGGTGAAGCCGATCATGATGACGGTGAGAACGGGAGCCCAAATGCGCAGGCGCCAGCCGATCAGCAGCATGACACCGAGAAAAATCTCGGTGAACGGCAGGGTATGCGCAACAAACTGCACCCCCCAGGCCGGCAGCATCTGAAAGGCGTCAACCTGGAACGCGAAATTGGCGATGTTCGTGGCCAGAGAAAATTTCAACAAAAACCAGGGCCAGAAATGGGTGTTCGGCAAGAAGGCTTTGGAGTAGCCGGCATAAATAAAGATCGGACCGAGGATGAGACGCCCGATCCAGATGACGACGCGCCGAAAATTAAGTGGACTCGATTGCATCATCGATTCATCGTGTGCCGCGTTGATGGCGCTCTGCGGCAGATCTCGCGTTGTTCGCTCGTAAAATAGTAGCTACGACACGGCTCCAATCACTTCTGACTGAGTAGCTGGTCGAGAAACTGTTTCAGGATGTCCCAGCTCATGATGCCGGCGTACGGAAATGTTTGTCCTTTCGAGTGAAAGACGGTGGTCGGCGTTTGATTCACGCGATAGGTCTGGCCGAGGGCTTTGTCTTTTTCGATGGCGGCATCCACCGTGCCCGCTTTCACCAGCGCGCGAACCTTGGTCATTTCGGAGGAAGAGAGTACGGCCGCCACAGTGCCATCGACATCGCCGCTCTGTTCCCACTTCTCCTGATTCTGGAAGAGCGCGTCGGCAACCGGCTCGAGTTTGCCGATTTGCGATGCGGCGCGGGAGTATTGCGCGGCAACCTTGGAGTGCGCGTGCATCGGCAGGGGAAAGTCGCGATGAATAAGGTAGACCTTGCCTGTGCTGACGTAGTTGTCCATCAACAGGCGGTTGGTGGTCGTGTATAGAACTTTGCACGCGGGGCACTGGTAGTCGCTGAAAACTTCCATCACGATGGGTGCGGACTTGGAGCCGACCGCTTCGTGTGGATCGAGATCGGGAATTCCGGCGAGGGCTTGGGGAACGAGCAACGGCTTGCCGGCCGACGCGGCAGGCGTCAGCGGCCGTGTTTCGGCGGAGGACGACGCAGAAGCGTTCGCCGGCGTCGAAGAAGAGGAAGTGGTCGACGTTGCGGGAGCCGGATCGGCGGGAGGAACAGAGACAGGAGCGGCGGCTTCGGAAGCTTCAGCGCCACGATCAGCAGAGGCGGAATGAGTGCCGCGAGTCAGGACATAGGCTGAGACGAGCAGGGCGACAACGGCAACTGCCGCGATGATGGCGCGGTTCACGAAAATCCCTCCCAACGGCTATCGACGGAACAAGCCGGATTCGAGGACAGGCTATCACAGGTGCTACTGAGTAGAGGTTGGCGGCACGCGCGGCGTTGCCAGAGCGCGATGGCTGCAGGCGGCGAGGGCATGCACCCGGGGAGTGGGATTGCAGAAGGGGGTTCCCCACCCCTGGTAGTATGGGTAAAGAGTGCGGAAGGTATTGATTTTAAGCCGGTTGACTGGAAAACTTCTTGCAAAGAGCGCAGGAAAAGAGCAACCAAGCGCGAAAATGGGCCGGTCAGGGCGCGAAAATGGGCCGGTCAGGGAGGACGGTTGGGCGTAGCGAACGGGCTGGGCGTGGGAAGCCAACTGTTGGGTGGGGCAGCCAATAGGGGAGTTTGTGGGTGGTACCAGCGACGATGAAGCCGGAAAGATCACGGTTAGCCGATCTTCGGAAGCGTTAAGAAGCGCCAAGCCCTGCATCAAAGGGGGCGGCAGCGAAGTACGGAGATCATAACAGAAATGCAGGGGAAGTCAAGAAAAAACATCCGTAATTCTAACAAAGTAATAGACTTACAACTACTATCAAACAACTTGACAAAGATCCACTCAACCTGTATAGTCAGCCCGATCACGAGAGAGTGATCACCAGTTCAGGGCAAGACAGCCCGGTGTGACCTGCAGAAGAACCTGCGTGGGACGTGCCTGGTGACATGGGAGGAAAGTGAGTTATGAGCAAGATTATTGGTATCGACTTGGGGACGACAAACTCAGTCGTCTCGGTGATGCAGGGCGGCGAGCCTGTTGTGATCCCGAACCAGGAAGGCGCGCGCACAACGCCCTCGGTGGTGGCCATCACGAAGAGCGGCGAGCGATTGGTGGGACAAGTGGCCAAGCGGCAAGCGGTCACCAACCCGGAAAACACGATCTATTCGATCAAGCGCTTCATGGGCCGGCGGTATGACGAGGTGAGCGAAGAGACCAAGCGCGTGCCCTACAAGGTGGTGAAAGGGCCGCACGACGACGCGCGCATCGAGATCTTCGACAAGGTGTACAGCCCGCCGGAAATTTCCGCGATGATCCTGGGCAAGCTGAAGGCGGCGGCGGAGGACTTCCTTGGTGAGAAGGTGCAAAAGGCGGTCATCACCGTGCCGGCGTACTTCAACGACGCGCAACGGCAGGCCACCAAGCAAGCCGGGGAAATTGCAGGCATGGAAGTGGTCCGCATCATCAATGAACCGACTGCGGCGGCGCTGGCGTACGGGTTGGACAAGAAGAGCGATGAGACGATTGCCGTCTACGACTTTGGTGGCGGCACGTTCGACATTTCGGTGTTGGAAGTAGGCGCGGGCGTCGTGGAAGTGAAATCGACCAACGGCGACACGCATCTAGGCGGCGATGACATCGACCAGCGGATCGTGAACTGGCTGATCGATGAGTTCAAGAAAGAACATTCCATCGATCTGGGCAAGGACCGCATGGCGTTGCAGCGGCTGAAGGAAGCTGCAGAAAAGGCCAAGATCGAGCTGTCGCAGATGATGGAGACGGACATCAACCTACCATTCATCACGGCGGGCGCGGCCGGCCCAATCCACATGCAGGTGAAGCTGACGCGCATGCGGCTGGAACAGTTGATGAGCGATCTGCTGGATCGCTCGATGAAACCGGTGCAGCTTGCGCTGGAAGACGCGAAGATGTCGCCGAACGACATCCAGGAAGTGGTGCTGGTTGGCGGGTCGACGCGCATTCCGAAGGTGCAGACGCTGGTGCGCAACTACTTTGGCGGGAAAGAACCCCACAAGGGCGTGAACCCGGATGAAGTGGTGGCGGTTGGCGCGGCCGTGCAGGGCGCGGTGCTGGGCGGCGAGGTGAAGGACATCCTGCTGCTCGACGTTACGCCGCTGTCGCTGGGCGTGGAAACGCTGGGTGGAGTAATGACGGTACAGATCCCGCGCAACACGACCATCCCGACGCGCAAGGTGGAAACCTACTCGACGGCATCGGACAACCAGTCGGGCGTGGAAATCCACGTGATGCAAGGCGAGCGCAAGTTCGCGAAGGACAACCGCTCGCTGGGCACCTTCAAGCTGGACGGGATCCCACCGGCTCCGCGAGGCGTGCCTCAGATTGAAGTGACGTTCGATATCGACGCGAACGGCATCCTGAACGTGAGTGCCAAGGATAAGGCCACAAACAAGGAGCAGAAGATCACCATTCAGTCTTCGACGGGTCTGACGAAGGACGAGGCCGAGAAGATGCGCGCGGAAGCCGAGTCGCACTCGGAAGACGACCGACGACGGATGGAGGAGGTCGAAGCTCGCAACCGGCTGGACGGCATGGTCTACCAGTCCGAGAAAATGATCCGCGAGAACAAGGACAAGATTGACGCAGCGGATCTGAAGACGGCCGAAGAAGCGATCGAAGAGGCGAAGAAAGCCATGAACGACGGCGGAACGGCGCGGCTGCGCACGGCGACCGAGAACATCGAGCGTTCGCTGCACAAGATCGCCGAGACGCTGTACAAGACGGGCCAGGCGGCTGGAGCAGCGCAAGCCGGTGCGGCCGGGGCCGGAGCTGCGGGAGCGGGACCCAGTGCGGGCTCGACCAGCGGCAACAGCGGGCAAGACAAGAAACAGGGCGACGTGATCGACGCGGAATACGTTGACGTAGACGAGAACAAGCGCCCGAACTAAAGGCAGGACGCAGCGGGGGGGGTGCCGTGGAAGCGGTCGATGGTCGCGAGTTGACGGTCGACAGTGAAGCGGCGCCCCTTTTCGGCGATTGGGAGTTCCGGCGACTTCGCAGCGGGCGCACAGCCAGAAATCGCTGTGCCACTGAAGAGCGGCTCCAGAGTTGGTGCGAGGAATAGGTCGGCGCCAGTGATGGCGCGCGAAGGTCATGGCGACGACGACGAAACAAGATTATTACGAACTGCTTGGGGTTTCGCGGAAGGCGAGTGCGAAGGATATTCGCACGGCGTTCCGCAAGCTGGCGCGGAAGTATCACCCCGACCTGAATCCGGGCGATAAAGGCGCGGAAGAGAAATTCAAGCAGCTGCAGGAAGCGTATGACGTGCTGTCGGATACGAAGAAGCGGCAGATGTACGACCAGCACGGATTTTACAGCGAGAATTTTCAGCCGGGAGCGGGGCCCGCGACAGGCGGAGATGACGGCGCGGCAGACGTCAATTTTGATTTTGGCGGATTCGATTTTGGCGGCGGGCAGGGCGCACCTGGCACCGGCGCAGGCGGCGGCAGCTTTCGCGATTTGTTCAGCCAGTTTTTCCGCGGGCGTGGCGGTTCGGAAATGGCGGTGGAGCAGGAGCCGGGCGGCGACCTGGAATATCAGATCGAGATCGATTTCTGGGACGCGGTGCGCGGCGCGGTGAAGAAGATTTCGATCACGCGGATGGATGCGTGCGAGACGTGTCACGGAACCGGGGCGATTGGGTCGCCGCAGACGTGCCCGACGTGCGGCGGCAGCGGCACCATTCAACAAAACGCCGGGAAAATGCGGTTTAACGTGGCGTGCCCTCGCTGCGGAGGCACCGGCAAGCTGCGGACAGCCTGCAAGACATGCGGCGGCGAGGGGCGTTTGCGGAAAACGGAAACGATTGACGTGCGCATACCCGCCGGCGTGGCGAGCGGATCGCGGGTGCGCGTGCCGGGAAAAGGCAACGCCGGGACGATGGGAGCTCCTCCAGGAGATTTGTATCTACACGTGGAGGTGAAGGCGCACGAGTTTTTCGAACGACGCGGGAATGACATTCATGTAAAGGTGCCGGTGAAGGTCAGCGAGGCAACGCTGGGCGCAAAGATAGAGGTGCCGACGATCGATGGGCGGGCGCTGGTACGGATTCCGCCGGCCACCAACAGCGGAAGCACGCTGCGCTTGCGGGAGAAAGGCGTGCCCAGCGCGCGGAATGGTTCGCGCGGCGACCAGTATGTGGAGATCCAGGTGATTGTGCCTAAGCCGACGGATGAGCGGGTGCGGAATCTGATGAAGGACCTGGAAACCCTGGAGCCCGAGGATCCACGTAAAGATTTGTTTGCGAAGGCCACGAGTTACTAAGGGGTTGCGAGCTAACGGGCGGGGAAGGAACGTAATATGCCACTGCGAGGACGGAAGCGGGCTAAAGCGGGATACATGATCAGCGCGGTCGCGGAGCTTTATAAACTGCACCCGCAGACGCTACGCCTCTATGAGCGCGTGGGATTGCTGAAGCCGTCGAGGTCGCAGGGGAATACGCGGCTTTATACCGATCAGGACCTGGAACGGCTGGATGTGATTTTGACCTTGGCCCGGGATATGGGCGTGAATCTGGCGGGGATCGAAATTATTTTGAACATGCGCGAGCGAATGGTGGAGATGGAGAAGCAGATGTCGGAGTTCGCGAATGTGGTACAGCAAGAATTGTCGCGGGTGGCGGGGATGCGGACGGAGGCGGCGCCGAGGCATGCGATTGTGCGGACGGTGCCGCGGGTGGTGCGAGTGGTTAGGGAAGCATAGGTTAGCACTGACATCTTTTTGAGACGCCGGCATTGTTTGTCGGCGTTTTTGTTTTAGCGTAGATCTAACGAAATCAATTCCTCAGGGGCTAAAGCCCGGTTCGCTGCCCGGTTTAATGTCGGACCTAAAGGTCCGACCACCGGTGCCAAGACGCACCGATTGTGTCGGAGCAGTTCGGCGGTACACTACGGAATCGGAACATTCTTATGGCTCTGGAAAATTGCAAGTTGTGCCGGGGGACTGGGTGGAAGATGGTGGCGCGGGCCGATGGCGCCGGCTCCCATGCGGTGGCCTGCGATTGCGGGATGGAGGAGCGCGCGGGGCGGGTTATGGAGCGCGCGCGGATTCCAAAGCGCTACGAGAATTGCGATTTCGAGAGTTATTCCACGGATCTGGCGGACGGTAAGAGGTACACATCGCTGCAAGCGGAGTCCCTGAAGCGCGCCAAAATGAATACTCAGGCATTCGTTCGGGACTACCCCGGAAGCGATCAATCAGGACTTCTGCTGATGGGAAACGCTGGCGTGGGTAAGACCCATTTGGCGGTCGCGGCATTAAAAGAGCTCGTTCGCAGAGGCCACACGGGGTACTTCTGCGAATATGGGGCGTTACTTAGGGAGATCCAAAATAGCTATCGGTCGGACAGTGATATCTCCGAGATCAGCCTCTTGAAACCAATACTGTCCGTCGAGGTTTTGGTAATCGACGACCTTGGCTGCATCAAACCGTCTGATTGGGTCCGGGATACAATCGGATACATCCTTAACACCCGATATGTCGAGGGCTCTCGAGATCTCAGTCATCCGCGCTGCACGATAATTACGACCAACTTTTTGGACTCATCCGACGAAAAGCAAGCAACGCTGCCGAGTGGAAAGGCGGTCATGACCCGCAAAGACATCCTGGAAGATCGAATTGGTGACCGCATGCGGTCCCGTCTGTACGAGATGTGTCGTACTGTGGAAGTTCTTGCCCCGGATTTCCGACGGGAATTGCGGCAGAGCGGGCACGCGAGGGCCTAGCCACGAAATTTCCGTTCGTTGACATAGGCCGGAGGCGGCGAGTATCCTTTTCAGCGTTGCAGCGTTATCGACGCCCGCAGCATTGTCCTCGATGATCGCAGAGTGATGGTGGGAATGGCGGGGTAAGCGGCCGGCCTTCCAGCATGTAACCCTGCGGTCACCTCCTTGCTTCACACCGATTGGAAAGTCGGACTGGGAACTCGCAAGGATCTTTGGCGTATAGACGAGTGGAACCGGCCCGGCCGGCAACCACTACAAGAAGTCATCTTCGTGGAGGCCATCAACCATGTTTTCTGACCATGACCACCCGTCGTCGGCAGCGGCAGCGCCGGCTACCGAATCGGAAAAGACGCAAGCCCAAGCAGGAAGCGAACCGCAAGCATCACCACCGCAAGCTGCAAGTCCTCAAGCGAACGAAACCGCTGTAACTGTAAATGAGCACAAAGAAGAGGCGACCGCGGCGCCGGTGCCGCAGGCTGACGGCGATCCTCGCCCGCAGCTATCCTCTGAAGGCGCCAGCGATACGGCATCGACCGCAGCGACGGTCTCTGCCGCAGCACCCCTCGATCCGGAAGCTGCAGCTGCCGCGGAAGAAGCGGCCGGCTCTGAGGAAATGAGCAAGCTGATCGACCAGTACAGCGAGCCGCAGGAAGGTTCGGCGCAGAACGAAATTATCGAAGTGAAAGTGGTGGCGTACACCGAGCAGGGCGTGGTGGTGGACCTCGGCGGGAAGTCCGAGGGGCTGATTCCGGCGGTGGAGTTTTCCGAGACCGATATTCCGCGGCCCGAGCCGAATGCCACGATCGAAGTGCAGCGCACCGGCGAGCACAAAGACGGTTACGTCATTTTGTCGTATCAGAAGGTGCTGCGCCGCCGCATGTGGGAAAAGATCGACGCCGTGTACAAGGCAAAAGAGACCATTACCGGCAAAGTGGTCGATCGCATTAAGGGCGGGCTGGTGGTAGACGTGGGCGGCGTGCGCTCGTTCCTGCCGGGTTCGCAGTACGATTTGCGGCCGACGCAGAACCTGGACAATTTGCTGGGCCAGGAAGTGCAGGTTCGCATTACCAAGCTGAACCGGCGCCGCGGAAACGTGGTGGTGAGCCGGCGCGCATTGCTGGAAGAGGAGCTGCACGCCAAGCGCGCGCAGTTGATGGAGACATTGCAGGAGGGCCAGACCGTACATGGGCACGTGAAAAACGTGACCGAGTATGGTGCGTTCGTCGATCTCGGCGGGATTGACGGTTTGCTGCACCTCACGGACCTGAGCTGGGGCCGCGTCAAGCATCCTTCCGACATCGTGAAGCCGGATCAGGAACTCGACGTCATCATTTTGAAGTTTGACAAGGAAAAGCAGCGCGTCTCGCTGGGATTGAAGCAGTTGATGCCCGATCCCTGGGTGGGCGCGGCGGAAAAGTATCCGGCGGGCGGTAAGGTGAAGGGCAAGATCGTTGGCGTGGTGGACTACGGCGTGTTCGTGGAGCTCGAGCAAGGCATCGAAGGGCTTGTGCACGTTTCGGAAATGAGCTGGAACAAGAAGGTGCAGCACCCATCGAAGATCGCGAAGGTCGGCGATGAGGTCGATGTAGTGGTGCTGGACATTAAGCCTAGCGACCGGCGCGTTTCGCTGGGAATCAAACAGGCTTTGCCGGATCCATGGTTGCAGACTGCGGAGAAGTATCCGGTGGGCACGGTGGTTACCGGAAAAGTACGGAACATCGCCGAGTTTGGCGCGTTCATTGAGATCGAGGACGGATTCGACGGGCTGGTGCATGTCGGCGACGTGAGCTGGACCGGGCGGGTGAAGAATCCGCACGAGGTGTTCAAGAAGGGCGAGCCGATCACCGCGAAGGTGCTGAAGATCGATCCGGAAAATCGCCGGGTGTCGCTGGGCATCAAGCAGGTCAACGATATCTGGGGCGACTGGTTCAAGCAGCACAAGGTCGGGCAGATCGTGAAGGGCAAGGTGTCGCGGATCGCCACGTTCGGCGCGTTCGTGGAGCTGGGCGACAATATCGAGGCGCTTTGCCACAACACGGAGATCGAAGATCGCCGGAGGCGCGACGAGGGTCCAGCGGCTTCGATGCACCGGACTTCGACGGGGCCGCTGAAGAGCGCGGGACCGCTGGAGCCGGGCAAGGAATACGACTTCAAGATCATCAAGATCAGCCCGGAGACGCGGCGGATCGGGTTGAGCTACCGCGCGGCGGTCAAGCAGATCGAGCGAAAGGAAATCGAGCAGTATCGCTCGACGACGAAATCGTCTTCGACGGCGACGATCGGCGACGTGATGAAGCAGAAGCTGGCGTCGCGGTAGGCCTCCGGACGGCCGGCAACTGTGGTGGTCGAAATCGGTGCGAGCAGGGAAGCCGGCCTTAGGCCATAATTTCGTTTACCAGCAGGTCTGTTTAATGATAGGAAGGGGGGCAATGCGGGCGATGCCGCCCCTCTAAACCGTTTCGCATCACATAGCTGCGGCGAATATCTCACTGGCAGTGCTGAGGCAAGGGGACGATGACGAAGCAACCCACATTGACGAAGGCGGACCTGATCGAAGACGTGCTGCGAGTGACGGAATTGCCCCGCAAAGAGTCGGAGACAATCGTCGAAACGATCTTCGAGAGCATCATCGGCTCGCTGCAAAAGGGCGAGAAGATCGAGATTCGCGGATTCGGGAGTTTCCGCACGCGGCAGCGGCGCGGGCGGGTGGGGCGCAATCCCAAGACCGGCGCCAAGGTGGAAGTGCCGCCGAAGAAGATTCCGTTTTTCAAGCCCAGCAAAGAGCTGAAAGACTTCGTCAACACCGCCGACGGCCACCACGGCGACTAATCAAAACCATCGATGGACTACATCTGGACGCCCTGGCGCTATCAGTACATGAAGGAAGCGGCCAGCGGGAAGCAGGTTGAGTGTTTCTTCTGCGATGCGGCCGCGCGCAAGGATGACGGGGAGACGCTGGTTGTTTATCGTGGGGCCAAGAGCTTCATCATTCTGAATCGGTTTCCTTATACATCGGGACATGTGATGGTGGTGCCGTACGCGCACGTGCCCAGCCTGGCCGAATGTGATTCGGACGCGCTGGAGGAAATGATGCGGCTGGCGCAGCGCGTCGAAGCGGCGTTTCGGCAGAATTACAATCCTGACGGCATGAACATTGGGATGAATCTCGGGCGGGCAGCGGGCGCCGGGGTGGCCGGTCACATTCACATGCATGTTTTGCCGCGATGGTTTGGCGATTCCAACTTCATGACCGTGACCGGAGAGACGCGCGTGCATCCGGAAGAATTGTCAACGACGTATCAGCGATTGCGCACGGCGTTGAACCCCGCAGCCTGAGCGCGGGCCAGACAATAAGCGCGCTTGTCATCCAGAGCCTAGGCGGCGAGGATAGGCGAAGAGCGTTCGCGCCAGCGATGGCGTACGGGACTGACGACTACCGCGACCAATGAACCTTGCTCTCACTGACGATCAGAAGCTGCTGCAGAAGACGGTCCGCGAATTTGCCGAATCGGAAGTGAAGCCGCTGGCAAAGGAACTCGACGAGACCGGGCATTTCCCGCACGAAACCTTCCGGAAGGCTGCGGAACTTGGGCTGACCGGTGTGGCGCTTCCAGATTCGGAAGGCGGCGCTGGCTTTGATCACATCGCCTACAGCATCGTGATCGAAGAGATTTCGCGTTGCTGCGCTTCAACTGGCGTGATCCTGTCCGTGCAGAATTCGCTTTACTGCGATCCCATTCATCGCTTTGGCAATGACGAGCAGAAGAAAAAGTTTCTACTGCCCTTCGCACGAGGCGAAAAAATCGGCTGCTACGCGCTGACCGAGCCGCAAGCTGGTTCGAATGCCGCGGCGCTGCAGACCAAAGCGGTGAAGAAAGGTGACACCTACGTCCTCAATGGCACTAAGGCGTGGATCACCAACGGCGCCGCGGCCGATGCAGCCATCGTCTACGTCAACACCGATCCGCCGAAAGGCGAGAAAGGCATTACCGCGCTGGTGGTGGAAAAAGGGACGCCGGGCTTCAAGGTTGGCAAGGAAGAGAAGAAACTTGGTATCAGCGCGACGGCATGCTCCGAGCTCGTCTTCACGGATTGCGAAGTGCCCACCGCGAATCGCATCGGAAATGAAGGAGAGGGCTATAAAGTAGCACTGTCCACCCTTGATGGTGGCCGGATCGGCATAGGCGCGCAGGCTTGCGGCATTGCGCAGGGCGCACTCGAAGCCGCGCTCGCCTATTCGAAAGAGCGGCTCGCGTTCGGCCATCCCATTTCACAGTTCCAGGCCATTCAGTTCATGCTGGCGGACATGTCCACGGAAATCGACGCGGCGCGCCTGCTAATTCGCAAGGCCGCGTGGAAGCAGGACACCGGTGCGCGCTTCAGCATGGACGCGGCCATCGCCAAACTTTTCGCCAGCGAGATGGCCACGCGCGTCACGCACAAAGCCATCCAGATTCACGGCGGCAACGGCTACAGCCGGGAATATCCGGTCGAGCGTAACTACCGCGACGCGCGCATCACCGAAATCTACGAAGGCACCAGCGAAATCCAGCGTCTGGTAATCGCCTCCTGGGCCCTGAAGTCCTAACTCCCTGCCGTAGTATTCTGTTTACGTGCTGGAACTGGATTGCGGACAGGAATTCGATCCCGCTCGCGACGAGGATTTCTTTGTGGCGTTGCCGCCGCGCCCGGTCGTTTGTCTTGTGGAGCCTCGCTCTGCAGGCGCGCAACCCCTGTTGATTCGCACCCAGGACTTGCGGCGGCGCATGCAACGGTTGCTGGGCCCGGTCGATCCCCCAAGCAAGCGACTGAATCTCCGCGATTTCGCGCGCGGAGTGCGCTACCGGCTGACCGGTTCGCCGTTCGAACAAACGCTCACCTACTACCAGCAAGCGCGACAACTCTTCCCGCAGCGCTACGCGAAGATGATGCGGCTTCGCCCACCCGCGATTCTTAAAGTGAGCCTGCGCAACGCTTACCCGCGCTGCTTTGTCACGCGGCGCATTCCCGTCGACGCCGCCGGCACTCCGATCCATGGTGCTTACTATGGACCGTTCGCTTCGCGCAAATTTGCGCAGGAATTCGCTAACGGTGCGCTTGATTTCTTCAAGGTGCGGCGCTGCCAGATCAAAATTCGGCGCGATCCGACTTTTCCCGGCTGCCTGTATTCGGAGATGAAGATGTGCCTCGCGCCGTGCTTCGCGGGCTGCTCGAAAGAGGAGTATGCCGCCGAAGTTCAGCGGTTGGTGCAGTTCCTGGATACCGGCGGCGATTCCCTGCGCGTCGCAATTGAGCGGGAGCGCGAGCTTGCCAGCGAGGACCTGGACTTCGAGCGCGCCGCCGCGATTCACAAGCGCATTGAAAAACTCGACGCCGCTCTGCGGGGGCAACCGGAGTTGGCACGCAGCATCAACGACATCAACGCCGTCATCCTGCAGCGCGCCGCCGAGGAACAAACTATAGTCGCCTACGCCGTTCGCAAAGGCCGCCTGACCGAACCTTGCCTTATCCGCTTCGCCGAAATCGCCGGCCACCCGCGCTCGGCGGAGCAGATTTTCCGCGACTATCTGGAGCCCCACGTGGACGTCGCTAGCCCAGCCGCCTCGTCAGACGCAAAGGGCACGGCGGCAACGCCTGCGAACAACGCCGTCAGTCCCGCGATCCTCCCCGGCGACCTGGGAGAACATTTGTTCCTGCTGGCGCGCTGGTATTACAGTAATCCCCGCGACGGGGAAATCTTCTTTCATGAAAAGGACTGGCCGTATCGCCGCATTCTGCGTGCGTGCTCGCGGCTGCTGAACCCGAAGAGCGCAGATGCGGCCGGAAAGCCGGGGACCACGACAAACCGCCAACAAGGAACGTCCGACATTGAGAAGGGCGCTGAGAAAGGCACCTGATGACCATTTCCGCCACGACCCAGGGCACCACCCGCTACGCCCAGAAATTCGCATGCCGCGCCGCCGAAGGGCACTTCCGCGATGCCCAGGGCGTGATCGTCTCTTCCCTCGGCATCGGCACCTACCTCGGCGCACTTGACGAAAAGACGGACCAGGGTTACACCGCTTCGACCATCGCCGCGGTAGAGAACGGCATCAATTTCATCGACGCCGCCATCAATTACCGCTTCCAGCGCAGCGAGCGCAACATCGGCACGGCGCTGAAGGAACTGATGACCCGGGGATTCTTGCGTGACGAGCTCGTGCTCTGCACCAAGGCCGGATACCTGACGCCTGACGGCAAAATGCCGAGCGATGCCAACGACTATTTCTATCGCGAGTATATCCTGCCGGGCGTCCTCCGGCCCGACGACATCGTCGGTGGCGGACATTGCATGACCCCGCGCTTTCTGGAAGACCAGATCGGCCGCAGCCTGCAAAATTTGGGCGTGGAGTGCATTGACGTCTACTACCTGCATAACCCCGAAACGCAACTCGGCGAAATTCCGCGGCCGGATTTTTACGAGCGCGTGCGCGATGCTTTCGCTTTTCTGGAATCGGCCGCCGCCCAGGGGAAAATCCAGTACTACGGAATGGCAACGTGGAATGGATTCCGCCAGGAAGCAAAAGCGCGCGACGCGATGTCCCTCTCCGAGATCGCGCAGCTGGCGCACGACGTGGCCGGTGAAAAACATCGCTTCCGCTTCGTGCAGCTGCCCTTCAATTTGGGAATGACCGAAGCGCTTACGCTTGGCAATCAGTCGATCGACGGCAAAGCGAAAACGGTGATGGAAGCAGCCAGCGAGCTGGGGATCACGCTGATCGCGAGCGGTTCCCTGTTGCAGGGCCAGGTCACGCGAAATCTGCCCGCGTTCGTAGCGCAAGCGCTGGGACTGCAGAATGACGCCGAACGCGCTTTGCAATTCGTTCGCTCGTCGCCGGGAATCACGACGGCGCTTGTGGGCATGTCGAAACCCGAGCATGTCACGGCCAATACTCGCTTGGTCGGGATCAAACCCGCAGGAATCGACGAGTTCAGCAAACTCTTCACCCGCGGCGAATCCGCGTAAAACGCTCCTACCCTCCTGCACGTCGTATTGATATGCGGGCTGGAGTGTAGCCCCTACATGACTTGCACATATTGCTAAGATAGATCGCGTAAAACTCCCATGCAGCTCATCGACAGCATCCCCATTTGGGGCATGCCGGATCCCGGAGCAGTGTCGCAGATCAAGACGTGCGCGCAGACTGCCGATAAGGTCGCGCTGATGGCCGACCACCACAAGGGTTACGCCGTTCCGATCGGAGGCGTGGTCGCTTACAAGGATGCCATCAGTCCGAGCGGAGTGGGATTCGACATCGCTTGCGGAAACAAGGCCGTGCGCGTGGAAGGCGTGGAGTCATCCCAATTGCGCGCCAGGATTCGCGAGATCATGGACCAGGTCTGGTCGGAAATCAGTTTTGGCATCGGGAGGAAAAATAACGAGCGCGTCGATCACCCACTTTTTGAGCGCGGCGCGCATCCCGGATGGCAGACCGAGGCAGCCAAGCCGCTGAAGGAGATGGCGCACAGCCAGCTCGGCACGGTCGGCAGCGGCAACCACTACGTCGACATTTTTAGCGACGAGCACGACCGCGTCTGGGTGGGCGTACACTTCGGCTCGCGCGGACTGGGACATAGGACGGCCACCTGGTTCCTGAAAGCGGCTGGCGCGCAGGATGGCATGGATGTTCCGCCGTGCGTGCTGGACGCGAATTCCGATCTTGGCCAGCAATACTTGTTGGCGATGGACCTTGCCGGGAAATATGCCTATGCCGGGCGCGATTGGGTGTGCAGCAAAGTCGCGCGGATCCTGAATGGCACAATCGTGGAGGAAGTTCACAATCACCATAATTTCGCGTGGCGCGAGACGCATGATGGCGAGGACTACTGGGTGGTGCGCAAGGGTGCGACTCCCGCTTTCCCCGGGCAGCGCGGATTTGTGGGCGGCACGATGGGCGAAACTTCCGTGATCCTGGAAGGCATCGAAAACAAGAACGCGAGGCATTCGCTGTACAGCACCGTCCACGGAGCCGGGCGGGTGATGGGCCGGCTGGAAGCCAAGGGCAAAGTCGATCGCAAAACCGGCGAGGTCAAACGCGCAGGAAAAGTCACGCAGGACATGATGGACGGCTGGGTGAAGCGCGCGGGAGTGGAATTGCGAGGAGCGGGTCTGGACGAATCTCCCGACTGCTACAAGCGACTGGGAGATGTCTTGAACGAACATGGCGACAGCATCCGCATCATGCACACGCTGACACCGATAGGGGTCGCGATGGCCGGGGCAAACGAACACGATCCGTTCAAGGACTGATCGACAACGGCTATAGCAATTTTTTGGTCAGTAGTCTAGGTGACGCTGTCTGTACCAGTCTTTGATCGCGCGGTCGAGCTGATCAAGTTTGCCCACAAAGAAGTGGTCGGCAGCGGGAACCATCACGAAATGCTTTTCGCCTGGAAGGCTTTCGACAAGTGCTTGCACTTTCTTCGCCTCCCCGAATGGATCGTTCTCACCGTGTACGAAGAGCCTGGGTTTTTCACACCCGCGCAAAAACGAAAAATCGGTGCTGTTTACCGGCGTGCCGAGCCCTATCAGCTCAGCGACGCGTTCGTCGCCACAACCGACACGCAGGCCGACCCAGCAGCCAAAGCTGAAGCCCGCCAGCAGGATCGGAGCTTTGGGGTATTCGGCGGACAGAAAATCGAGTGCGGTTCGCACGTCCTCCTGTTCGCCGCGGCCTTTGTCATGCTGCCCCTCGCTAGTGCCCGTGCCGCGAAAATTGAAGCGCAGCACCGGTAGCCCCAGCGCATCCAGCGATTTCGCGGCCTGATACACCACCTTGTTGTGCATCGTGCCGCCGAAAAGCGGATGCGGATGACAGAGCAGTGCCGCCATCGGAGGCGCATCATTCCTTACCGGTGTCCAGAGGATGGCCTCCAGGCGTCCCGCGGGTCCCCGGAGAAAGAAATTTCGCGATTCGTGAGTTGCCGGCATCGGGAATCAGAAAAAGATAGACGAGAAGTGTAACGCACACGAATCGCGGTCCGAACGTAAGTTGTTATCACTTTGCGAAAAGCGGCCGGACGAGCGTTCATAGCGCAGCAGCGTGCGCTCAAGGCAATCGATAGATGGTGACCGCCAGGGCGGCACCTTGAGGCAAACGGTCTACCCGTACAACGAGAGACCGAAACTCCGCAGCAACCGGCCAGGGCGACAGCACCGCGTCCTCAAACGACACAATCAGGAGTTGTCCCGGCTCATACTCGCGGCAGCTCACAAATCGCAAGCCATGGATGGATGCATCCATGGTCATCGTTTCTTCAAACCATGGAACATGCTCTAGGCGGACGCAAATCGGCACGGCGACCATTTGCCTTTCGCTCGTGCGCCGTTCTACTTCGCGGCGGTGGCCGCTGCCATGGCCATTTCCGTCGCCGTGTCCGATCTTCCTGCCAGTTTTCGGATGAAACTTGGTCTCGAACAGAATCGCCGCTGAGGCGACAAACACCATCTCGGAGCCGGCCAAGTCCTGGTGGTGCTCGAAGTGCCCGGCAGGTGCAACCATTCCGGCCGAGTCACTCTGCGCGCGGCGGGCATCTCCGCTTTCATTGTGGGCGGCGACCCGCCTTGCCACAAGTTCGGACCGCACTACACGCGCGAGCACTTCAGGCTGGCCGAATGGCAGCGTTGCATCGAAGGGAAAGGTGACCCACAAGGGCAGGCCAGTCGCGTGATTTTCTTTGCAGGGAACCAGCAGGCCGCCGCGGGATACGTTCAGCGTTTCGCAGATTTCCGTTGTCTGCCCGAGCGGCGTCGTCCAGCGAAGGCGGGCGGGAATCCGGAGCTGAACGCGATGGTGCTCGCGCCGGTCCATAATCCATCCATGGTACGGACAAACACCTTAAGGTAACTCCCTCTGTATCTTGCGGTTATGCAAACCGCTACTCCCTCGTACTAGGACAAAATCGATGATCTTTCACGTTGCAACTTCACTACCTGGATGTTAATTTCCAGTCGGCTCCCCGCTCCAGGAGATTTGATGGGCGACATTTCCGAACGCCGTGTAGCCCGACGCTTCACGATGAGCCTCCCGCTCCGGGTTCTTGCGCGCGAACCGCGTAATTCCGAGCTCCGTGTACAGACCCGCGACGTCAGCTATCAAGGACTTTACTTTCTCGCCGAAGAACCCTTTGAAGTCGGCAGCGAAATCGAGTTCGTGATCACGCTGCCACAGCAAATTGCACAGACCGGTGATGTGGACATTCGCTGCCGCGGCCTAATCGTGCGCGTCGAGTCGGTTTCCGAAGGGCGGCTCGGCGTTGCCGCGAAAATTGATCGCTACGAATTTCTTCCCGCCACTGCGGCGTCCGCCGCCTGAACTCTGCCTTCTTGTTCCGCCAATGGAATCCGTCCGGCGACACTCGCTCGCTTTCGGTCATACGAGTACAATGCGCTTGCAACCCGATACGCTGAGGGAATTTATGTATCACTACGATCCGGTTATTGCACTCGAAGAATTACAGGAAGAAGCGCTGCTGCCGCATCCCGTCAAGCTTCGCGACATGATCCTGCGCAATAAGCTCGGTCCGCAGGAAGCCCAGGTCTTAAACCAGGAATTTCAGGAATACTTGACCCGTTTTGGAGAAATCCAGCGCGTGGCTCGCGGTATTCTCGAAAAACTCGCCTCCGGGCATCGCAAGTCGGCGTGATGCTCGCCTCGCTCCAACATCGCGCGTCTTCGCTCAAGGCATGAAAACCAAGCCGCGCGTGCTGCTGCTGTCGGCGTCTTCGGGTGCCGGGCACGTTCGCGCCGCGCAGGCACTCCAGAGGGCGTTCACCGATCGAGGCGACTGTGTCGTCGAGCACATCGACACGATCCGCTACGTCAGCAAGCTGTTCCAGCGCATTTACGAGAAGGCGTACATCTCGATGGTGCGGCGCGTCCCCGAACTGATGGGCGTCCTCTACGACCGCACTGACCAGCCGTGGAACCACCCGCGGCGGCGGCTGGCGATGGATCGCCTCAACACGCAGCCGATGATTCGAATGCTGAAGCGCATGCAGCCCGACCTTTGCGTGGCCACGCATTTCCTTCCCGCGGAAATCATCGCGTGGCTAATCACGAAAGGGAAACTGCGCGCGCGACACGCCATCGTGGTCACGGACTACGACGTTCACGCGCTCTGGCTGTGCCGCACGGTGGATCGTTACTACATCGCGCTTCCCGAATCCGCCGAATACATCGCGCGCATCGGGGTGCCTCGTGAAAAATTGCGCATAACTGGTATTCCGATCGATCCGGTGTTTGCCGCGCCAGTGGATCGCTCGTTAGCGCGCTGGCATTTGAAGCTTGATGCAGAAGCCCTCGCGGTCCTGGTGTCGGCAGGCGGCGAAGGTGTCGGGCCGATTGCGGCGATCGTTCGCGACCTGCTGGCGATGAAGAAACCGTGGCAGATCGTAGCCATTGCAGGGAAGTCGGAAAAAACGCGCCACCGGTTGGAGGAACTCGCACACACGGCCGGGACTTTGCCGAGTGGATCCCCGCGCCTCATCCCCGTCGGGTTCACCACCGAAATGGATCAATACATGGCCGCCGCGGACCTGCTCGTGGGCAAAGCCGGCGGCCTTACGACATCGGAAGCGCTGGCGCGCGCGCTGCCCATGGCTCTGGTCGAACCCATTCCCGGCCAGGAAGAGCGCAATTCCGATCACTTGCTGGAAGTGGGCGCCGCGATTCGCTGCAACAATCTTCCCGCGGCGGCTTGGAAAATCGGCGCCCTGCTCGATGATCCTGCTCGGTTGAAGCGCATGCAGGAAGCCGCGCGGGGCATGGCTCGACCCGGTGCGGCCGCCGCCATCGCGTACGATGCGCTGACGCTGGTAGACTATTGAGCCCAGCCCGTTGGCGGGCTGCCTGACTCGATGCGACGCCACACACTGCTGATCGACGCCGACGACACGCTTTGGGAGAACAATGTTTTCTTCGAGAAGCTCATCGAGGATTTCATCTCTCTCGTGGAGTCGGTGGGTTACACGCGCCAGTACGTTCGCCACATCCTGAACGAAACCGAGCGCAAGAATATTCGCCAGTACGGCTACGGTGTGCGCAGCTTCGGCCGGTCTCTCGAAGAAACCTACATGAAACTCGCCGAGCATCAGGCGAAGCGCGAGACTCTGGCGCAAATTCACGATCGCGTCGTGGAACTGGAGCGCACGCCGCCAAAGATTCTGGACGGCGTGCCCGAAACGCTCGCATATCTGACCGAGCGGCACCGCCTGATTCTCTTCACCAAGGGCGAGCCGGCCGAGCAGGCCGCCAAAGTGGAGCGATCAGGCCTCCAGGGATTTTTCGAGTTCATCGAAATCGTCTCCGAGAAAGATCACGAAACCTACGGCACCCTGGTGCACAAGCACAAAATCGTGAAGACTCATGCGTGGATGATCGGAAACAGCCCGCGCAGCGACATCAATCCGGCGATGAAGATCGGGCTCAACGCCGTGTACATCCCGCACCAGCACACCTGGCAGCTTGAGCACGAACCGGTCGTGGCCGGTTCGGGAAAGCTGGTCATCCTGCCGGCATTTCGCGAGCTCCGATCGCATTTCTAAGCGCGATAGCTTCGTGTGCTTGGTCCCAAATTGGCCGTTGTCTTGGCATGCCAACCCCGAAGAATAGGGTGCCAGGAGATACCTCATGGCCACTGCCTCCGCTCCCGTTCAAACCGATTGGCGCCAGGAATGGTTCGAAATTGAAGACGCGACATACCTCAACCTTGCCGGGCAGAGCCCCATGCCCAAGGTTTCGCACCGCGCCGTCGTAGCCGCCCTCGAATTGAAAAAATTTCCTCAGCGTATACCGGACTCGGCGTTCTTCGAGGTGCCGAATCGCATTCGTGCGTCGATCGCAAAACTGATCGGCGCCAAGCCGGAAGAAATTGCACTGACTACCGGCGCGAGTACCGGCATGGCGGCGGTCGCGTACGGGCTGAACTGGCAGCCTGGCGACGAGGTGGTCACCGCCAAAGGCGAGTTCCCCATGCAATACACCACGTGGAAGCCGATGGAAGCGCGCGAAGGCATCAAACTCAAGATGGTAGCCCCCGGCGATCGTTTTATTACCGCTGATGACATCATCGGCGCGCTAACACCGAAAACACGCCTCGTTTCCATAAGCCACGTGCGATTCGACACCGGCGGCATGATCGATGCCGCAAGAGTTGCCGCCGCCTGCCATGCACAAGGCGCATTGTTCCTGCTGGATGTCAGCCAATCCTGCGGCGCCGTGCCTATGAGTGTTGACGCGCTGGGCGCCGATTTTCTCGTCTGCGCCGGCTACAAATGGCTGCTCGGCCCCTTCGGCACTGGATTTTTCTGGGCCAAGAGCCAGCACCTTGCCAGCATTCGCCCCGGCCCCTTCTACTGGATGGCCACCGGCGGCGCCGACAATTTCGCAGCGCTCGCAACCAGCGATCCGAAACCCGGGCACGACGCGAAACGCTGGGATTCCGCGGAAACGGCGAACTATCTAAACAACGCGGCGGTCGATGCATCGCTGGGGTTTGTCCTCCGCGCCGTGCCGGAAACCGTTTTGGCGCACAATCACAAGCTCATCGACTTCATGTATGAGCGCTTGCCGAAAGATCGCTGCGTTCCGGCCAGCCCGCTCGAACATCCCCTCCGCGGGCCGTATGGCTGCTTTACAGCGCGAAAGCCGGAGGCCACGGCGGCGTTGTACGATCGTCTGCGGAAGGAGAACGTGATCACCAGCCTACGGGAAGGCAACATTCGCGTTTCGCCGTATCTCTACAACACCGAACGCGACATCGACCGGCTGATTTCCGTGATCACCGCATGACCTCGAACGCGGACTGGCCCAGGATCGCGGTCGTCGGTGCCGGTGCGGTTGGCGGCTATTTCGGCGGAATGTTGGCGCGCGCGGGCGCACCGGTCGTGATGATTGGGCGGCCTGCATTTGTCGATGCCGGTAAGTCCGCGGGCCTCACCTTGGATACGTTGAAATTTAACGAAACGGTTCGCGTCGAAGCCTCTACCGATATCGAAGCGGCACGCGGCGCCGATATCGTTCTGTTCTGCGTCAAGACCACGGATACGGCGGAAACTTCGCGTTCGCTGGCTCCTCTGCTGGCGCCCGGCGCAATCGTTGTGGTCATGCAGAATGGCGTGGACAACGTGGAGCGAATCCGCGAGGCCAGCGGCATCGAGGCGCTTGGCTGCGTGGTCTACGTTGCGGCTTCCGTGCCGCAACCCGGCACCGTGAAGCACGTTGGCCGCGGCGATCTGGTCGTCGGACCGTGCAACGATCGCACCGAGCGATTCGCCGCACTCTTCGAGCGTGCCGGAGTTCCCTGCCGCATCTCCGACAACATCGAAGGCGAGTTGTGGACCAAGCTGGTGTGGAATTGCGCGCTCAACGCGGTTTCCGGTTTGGGACGCGCAAAGTACGGACAAATCGCCGCCAGCGCCGATGCGTGGAAGGTCGTCGAAGATGTAGTTTACGAAGTGCTCGCCGTTGCTCGTGCCGCGAACATTCACCCACCCGGACTGGAAGATCCGAAGACGGCGTTGGCGGGCGCGCTCAAGATCGCGCAGCAGATGTCGGAAGCCTTGTCTTCCACGGGACAGGACATGCAGCGCGGCAAACGCACGGAGATTGATTCCCTTAACGGCTACATCGCGCGCCGTGGCGCCCAGCTTGGCGTGCCAACACCCGTTAACCACGCACTCTATGCTTTGGTGAAACTCGCGGAAGGCCGACAGTAGGAGACAACGATCACCCGCTCCGGAATCGCGTTCGGGTTTGCTAAAATCGTGCTCGGGGGTTTCTCTACGGGAATGACCCAGAGATCTCGCAGGCGCAGATCCCTTCTCTATTTCAGCCTTGGTGAATGAGCCTGTCGGTGGTACTAGGGTTCGTGCTTGAAATGGCGCCGAGTCGATGGCCTACGACGTTCTACCGGAGCCAGATGAGGCAGGCGAGGCGAGATATGCCGTCGATTCGTTCCGTGTTAAGTACAACCGGCTTCCGGACTCGCTCTGGGGAGCTGGAGTCTCTGAATCTGACCCAGAGAGTGTCTTTATCGGAAGCAGGAAATAAACAAGTACATCATCTGGTTTAGAACGACGCTGGGTGAATCTGCAACTTACGAATCATCGACGAAGCAGTGGCATTGAGTGAACTTACTGCGGGGACGGTAGCCTGAACGGGATGTGCACGATCGCTTCCAGTTCCACCGGTTCGCCCTGCTTTGTGGCCGGGCCAAATTTCCATTGCGCCAGCGCGCTTTCGGCGTTGGCGTCCAACTGCTCGTCAATTCCCTTCACCATCTGAATGCTGTCCACGCTGCCGTCGCGGCGGATCACCGCGTACAAAATCACTTCACCCTCCACGCGTTCGCTGACCAGCGACGGCGGATATTTCGGATCGACCTTTTTCAACGGCACGGGACCCGCCAGATCCGCGGACGTGACCCGCGGCGCGTCAGGATTGCTGCGCAGTTCGCTGAAATTCAGGATCCAGCTTCCAGTAGAACTGTTCAGGTTGGGCATGTTGACGTTCAGGCTGTACACGCGCTTTGTAGCAAAAATCATTTCCGGCTTTGCCCCTGCAGGCAGGGCTGCGAAGTTCGGCGGGCCGACGCGGTCGGGACCATCGTCTTCGATTTTCGGTTGAGGCTTGGTCATCAGCGCGCGCATCGATGGTGCGATAATTCTTGGCGCCGATGCGCCGAGGCCGGACGTGGCGCTGTCCGCCTTTGGATTACCTCCGCTGATGCTGACCCCGACCGGGCTCTTTCCGCCTCCGCCAGTGGACTCGGATCCGCCGGGCTTTGGTCCTTCCGGCGAAATCGCCACGCGGGCGGCGAGATTTCCTTGCGGCGGCGCAACCGGCGCCGGTGGTCCCGGAGTCGCGGACAGCGCAATCAGAGTGGAGGCGCTGCCCCCGCCCGGATTCGGTTGGCCGTCGGCCACATCGGGAGCGGGCCCGGCGTCGCCATTTTGCGCGCGCTGCGCCACCCGGGGCGCGGCTGCCGCGTTGATTTCCAGTTTCGGCCGCGCCGGTCCGTTCTGCGTCGCGGGCAAGCTGAGATCGGCGGTGACGTGTTGCTCCATATTGGGAGCGTCCAGCGGTGGCGCGGCCGTCACGGTTTTCACGCGGCGCTCTTTCGGCCGCAACTTCTTGAGTGTCTCTTCACTGATCAGCAAACGCGGCCGCGGTGGCGCGACCGCTTCCAGCTGCACCATGTTCGGCAGCTCGGGCAGCAACTTCGGAGGCTCAAATGGTGCCTTCGGATTGATCAGCGTCTGCCGCAGATGCGTGGGCTTCACCGGATCGGTAAAGATTCGCTGGCGCGGATGAAACGCATCGATTACAGGCTGTTCCGGCGCCGGCTGTTTGTTGGCGGCGTGTTGCACAGGCTGCGGCCCTTGCTTCGGGATTTTCAGCAGCGGCAGGTCATCGATCGGTCCCGACCAGGTGAGTTGAAAATTGTCCAACGCGGGGTTGTGGCGCGGCGTCATGGACATTCCTGGGAATGGTGGAAGAACAATGAACGCGATGTGCCACAGCGCGGCGGCCACAATCGCCTGGCGCGGAATGCGCCGCTCGATCCGCGAGTCCTTGAAGAAATTGTCGCCCGCCCCGGTCACGCCCCTCGTGTGGGTGAATAGCGCTCGAATGCTGCTGCCGATGCTTTGCCGGAAGTCGCCCCACGGCACGCCGAGCTGCGGTCCGCCTTCCACGCTGGGCGCGTTTGCGCCAAGCAGCGTCCCCGGCAAAAGCGTATGTGTGCGAACAGGCGCTTCCGGCTTTGCGTCGCCGGAAATAGGGGATGCGGGCGGGGGCACAGCTTGGCCCAGCAGGTTCAGCCCACCTTGGAAGCGATCAGACGCCATTGGGTATCACTACATAGGTTGCGGGATTGAGTACATGAGGTCAACCCTGGAAAAGATGCGCCAACCGCGAACGAGAGTTGGCCGGATCACAGGCCATCCCGGCGCCCATTTCTTGACGACGGCAACCGAATGTAGCGGCCGGTTTCCGAAGCGGGCATCCTTCCGTCGTTTTCGCGGGTAGGATTTCTCCGCTACCCCACCGCGTAAAACGAAAGAGCCGCATCGCCTTGGCGGAGAATTCGATAGCGCCGCAGCGCGCCGAACTGCTCGGCGAGATCCTCGGTGCGGCGATGCTCGGCGATCACCTTGGCGTGTGGCGGTAAAAATACCGCAGCCCCCAGCAGGTGGAGGACACGTTCATATTGCTCTGTTGCGGCGTACGGCGGGTCCACGTAGACAAAATCGAAGCCGGCGTCGTGCGGTTTTTGCCGGGCTTGTATCTTTGCGAGGGCGTTTGCGGCATCGAGTCCAAGTATCTTTGCGCCGCCACGAATCCCGAGCGATTCCAGATTCTTGCGAATCAGTGCCACCGCCGGGCCGTGATTCTCGATGAACACTGCTTCGGCAGCACCGCGGCTGAGGGCCTCGATGCCGATCGCGCCGGTCCCGGCAAAGATGTCGAGAAATCGCGACCCTTCCACGGCTGGGCCAAGCACGTTGAACAGCGTCTCGCGCATGTAGTCGCTGGTCGGGCGAATTGCCATGCCCTTCAGGCTCTTGAGGATTCGGCTGCGATACGTTCCGGCGATGATTCGCATGGTGGGTGGAAAATTTTCTCAGCCGACGCGTGCCAGGTGATAGCGGCGCTGCCATTCGCCAGGCAGGCGGCGCAAGACTCGGTCAAGCTCGGCGGCACGAGACGGCTCTTCAGCTAGCGCAAAGGCTTCGCGACGCGCAAGTTCCAAAATCTCGCGGTCGCGCAGCGGATTCGCAATCTGAAAACCAAGCGTACCGGACTGTCGCGTGCCGAAGAATTCACCCGGGCCTCGAAGCTGTAGATCGGTCTCGGCAATTTCGAACCCGTTCGAAGTGCAGACCATGGTTTCCAGCCGCGCACGGGCTTCATCGGTCATGCGCACCGGGCCGACCAGCACGCAGTGGGACTTCTGGGCACCGCGTCCGATACGGCCGCGAAGCTGGTGAAGCTGCGACAGCCCGAAACGCTCGGCGTGCTCGATCACCATCACCGTAGCGTTCGGAACATCAACGCCGACCTCGACGACGGTCGTCGAGACCAGTATTTGCACTTCGTTTTTTCGGAAGCGCTGCATCACTTCGTCTTTTTCTTCGCTCGACAGGCGGCCGTGCAGCAGCCCGATATGGAACTTCGGAAAAATGGTGCTGCGCAAGCGCTCGAACTCCTCCATCGCCGCCTTTAGCTCGAGTTTCGACTCTTCGATCACCGGGTAGACCACGTACGCCTGATGACCGGCTTCGACCTCTCGGCGGATGGAGTTCCACACGCCGGGAAGATGCGGCTCGCTGGTCAAATGTGTCTCGATCGGCGTGCGCCCCGGGGGAAGCTCGTCGATGACCGACGTATCCAGATCGCCGTAAAAAGTGAGTGAGAGCGTGCGCGGTATGGGCGTGGCCGTCAGCACCAGCACGTGCGGCGCATGGCCGTGTGTTGCGGCCTTGTCGATCAACTGCTTGCGCTGAAGAACACCAAACCGGTGCTGTTCATCGATGGCGACAAAGCCGAGGCGAGCGAATTCCACGTTGTCTTCAATCAGCGCGTGCGTTCCCACCACCAGTTTCGCTTCGCCCGAACGAATGCGCTCCAGCGCCGCCTTTTTGTCCGCGAATTTCATCCCGCTGATCAACAGCTCGACGTGGTATCCGCCGGGCTCTAGAATCCGTTTCGCGGAAAGATAGTGCTGCACGGCCAAAATTTCGGTCGGCGCCATCAGCGCGGCCTGCGTGCCATTTTCAATGGCGATCACCGCGGCTTGCAGCGCGACGATGGTCTTTCCGCTGCCCACGTCTCCTTGCAGCAGCCGGTTCATCGGCGACGGCTTTTCCAGATCGCCGGCGATTTCCGCAAGCACGCGCTTTTGTGCCGCGGTCGGCTTGAACGGAAGAATGCGCTTCAGCGCCTCGCGCACGTTTTCCTCGCGCACGCGAAACGCAATGGCATTTTCTTTTCGCGCCACGCGCCGTTCCAACGCCAGGCTGAGCTGAAACAAGAAGAATTCCTCGAAAATTAGTCGCCGCTGCGCCGCAGAGCGATATTCATTCAGCGCTTCGATAGACTCTTCAGGCGGCGGGAAATGCGTGAACGCCACCGCCTGCGCCCGCGGAGGGAATCCCAGGCGCACACGCAGTTCGTCCGGCAGAACCTCCGGCATCCGCGGATCGAGCAGCTGCAATGCCGCATAGATCGCCCGCCGAATCGCACGCGAAGCGAAAGTACCGATGGCCTCGTAGATCGGCACGATGCGGCCAACTTCGGTCGAGTCGGCGGGGTCCTCCGAACCTGTGCCCAGCATCTCCATCTGCGGATTGACCATCTCGATGCGCGCAGGACGCAGCTTGTCGACCTCGGCCTTCCCGTGCAGTACCAGCATTTGCCCGGGCTTGATGCGCCCTTCGAGATACCCGCCGTGAAAAAATCTCACGGGCAGCGAGCCGGTCGCATCCTTCACCAGCATGTGGTACACCGCGTCGTAACGCCGCATCGCGCGAATCGCCTGGCCGCTGAGCACCGTAGCGCGAATCGTGTACACCCCGTTCGGCCGAATATTCTTGATGTCCGTGAAATGAATGCGGTCTTCGTAGCGGAACGGCAGGTAGGTAAGCAAGTCCGCCAGCGTGTAGATGCCGCGTTTCGCGAGCAATTCCGCGCGCTGCGGGCCAACGCCTTTGATCATGCGCACTTCAGTTGTGAGGGTAAGCGCCATTCGTCCGCGCAAACCGTGGCAGGTCGACGCTTCTTCCTTTATATCATCACCCGCGGCGCCACCCGCGAGCGCCGCGGCCAGAATCGATGCGTCCAAACTTGCGTACCCGGCATCCCTACCGATACAGTGAGCGGTCCATGCGATCGACCGCCAGGAGGCTGCCTTGCCCAGTGACCGGTTAACAGGTTCCGACAAGCGCACCCTGATCCTGTGGGTGATCGCCGGCATCGTCGGCGTCATCTTCGCCCAGCATTACTTTTTCCGTGCGTTCCCGGAAGCTTCTGTCGATTTTCACGTCTCCCGTGGAGAAGCGCTGCGACAAGCGCAAAGTTTCCTCGCTGGCATGCACCAAGACGTCAGCGGCTACCGCACCGCCGTCGCGTTCGATCTCGACGACGAAGCGAAAACCTACCTCGAACGCGAACTCGGCCTCCAGCAAGCCAACCAGATGATGTCTTCGCAACTGGACATTTGGTATTGGGAGGTGCGCTTCTTCCGTCCCCAGCAGGAAGAGGAATTCCACGTCCGCGTCAGTCCAGGGGGAAAAGTCGTCGGCTACGACCACAAAATCCCGGAGGCCCGCGCGGCCCCTGCCATCGATCGACAGCAAGCCCAGGCCGCCGCACAATCGTTCCTTATCGGCACGCTCGGGCTCGATCTGAACAACTGGGACTTCCTGTCCGAAGAATCCAACTCCAACAAAAAACCGAATCGTCTCGACTGGTCCTTCACCTGGGAAAAGCACGGCTTCCGCGCCAAAGATGCACCATACCGCCTCAGCGTAACGCTGCAAGGCGATACCGTCGGTTCCACCAACGAATATCTGCAAGTCCCCGAAGGCTGGAAGCGCAGTTTCGCGCGCCTCCGCTCCGGAAACGATACTCTCGCACTGGTCTTTATCATCCCGTACCTATTGCTGCTGGGCGCGGCGGTGTGGCTGGCCATCAGGCTGACCCAGCGAGGGCAAGCTTCTTGGCGCGGCGCGATTATCCTTGGCATTCTCGTGGCCGCTCTGCTTTTCCTTCAGAACCTCAACAACTGGCCGCTCTGGGGCAGCACCTACGACACCAATCAGTCCTACGGCAGTTTCATCGTTCTCCGCATTGGCTCCGCGATTCTCGTTTCCATCTTGACCGCCCTGACCATCACTCTTGTCTTACCCTCAGCTGAGCCGCTCTACCGCACCTCGCAGCCCAATCGCCTCCAGCTCGGCAAAATCTTCACCCTCCGCGGATTGCGTTCGAAGGAATTTTTCTCCGCTGCGGTGGTCGGCCTGTCGCTTGCCGCGGTCCACATCGGCTATGTTGTCGGTTTTTACGTGATAGCCAGCCGTCTGGGTGCATGGGCGCCGCAGGAAGTGAACTACGAAGATTCCATCAACACGCTGTTTCCGTGGATCTCCGGCGCTGCGATCGGCCTGCTCGCCTCCACAAACGAAGAATTCACCTTCCGCCTCTTTGCTATCCCTTTCTTCGAACGGCTCACGCGCTCGCGTTGGATCGCGGTCATCGTCCCGGCGTTTCTCTGGAGCTTCCTCCACAGCAACTACCCGCAAGAGCCTCCCTACATCCGCGGAATCGAGATCGGGCTGTTCGGCATGGTCGCCGGCCTGGTGATGCTGCGCTGGGGCATTCTTTCGACGCTGATCTGGCACTACACCGTCGATGCCTCGCTGGTAGGCCTGTTTCTCATCCGTTCGAATAACTTGTACTTCAAAATTTCAGGCGCTGTGGTAGCCGCCGCCGCCCTGGCTCCGTTGCTGTTCTCTGGCATTTCCTATCTCACGCGTGGTCGCTTCGAGCCCGATGAGGATTTACTCAACAACGCAGCGCCGGCGCCAAAGGTCAGCTTCACGGAGGAGTCCTCCCCTGCAGCAACAGCCGTTACGGCGCATCGCTACACCGCCCTCGCGCCGGGCATGCTGGCCTTCCTGGCGGTCTGTGTGCTCGCTTGCGGCCTGGTTACTTGGCGCCTGAAACCCGAATCGATCGGCGGCTACCTGAAATTGTCGGTCAACCCGAAATCCGTCCACGCCCGCGCCGACGAAGTCATGCGCAAGCGAGGCCTGGATCCAAACTCCTATCGCAGCGCCGTCATTTTCGCCAACGTTACAGATTCGTTCGTGAACGAATTCCTCCGTCAGCGAATCGGCGTCTCTCGCCTCAATGAAATCTACGCCACGCAAGTCCCCGGCGCGATCTGGCAGGTCCGCTATTTCCGCGACGGCCAGCCGGAAGAATATTCCATCAAACTCAAGCCCGACGGCTCGCTCTTGGCCATCAATCACAAGCTTGCCGAAGACGCTGCCGGCGCTTCGCTGACCAAAGACCAGGCCGTCGCCCGAGCCGAAACATATCTTCGCGAAGAGAAGAAACTCGACCTCAGCCAATGGAGCCTTGTCGAATCGAATTCCGACAAGCGCCCGCATCGTATCGACCACCTGCTGACCTGGCAGCAGAATGCTGACCTCGACTCCGTGCATCAGGCGCCCGATTCGAAAGCGCCCGACCTCGGCGGCCACGCCTTCGTGCGCGCCAAAGTCGTCGTCTTGGGCCAAGAAGTCGCCGACTACCGCCAATCCTATTACCCCGAATCGCACAGCAGCGACGCCGCCAGTTATGGCACGTACATAAAGATCCCTGATGAATGGAGACGCCGGCAGCTGGAACTCACCCCGCTGCGTACGATCTTCAATTACATCTTGCCCCTGCTTGTGCTGGGCGGCCTGGGAGTTACCATCCTCATTATTTTTCTCAAGAATCTGCGCTCCGAAACCGCTCGATCGGTGCCCTGGAAACGGCTATCCATATGGGCGCTCTGGGGACTCGCAACATTCTACGTTTCGTTTTTATTGGGCAATCGCATGGCGGCAGCCCTGAACGCCTACGACACTGCGATTCCCCTCAAAACCATGTACGGAGTCCTGGGCATCACCGCCTTGCTGGGCGGGCCATTCAATTTCGGTCTTCTCGCTGTGACCTTCGGCATCGCCTGGTATTTCGCCAAACGCGCCTTCGATGGCGAAGATCTTCCCGCGTGGACCGGCATGCCTGCCACTTACTACCGTGATGCCCTCTTCATCGGCCTCGGCGGTGCGGGCGCGATCCTTGGCTTGCGGACACTGGTGGTCACCGTTTCGCAGTATTGGCCAACCGCTCACCGCGCCATGGACGCTTCTTTCGGTTCAAACTTTGACGCCGTGCTGCCCAGCGCAGCGATCATCGCCGGGATGGTCAATCACAGTCTGTTCTTCACGGGAATGATCGCGGTAGTCGCCTCCTTCATCGCCGGATTCCTGCGCGCACCTTGGCAGCGCGCCATCATCGTCGTTCTCGCTGCCCTCGCCGTGGCCGGCTCCGACTGGGGCAGCCCCGCCGACCTCTTCAAACAATGGCTAGCCAAACTGATCCTGCTCGCGGCTATCGCCTTTGGTGTTCGCCGCATCATGGGCTTCAACATCCTCGGCGGCTTCCTTGCCGTCGCCCTGCTCACGCTAATCGAACAAGCCGCCGACCTCCTCGGCCAGCCCGACCATTTCTATCGCCTCAACGGCTACGCCGTGATTGGGGCAATAATCGTCCTGTTAGTCTGGCCCCTGGCCGCTTGGCGCAAATCCCCTGGAGCGGCCACCTTGTGAGGTCGGGGTGAGGTCGGGGTCTAGCGGTTCGGGCACAATCGATGACCCAAACGATGACCCAAACGCCCGAAGAAAATTCCGAAACAACCACGCCACCTCCATCGTTATACCCACAGGGAGTGGCTGCTTACCCACCCAGTCTTCATGCGTCCAAAGTGGGTGGTCCTGTGTTGCCGCATCGCGGACCAACAGGTTAAGCTTGCCGTAACGTGTTATGGCCAAACACCTAACACCCGGCGAGCTCGAACAGAAAGCGAAAATGCCGCTTCCTCGATTGGCTTTGGCAAACGTCTTCGGCCAGACTCCCTCCCCTGAGGCCGCTCTGGCCACGGTGACACCGTTGCCGCAACTCGACGAGCGGGCGATCGTAGCCGAAGCGCAGGCGGGCTGCCGCGCTGCCTTCGAGGAACTCGTGCGCCGTTACGACCGCGACGTCCTCCGCCTCGCCCTCAACCTCATGAAGCGCCCAGAGGACGCCCGCGACGTCTACCAGGAAGCCTTCCTCAAGGTCTACCGCAACCTCCACCGCTTCCGTTTTGAGTGCAGCTTTTACACCTGGCTCTACCGCATCGTCACCAATGTCTGCCTCGATCACCTGCGCCGCCGTCAGGCGCGCCCTGAGGATCAGGCCCCGGAACTGAATACCAGCCATCACGAAGAAGGCATCACCGACTTCTTTGAACGCCAGCGCGAGCATCGCCCCACCCTCGATCCCGAGCGCCAACTCTTCGGCAAGGAAATCCAATTGCGGCTGGCCAGCGCTATGGAGCTTCTCTCGCCTCGTGAGCGTGTCGTTTTTGAAATGAAGCACTACCAGGGGCTTAAGCTTCGCGCCATCGGCGATGCCCTCGGCACCACCGAAGAAACCGTGAAGAATTCCCTATTCCGCGCCACGCGCAAGCTCCGCAGCCAGCTGGGAGAGCTGCTGTGAGCGCCCGCCGCCTGACTCGCTGCGAAGACATCGCGCCCCTGCTGGTTTTTTACGCCTGCTTCGAAGTCGACGAACGCGAACGCGCCGAGATTGACGCCCACTTGGCGGCCTGCGAAGTCTGCGCTAAGCAGCTTCATGAGGAGAACAGCTTTCAGACCGCGTTGTGCGAAGCGTCACAGCCGGCCGATGAACTCGATCCCTCCGGAGCGTTGCTGGCGCAGTGCCGCAGTGAACTGGCCGAAAAACTCGATGATTTGCAGGCGCCACCGGTCCGCGAGCAGTGGATGCCATTCGGCTGGTTGCGCCGATGGATGGTCCTGCGTCCCGCGTTGAGCGCCGGCGCCCTGGTGCTGCTCGGACTCGGCGTAGGTATTCAGATGTCGCCCTGGTTTTCGCGGGGAAATTCGGGCAACACTACCGACCAAGCTGTGAACGTAACCGCCTCGCCGCGGCTTAGTGACGAGGATCTCTCCAAGATGGCTGTCGCCGGCATCAATTTCGCGCCATCTCCCGATGCCGCCCCAGGAACCTTGCAGGTCCAAGTGCGCACCGAACAGCCCATCCAGATGGTCGGCAGCGTCGACAATGCTGACATGCGCCGCGTCCTCACCTATGTGGTCGCCAACGGCGAGCGTTTCGATCCCGGTGTGCGCCTGGATTGCCTGGATGCCCTCCGCGCTCGCGCGGAAGACGCGCAAGTTCGGCGCGCCCTGGTTACCGCCGCGCGCAAGGATCAGAATCCGGCGGTGCGCATGAAAGCGCTCGAAGCCCTCCGCGATTCCACTTCCGACGAGTCCGTGCGCGAAACGCTGCTGCAAGCATTGCAGCATGATTCCAACCCGGGCGTACGCGTCGAAGCGGTGAACTTGCTGGTGCACTCTCTGGATGGCGACGATTTCCCCGGTGGCAACATCGGCTTCAGCACTCCGCCTGCCGCTCCGGCTCCGGAATTGACGTCAACTCCCGGCATGGCAACACCGGGCGCCGAGTCCGGTGACGATTCCGTCGTACGCGTCATTCGCGCCCTGGAAGACTTGCGTCGCACCGATCCTAACCGCTACGTGCGGTTGCGCAGCGCCGCCGCTCTGCGGCAGATCAACGCGCGCGATCTGCAGTGAGGGTACGTCTGCAACGTACCTTCGATCTGGCGCGGCGCCGTGAACGAAATTCGCGAGCGAAAATGAATTGGCAATCCATTGACGCGTTCTCGTCCACACGCCGCGGCACCTACCGCAGCATTGCGCTCGTGGCTCTTTCGATCGCGGCGGCCTTAGTTCCCGCGGTTGCTCCGATCGCGTGCGCTGCCGAGACGCTCGGTAACGATCCCGTCAAAAACAACGACGTAAGCCTTCCCCACGTCGCCGCGGATCGCACTGGCTCGATTCCCACCAAAGGCACCGCCACGCTGCACTTGACCGCCGATCTCGGCTCCGTCCGCGTCATCTCGCTTCCGCCGGGCGCCTCACCCGAAGTGCGCTACGCCGTGCACATCGAGACCGATGCGCGCACCCCGCTGGCCGAGCATTTGCTCGACCGCTACGCACTCACCGCTCGCAACGTCCCTGACGGCGTCGAAATCACGGGCACGCTTCCTCCGCAACTTTCGCGCCCTTCTTCAAACGGCGCGCAATTCTGGGTGGAATTCGAAGTCGCCGTCCCGCACGGTTACAACGTCGAAGTAAAAACCGATGCCGGCGATATCCAAACCCAGGACATTGGCGGCGCAGCGCAGCTGGTCACCCAAGGCGGCAACATTCGTACCGGACGCATCGGCACGGAACGCGGCCGCGACGATTCCGCCACCGTCGTCGCTAAACTCGAAACCGAGGGCGGGCACATCCAGGTCGCCGACGTCGCCGGCGATCTCAACGCCTTCACCGCCGGCGGCCACATCAACGCCGGAAACATCGCCGGCGACGCACATTTGCACAGTGGCGGAGGCCACATCCGCGCCGGACAGATTCACGGCCGCGCCGATCTAGAAACCGACGGCGGCAACATCACCATCGGGCAGGCCGGCAGCTTCGTAGCCGTGCGCACAGGTGGCGGGCAAATCGATTTCGGCGAAGTGCGTGGCTCGGTCCGCGCGCAAACCGGCGGCGGCGGTATTCGCATCATGTACGTTTCCGGCCCATTGGAAGTAGAGTCCAGCGCCGGCAGCATCTGCCTGACGCGTGTTGCAGGCACCGTTCGCGCCGCCACTGCCGGCGGCACCATCCGCGCGTGGATCAATCCCGATGCTCCGTCTTCTCGCGGCGGCACCGTGCATCTCGCTGGATCATCGCAGCTCACTTCCGGCAAGGGCGACATTGTTGTCTTTCTCCCCCGCAATCTGGCCGCGGACATTGACGCCGTCGTCGAATCCGGAGGCGAGCACAAGATTGACGCGGATCCGGCCTTGGCGCTGGCCGTACAGCAGACACCCGGCGCGCATGGCGCCTCGTTGCACGCCTCAGCCAAGCTGAATGGCGGTGGCCCTCCGCTCAAACTGCGCACCAACTCGGGAACTATCCGCCTGCAATTTCTCGACTCGGAAGTCGCGCTGCGCGAATCGCTGATCCGCGAACAGCGCGAGCGTCTCACCCAGTACGGCGTGCAGTTGATGCCTGCGGGATTTGATGTTCCGGAAATTGCACAGAGCCGGCTGGAAGCGCAGGCGCCGGAAGATAAAGGCGACTGGCTGGAAAATTGGATCAATCGCATGGAAATCGCCTTCTGGGGCGGCACGCGCGAAGATCCCGAGGAATTTCGCAAGCACCTGGTGAGCTGGCCGACGCCGCCCTATCCGGAAATTGCGCAGAAGGCCGGAGTCCAGGGCCTGGTCCGCCTTGAAGTGCGCGCCACCAAAGACGGTCGCGTCGAAGTGTTGAAACTGCTCGAAGGCTCTCCGACTCTGGCCGATGCGGCCATCTCCACCATGAAACTCTGGCGCGTTAACCCGTCGTGGGTCAGCGCGAAAAAAGGTGATGTGATCTCAACGGTGACATTCAACTTTCAGTTGCAGCACTAAGGAGTATTTTTCGTTCGCACCAAGAATTCGTATCGAGCCGCTCTTTTTTCGATTCCGTGTCTTTCATTGGGAGAACCGGGGCCTCAACCCCGGCGTAGAGCCGCAAGGAACAGGCTTTAGCTCCTGAAGAAGGCCTTTTGCAAGAAGTGGAATCCGGCGAGCATCACGTGCGAGCGGCTAAAGATTTTCTCAGGTCCCGGGTCCCGGAGTCTTTCGGTCAACCGCAATTGTTCTCGAGGGGGTAAAACGTATGTTGCGCCGTTCCTCTGTAGTCCTCGCCGCATTCTTCGCTTTGATTCTGGGAGCTGCTTTTGCTGCTCCGTCTTTTGCCATCAGCAAGGAATTTAATCAAACCTATCCGCTTCAGCCGGGCGGCACTTTCGAGCTGCAAAACGTCAACGGCACCGTGGATGTTCAAGTCTGGGATCGTGATGAAGTCGAAGTGCGCGCGGTGAAGACCGCCAAGCATAAGGAATCCGACCTCGAGCTGGTAGCCATCGACGTGGAGGCGAAGGGGAGTTCCGTCTCGGTCACCACCCGCTATCCGCCAAATGAAGGCGTCGAAGTCGCCGTCGAATATGTCGTGCACGTTCCCCACTGTGCGCACGTGGAGCATCTCGGCACCGTCAACGGCACTCTGCGCGTCGCCGGCGTCGAACGCGTCGAAGACCTGCGCACCGTGAACGGCAACATTGAGGTCTACGAAGGCGGCGGGTCGGTCCACGCGCACACTACCAATGGCAACGTACACCTGGAGCTTCTGCACGTGCAGGACAAGACCGGCGCGACCGCGGAAACCACCAACGGCTCTTTGCTTATCGCCGTTCCGGCCGACACCCAGGCTGACGTCGAGGCGCGCTGCTTGAATGGAAGTTTTTCCTCCGAGCTGCCGCTCTCGCTCGCCAGCTCACAGCGTCCCCGCGAAACTCACGGCCGCCTAGGCAAAGGCGGATCGCCCATCAAGCTCCACACCGTGAATGGCGGAATCCGGGTTGTCGCTCTCCGGTCGACGGTTTAGCGTTTGCCGCGTCTAAATCGGTAAGGAGAAAGACGACATGAACAGGAATATTTCGGTCGCGGGCGCCGGAATCGCGCTGCTCGTGCCGGTGTTGATGGCGCTGCCGGGCCATTCCGCTCCCGCACAGGAAAAAAGTATTCAGGAAAACGATAGTCAGGCGGTGGTCGCCGGTATGCCGGGACAGAAAGTCCGCACGATTCAGCGGCTTCCAGGCAAGCGTATAGAGTCTGTCACGATCGTTAACGACGAAGGTCCCAGCTGGCTGGGCATCGAAACACACGAAGTCACCGCCGACAAAGTCAAGGAACTCAAACTCCCCGCCGAGCGAGGCGTCGTCGTTGGGCGCATTGCTCCGGACAGCCCCGCCGCCAAGGCGGGCCTCAAGGAAAACGACGTCATCACAGAAGTCGAAGGGCAACGCGTGGAAGGTGCCCTGCAATTCAGCCGCATGATCCACGAAATTCCCTCCGGGCGCACGATTCGGTTGACCGTCTGGCGGGATGCGAGATCACAAACGCTTAGCGCCACTCTCGGAGAAGCCGAACAGGTCCACCGCGGCTGGATGAACACCCAACCCGGCGCATTCGCCTTTAGCATGCCGGAAGTGGGAATTCCTGATGTACAGGATCTGGATTTACCGGAAATTGCTGACCTGCCGTCGATGGAATGGGATGGCGGAAATCTGCTGATGCCTGGCGTCGTGCCGGGTATACGGCCGCGCCTGGGAATTGATGCCGAAGATATCAGCGGGCAGCTCGGCGCATACTTCGGCGTGCCTGATGGCGAAGGCATTTTGGTCCGCCACGTGAATCCCGGCTCCGCCGCCGAAAAAGCCGGCGTGAAGGCCGGTGATGTCATCACCTCGTTCAACGGCGAACGTCTGCGCTCGCTTGGAGAGCTCCGCCAGAAGCTCTCGGCCAGTAACGACGACAAGCCGGCGAAGCTCGGCGTCCTCCGCAACAAGAGCAATATCACCCTGACCGTGGAGCTGCCCTCAGCGAAGAACAAGCCAGCTCACAAACTTTCGCGCAGCACGAAAATCTGAGGCAGTCGCCACCGCGCCTCGCGTCCCTCGTGGCGTTGAGATCCACCTACAACGACCGCAAGGATCTTCCCTGGCCACATGCGCCGCTCGCTGTATGACAAATTTTTCAGCGCGGCCGTTCATCGCTTCCGTACTTTCGCGCCAGGCGAAACGGACGCGCGGCCGCATCCACGATCCAGGAGCGTCTCTCCTCCGCTCCGGCAACCCAGTCTTCTTCCGTAGGCGAAAGCGAAAGACGCAGCAGATACGCTGGGCCTTGCAGCAATCCTCCGCGCATCCTTATGCGAAAAGCCGCGCGCTCAAATATTCCGAAACCAGCAGACTCGCCCGCAGGTAGGCGTCGCGCAATTCTGCCGGCGATATGAATAGCTGCGGAGTCGGAACGCAGGAAACTCTTGATCTTTGCGGGAACGCGCGCGCCGAGAACATTTACCGCGAGCAATAGTGCGAGCCGCAGCATCCGCTCCGCGCTGACTTCTTGCGCGGCGGAGATCGCGCGGTCCCAATCGACGTTCTGCTGAGAGATCAGCGCCGCAACATCGGCAACCCACATCAGCCGGGTCCAGAAATGTTTCGCCGCGTGAATGCTGATCAGCATCAACTCATCTTCGACGGACAAAACGGGAACCTCGCGGCCGTCAAACCGCACGCTCGCGCGCCGCAAAAACAGCTTCTCGACCGGAATCGGCCGCGGGTGATACCGAAAGGTCTTTTCGGTATGAAACTCAATCATCAGCTTGGTATCCGGTCGGACAAAGACGTACTCGCCGGGAAACTTCCCGGCCTCCATCGATTTGACCGTCACTTTGGACTCGTAGCCGAGCGCCACCATGGTCTCGATCGCCCGCCGCATATCCGCGCTTCGCGCCACAAAATCCAGATCGGAATACCGCCTGCTGCCGGGATCCCCATAGCAGCGCGCCGCCAGCGCCGGTCCTTTAGTCAACAGGATTTCGATTCCCACAAAAGCAAAACGTTCGAGAACGCGAAACAACTCCGCGGTAAGACTCAACGTAAAAATGATCTGCGATCGTTGGGCATCCTGCAGTTGCCGGCAGACTTCCACGGGCGGATCAATGTCCGCAGCTCGCAGGCGTGCGCCCACGAGCGGCAGCAAGCCGTGCTCATCGGCAAGCGCCAGAAGGCGCGGCCAGTCCAGCGGCTTGCCGAGGGCCTCGGTCAGGCTGGACGCATCGGCACTGGGGCGCGTGCACGCAAGCAGCGCCAGCCATTCCGGTGTCACGTCGGTGTCGGTGGCGCGATTTGGAGAAAGCTTTTGCACGGCGATTCCGCTGGACGCGATGGCGTGAAATCCGCGGCCTCTTCAGGTTTAACGTACCCCCGAAGCATACGCAACGCGAAGCGCGCACACCAGTGCGCGTGCCGGTTGCGAAACGAGAGGTAACTCCCTGGAACGCTGCCTTGTAGAGTGGAGAAACCGGAAAGGTGTCAGCCGCCTTTCGGCGGCAAGGCGGAGAAGGAACCTTCAAACGCGGCGTACGGGAAATGCGGCTCTTGGTGGTCATCAAGAACCGCGCCGTCTCGTTCTACCCAGGCGTGGGCCTCAAACACGCCATTGCTTTTACGCGTTCCAATGCGCAGCGCCGAGGAAATTCCCTGGCGCTCGAGCAGCCACCACAGCGCGAGAGACTTCTGGAGGCAGGTTGGCGATCCAATTCCATACCTGGCCGCGGCTCGCACCATGCGCACTGTTCGATGGACCTCGCTCGATTTCGGACCCGCAGCGATCCGATGCGCCTTGTTCAAGGCCGGAAGAACTCCTTGCAGCGCCGAGTGCGTTCCGCGGAATCCGCGAATCGTTAGGCTGATGGAAATGAGACGCAGCAGGATCCAGGCGCGCAAGAACAGTCGGCGCGAGGCAGGCTCCAGCGATTTAAATCGTTGAAGTCGTTCCCACATCAGATCGAACCACTTGCAGCAAATTATTTTCGAGCAGCTTCTCCAGCAAGTCTACGAGATCGCCGCGCAGAGTCTCCGCCTCAACGTCAAACTCGCTGAGCAATTGCTGGTAAGCCGCCTCGATGTTAGGGAAACTGGTAATGACCGTCCACATACGCGTTCCAATTTGATCCAACCCGAAGTAACGTTCGGTGTCGAGGTTGAGAAACACCGATTCGTTATCGAGAAAACGCACCATCACATGCGCCGGAACGACGACACGATCCGTGAACACGATCATTTTCCCTCGCACCGGGACGTGAAGATCGTACTCGACCGCACGCTAATACGAAAGCAAAAGGCCAGCTCCATCTTGACGCTGGCCCGATGCAGAAATGCCTTCAGCCCGCCGCTAGGATTTCTTTTTAGCGGCCTTCACCCTGGTTTCGATGCCTTTGTCCATCTGCGCCAGGGCATCGATTCCCTGTTTGGCCTGTTGCCCGTAAGGCCCGTTGGGATCCAGTTCCACGGCCTTCTGATAGGCTTCCAGCGTACCGGGCAAGACGGTGACCTGCATCTTATCGCCGACCTGCTTATACTCCATCGCGCCGACCAGCGAGGCCCCGAGCAGATACCAGGCCTGCGCGCTCTTCGGATCGATTTCCGTGGATTTTTTCAGCGGCTCGACGGCTTCCTTCATCTTTCCGGCGTTATACAGGGTGATGCCTGCGTTGCGCCATGCCTGCGCGGCATTGGCGGGTTCGAGCTCGGCGCTTTTCTGATACGCCTCCATGGCCTCGGCAGTCTTGTTGGAACGGCCAAGAATTCCGCCGAGGTTGTTGTAGTAAGCCGCGGTAGGTTTGAGCGCCACGGCTTGCTTGTATGCGTTGGCGGCATCGTCGGGACGTCCAGCAGCTTCATATGCGTCCCCCAGGCGGGCCAAGATCAGATGCAGGTTCGGATCTTTCTCCGGTGCGCCCGACTTCGCGGCTTCTAATTCGGTTACCGCTTTGCCTGAAAGATCGGTGACCTGCGTCTTGAGCGCGTCGCGCTGATCGGCGGGAGCCTTCGCGAGATCGGCCTTGGCCTGGCCAACCTGGCCAAGCAGCGCAATGCCGGCGTCAAAATGTTGTTTCATCCCGGCGAATTTCGCTTTATCTTCCGCAGCCTTCTTCTGCTGTTCGGCCGCTTCGGCGCTCTGCTTTCCGACCAGGTCTTTGAAATTCATCACAACTCTGGGCGTATCGGCGCCGCGCACCTGAACCTGCGCCGCCTTGTAGGGCCCGTTGGGAGCTGGAAGCTCGACGATCAGCGAATAGACTCCGGAACGCAGGCCGCGGATGGTGAAATTGCCGTCCTTGTCCGATTTGGTGGTGGTCTTAGTTCCCTGGTCGCCGACAGCTTCAATGGTCATATCCGCCCAAGGTTTGCCGGCGACGTCCAAAAGCTGGCCGTTGATGACGCCGTCGAGCTGCGCGGAGGCGCGCGGCGCCGCGGCGCACACCAGCGCCGCCACAAACAGCACAGCCAACGCGAAAATCCTGTTTCCGTTGGACCGCGACACGGTCAAGTCCATTGGCTTCATACTCCACTCTCCTTTGCCACAGAAAACCTCTACCCCGAAGTTCCCCGCGGCACGAGCCCTATTATCTCCATTTTGCGGCGGATTCCAAGCCTTCAAGACCGCGCCGACGCCACGCGCTGGTAGGGAATCGGATCGGGGACGCCCGCTTCGGCGAAGGCTCGCAGCCGCAACAAGCAACTGTCGCAAACACCGCAGGCTAAGTCCTGCCCCTGGTAGCACGACCAAGTTAGATGCAACGGCGCGCCCCATGCGATGCCGCGACGAATAATCTCACTTTTCTTCAGCGTGATCACCGGGGTGACAATTTCGATTTCTGTTTCCGGCCGCGTGCCGACGCGAATGACTTCCTGAAACGCGCGATAGTATTCCGGCCGGCAATCCGGATATCCGGAACTGTCTTCCGCGACGGCTCCGATGTAAATCGCTCGTGCGCCGATGGCTTCGGCCCAGCTGACCGCTACGGAAAGAAAATGCGCGTTGCGAAAGGGAACGTAGGTGACCGGAATGCTGCTGCCGTGCGCGCCGGTCGAGTGCAGCTCATTTTCCGGGACGGCGATGCTCTGGTCGGTGAGCGCGGAACCTCCGATGGCACGGAAGAGATCGAGGTGCACGATCAATCGGTCGCGGGCGGCGATGGCGTAGAAATCGGCGATCTCGCCGAAGGCACGGCGTTCGCGCTCTTGCGTACGCTGGCCATAGCTTGCGTGAAGGAATGCGACGTTGGCGGGGCCGTGACTCTCGCGCGCGATGGCCGCGCTGACGCAAGAGTCCATGCCACCACTTAAGAGCACTACCGCTTTGTGTGCATCGCTCATCATGCTGCTCTAGACGCCCTTTGTGGCGGGGTGCCAGACGAACTTGTGTAACTGCAATCCCAAGCGAACCGGCAGTTCATCCGCCAAAATCCATTCCACCAGCTGACGCGGCTCAAGTCCCTGCCATTTCCCTTCTGGATCGTCGAAAACCGGCGAAAACAATACCTGACGTACGCGTGAGGCAAGTTCGTGCCGCGCCGTAAATTCCCGCGCAAATTCGTAATCACGCCGCGAAGACAAAACAAACTTCACTTCATCCTCCGGCGTAAGCACATCCAGATTTTGCATGTCGAAAGTATCGGCTTCGCCCGAATCCGGGCACTTCACGTCCACGATCTTGATGACTTTCCTTGGCAGACGGCCCACAAAACGTTCGCCGCTGGTTTCGACCATCACCGTGTAGCATGCAGCCAGTAATTTTTCCGCGAGCTGATAAATTTCCGCCTGGAGCAGCGGCTCGCCTCCGGTGAGTTCGACGAGAGGAACCCCGGGGGATACGGATGGCGATGCGTTCCCACGGCGGCCGGCGAGCTCATCGACGCGAGTCATGACTTCCTCGACCGTCATTTTCCTTCCGCCATGAAATGCGTAGGCGGTATCGCACCAGGTGCAGCGCAAGTTGCAGCCGGTTAACCGCACAAAAATACAAGGCAAGCCGGCGCGGGTGCCTTCTCCCTGGATCGATTTGAAGATTTCGGTGATGACCATGACGTTGCTTCCAAGATCGCTACGACGAGCCGGAGCCCGAGGTCGATTTGCGCGAGACTTTACGGGAAACCAGCAGAATCACTCCGGAAATCAGCATGAAAGCGATGACTAGCCGAGGGTAGCCCGGCGCCAAGCCCATGGCGCGAAACACCAGGATGTAACCGATCATTACGAGAAGCACTGGGGTGAAGATAATGTAGAAGGCGCGATTCATTTCGTGGTTAACGGCGCCGCTTCAGAAAGCGGTCGCTAGAAACGGCTACTTTTTAATAATCACAACGATGCTTCCCAAGTACTACGTAACCCCTTTGGAATCATAACGATCACCAAAAACATAGGGTGGCACCCCCCGACGCCGTTAACCACCGGGCCGATACTGAGCGCTGGTGGTATCCGTTTCCCAAACGATGGTGTCTGTGATACGCGCGCCTGGCGGTAAGTCTTTTAGATTCTGCGTGATCTGGTCGTAAAAGTACTTGGCCATATTTTCCGCCGAGGGATTCACGGTGCGGAAAGCCTCCAGATCGTTCATGAATTGATGGTCAAGGCCGCCGATAATTTCCCGCATGACGTGCTTGAGTTGGGTAAAGTCGCACAGCAGGCCGATGGAATCCAGTTGAGGGCCTTCCAGGGTTACGCGAACGCGGTAGTTGTGGCCGTGGGGATTCTCGCACTTGCCGCGATAGCCGCGCAGAGCGTGACCCGCCGAGAACGTTTCTTCCACGCTGACTTGAAACATTGGATTCCCTGTGACCCTGAATTCCGCAGGCTGGGTACTGGTTTGCCTGCCTACTTACCCGCTTCGCCCTGACTCAGGAATCGCTGTACGTCCGCCAAGTCTCGGGTTAGCCCGTAGGCCGGAAGCGACTCCAAGAAAATTTTACCATAGGGCATGCGTTCAATCCGGCTATCCAACAAAGCGAGAACACCGCGATCGGTCTTGGTGCGGATGAGGCGCCCGAAACCCTGTTTAAGGGCGAGAACCGCCTGAGGCACCTGAAATTCGGCGAAGGCGTTGCGACCGTCTTCGTTGAGGGCATTAACGCGCGCGGCGACGATGGGATCGCTGGGAACGGCAAAGGGCAAACGGTCGACGATGACGCAGGAGAGCTGGTCGCCGGGAACGTCAACACCCTGCCAAAAGCTGGAAGTGGCGAACAAGACCGCGCCCGGAGTGTTTTTGAAGCGCTCCAGCAAGACGGAGCGGGGCGCGGTGCCTTGCAGCAGCAGCGGGAACTTCACGCGAAGGCGCACGCGTTCGAACAAGTCCTTCATCTGCGCATAACTGGTGAAAAGACAGAAAGCGCGCCCCTGGCTCAGTTCCAGGAGCGTGACGATTTCGGCGGCGGCGGACGCCGCGAAACCTGGGCTGCGGACATCGGGTAACAAGGGTGGCAAGTACAGCAAGGCCTGGCGGGCCCAGTCAAACTCCGGTGGCAACGCGCCTTCTTTGGAGTGGTCGAGACCAACACGCTGGCGAATGTATTCGAAGCGGCCGCCGACGGTGAGCGTTGCCGAAGTAAGAACCACGGTGTCGAACTGTTCGAAGAGGCCCTCGCGCAGAATCTGGCTGACGTCGATGGGCGTAGCGGCAAGAAACACGCCTTTGTTCCGGCGTTCGAACCAGTAGACAAAATTCCGCTCGTTGGATTCAAACAGGAAGGTCATCTCCTGGCGAATCTCAAAACTGCGCCGCGCCAGGCGCGTCAACTCTTCGGGTTTGGAAGTGAGCGCCGCGAATTCCGTTTCCAGGCCTTGCAACGCAGTAGTCAACGCGTCGTAGGCTTCGCGATGCTGCTCGAGGAAAGCCTCGCGCTCGTTGCGGGAGAAAGGAAAGCGCCCGTCACGCGCGGGAAAGGAGTCGAAGAAGCTGCGAGACTTTTCGCGGATACGCTGCGTTCGCCGAAGTAAGGCCGCCGAGCCGAGCTTGAGCAGTCGCAGCGCCTGGTCGGCATCGCGCGCCAGCTCTTCAAAGCGGTAGTTCGATATCTGTCGGCCGAAGTAGTCGCTGGCGGTGTCTTCCATTTCGTGGGCTTCGTCGAAAACGACCGCGGAGTATTCCGGCAGGATACTCCCGAAATCATCCTGTTTGAGGGCCAGATCGGCGAAAAACAGGTGATGGTTGACGATGATCAGGTCGGCTTCTTTGGCGCGCTGATGCATGGCGGTTACGAAGCACTCGCTGAATTGCGGACATCTTTGCCCGGTGCAGGTATCGCGGCGGGCATCCAGGCGCGCCCACAGGTCGGAATCGTCGGGCAAGAAGGTCAGCTCCGCGCGATCGCCGGTTTCGGTCAGCTTCGACCAATCCTGAATCTGGCGGAAGGCGTCGATTTCATCCATGCCCTTGAGCATGGGTTGATCGACCATCTGATGGGCCTTGATGCGGCACAGAAAATTGGAGCGCCCCTTCATGACCGCGACTTTCAGATTGGGTGCGAAATGTTTCTGCAGAAATGGAATGTCTTTCTGGAACAACTGCTCCTGGAGCGACTTGGTGGCGGTGGAAATGACCACGCGGCGCCCGCTGCAAATGGCCGGCAGCAGATATGCCAGAGTCTTGCCGGTGCCGGTGCCGGCCTCGACGATGGCGTGGTGATGCTTCTCGAAGGCGTCGTGGACCAGCTCGGCCATCTCCAGTTGAGCGCGGCGATGCTCGTAGCCGCCGATCATGCAGCGCTCCAGCAGGCCGCCGGGCCCGAAGACATCGCGCATGGAAACTTTTTCAGCCGACGTCGCGGAAGTAGAACTTGGATTTCCCTGGGCGGCTTCGGCTGCGAATTCCCGTGCGACCGTGGGATCGTCTTCCAAAGGAATATACACGCGCTCGGGATTCGAACGGGTGGCGGGGATCGGCGAGGCTTTAGCGCCGTTCTCTGGCGTCTCCCGCCGTTCGCGCCGCTCTGAAATGGAGATTACGCGTTTGGGCAAACCCCGCCTCACACAACTGTACACACGTACAGTTTGGCTATGCATCCACGATAGCACATCGCAAGACATGCCAATTACAGGGCCGAGACCGCTCAGACGGTTTGAGTTTTGGGCAATGCACCCTGTGTTTCTCTCAGCCGGCGCGCTGACAGGGACTACCATTTCTTTGGGGACCGCCCGGCGTCCACCTCTCTTCTTTACGAAGACGCCGCGTTTGTCAGTGGGGGATACCGAATGAAACGCTTCTCAGCTGTTATTCCTGTGGTGATTCTTGCCCTGTTGGGGATTCACGTGGCGCGGCAGCGCCATTCCGTTGAATCCGCTCAAAAAAGGAGCGCCCATTCGGGCGTGACAAAGGCGGGATCCGCGGGCGAGCCAGGCGTCGCAGCTGCGGCGATGGTTCGGGCCCATGGGGCCGAGGCATACGGAAAGTTGCCGCTCAGCTTCGAGCGCAATCAGGGACAAAGCGATGCGCGGGTAAAATTTCTGGCGCGCGGCGCCGGCTATTCGGTTTTTTTGACCAGTAACGACGCCACCATCCGTGTCGATGCCAAGAGCCCAGGGCGCAGCAAATCCGACACGGCCGCTACCACGAGCAGCTCCGTGATTCGCCTGGTTTTGGCGAACTCCAATCCCAACTCCGCCAGCGAGGCGTTGGAGCCGCAAGCTGGTCGAAGCAACTATTTCATCGGCGACAATCCCGCCAACTGGCATCGCGACATCGTGCAATTCAGCCGGGTGAAATATTACGGCGTGTATCCGGGAGTGGACCTGATCTACTACGGGAACCAGGGGCAACTGGAGTCGGACTACATCGTGGCGCCGGGCGCCGATCCGGCGCAGATCGCGCTGAAAATTTCGGGAGCGGAGCGGCTGAGCGTGGACGAGCAGGGCGATCTTGCGCTTACTACGGCCGCGGGGGACATCTTGCTGCGCCGCCCGCACGCTTACCAAGACTCCGGCAGCGGCACGCAAGAAATCGCCGCGAACTATGTGCTCACCGCCGAGAACCGCGAACAACGCGTGCGCATCCAGCTTGGCCCGTATGACAGGCGGGAGCCGCTTATCATCGATCCGGTGCTTAGCTACTCCACTTATCTTGGCGGCGCGACTAGTCAAAACATCGCCGGGATCGCGGTGGATGCCACGGGCTTCGCGTACGTCACAGGATTCACTTCCTCGAGCGACTTTCCAGTGACGGCCGGGGTGTTGCAGACGACGCTGGCAAATACCAAGTCGGTAGCCTTCGTCACAAAGCTGAAGCAGGACGGCACCGGACTGGTCTATTCCACGTTGCTGGGGGGCACCGGAGCGCAAGGAGATTCGGGCCGCGCGATAGCCATCGACAGCAACGGGAACGCGTACATCGTGGGTTTCGCGAGCTCCACCGATTTCCCGATTATCTCCGGTACCGCGTATCAGACCATCAATCGCGGAGGCGGCGGGTTCTTCACCGAGATCGATCCTGCCGGCGCGAATCTGGTTTACTCCACGTATCTGAGCGGCACTGGCGTCGATCGGCTGCAAGCCATCGCTGTGGATGCTACCGGGAACGCGTACATCACCGGCGCGACGACATCCACGGACTTCCCGCTGGTGCCCGCGACTGCCATTCAGACCACGAACAACGCCATCGGCAGCCAGATCGGGACGGCTTTCTTGTCACGCATCAATCCGGCATCGGTGGGCCTGGGATCGCTGGTGTATTCGACATTCCTGGGCGGCAGTAAGGAAGATTCCGGACTCGGGGTGGCGGTCAACAGCAGCAATACCGCCTTTATCACTGGTTTCACCAAGTCGCCTGACTTTCCGATGGTGGCGACCAACACCGGTTTTCAGACCACGCTGAAAAACGCCACCGGCGGTAATGCCTTTGTGGCCAAGATCGATACTTCGCAGCCGAACCTGCTGGCGTACTCCACATATCTGGGTGGCGGACCCAACGGCTTCGGAAGCAACCCGGGTGAAGTCGGCAGCGCGATCGCACTCGGCCCGACCGGCGATGCGTACATCACCGGAATTTCGTTCGCGACCGACTATCCACTGATAGGCGCACTGGACAGCGTCAGTAATACGCCAAATCAGAAGGCCATCGTTTCGCGCATCGATACCACAAAATCGGGCACGCCTTCTCTGGTGTACTCCAGCTATTTCGGAGGCACGGTTCTTAGTCTGGGCGGCGTAGCGCCTGGCGTGGATCTGGGCTTCGGCATCGCCATCGATCCCGCGGGTAACATTTATCTTGCGGGGACCAGCGGGAGCGCGGATTTTCCGGTCACGCCGGGCGCCCCGCAGACCAGCATCGTGGGCACGCAAAACGCGTTCCTTGCGGAGTTGAATCCCACGGGGAGCGGTGTCTTGTTCGGAACGTTTCTGGGAGGCAGCATCGAATCGGCCAACGCGCTCGCGCTGGATCAAGCGGCGCCAGCAAATGCGTATGTTGCAGGCATTACCTCCGGCAATTTTCCGACGACCGCCGGCGCGTTTCAGACCGTAAATCACGTGAGTGGAGCCAGCAACAGCAACGGCTTTGTCGCTAAGATTTCGCCCGGCGCGGTGACTGGAGTGTTCGCATCGCCAACAACCCTGAATTTCGGCACCGTGACGCTCAACACCACGAGCCCGAACAAAACAGTGACACTCTTCAACGCCACGGCTTCGGCCATAACCATCACCGGGACTAGCTTTACCGGGCCCAACGTGATCGATTTCGGGCAGGCGTCGAGCACTTGCAGCGCGACGCTGGCCGCAGGGGCGTCGTGCACATATGACATCTTCTTCAGGCCCACAAGTTCGGGCGCGGAATCGGCAACGTTCAACATCGCCGACAGCGATACTTCCAGCCCGCAGACCGTTGCGCTCAGTGGCCTAGGCGGCGGGGGCGGCACTACTCCGGATTTCTCACTCACGACCCCCACAACGGCGACCGTTACGGCTGGCAGCAGCGCCACAGTCACTGCCACGCTGGCGGCGCTGAATGGATTCAGTGGCAGCGTATCCCTGAGCTGCACGGGGGCACCGATAGGTTCCACATGCACGTTTTCGCCAGGCAGCGTGTCTGTGAGCGGCAGCACTCCGGCAACGTCGACCGGCACGGTGACCACCACTGCGCGGAGTCTGATGATGCCGTTGTCGCCGCGGATCGTTGGGCACGGTCCCCAGGGTCTGTTGATTGTGCTCGGGTGTAGCTTGGTTGCGTTGGTATCGTTGTGGATGGCATCGCGGCATAAGCTGCGGAGACTTGCGTGGGTTGGAGCTGCGCTTGTTGCGCTGACGTTGAGCAGCTGCAGCAATGTAAACTCCGGCAACCATACGCCGAGCGGCGGTGGCACCCCGGCCGGGGTCTATACGCTGACGGTCACGGGAATCTCCGGCACGCTAACGCATTCCAGCACTGTATCTTTGACAGTGAACTGAACGGAGCAAAGGCCGCACGTTCATCAATACCTCCACGAGAAAACGCCGGCAGCAGCTGCGGCTATCTTAGTTTTTGCAATTTTCAGGCCGGCTGCGCGCCGCCGATGGTGGTATTCGGAGGCAGCGGCGAGGCTATCCCCACTGGCGAGCCCGCCGAAATCGACGGCTGGAATCGGCGATAAATCGCGAGGGAAATTGCGCCGACGCCCCACAGGATGGTGCCGAATTTGATCCAGCCGCCGAGCTCGGGAATCGTGGTGGCCAGTCGCACAATGGCGATACCCACGGCCATGCGCCCGATCAGCGGCCAGAGTTCGCGCGTGCGGCCCATGATCCACTGTCCCACCATGGCGCCGACCACGAGCTGCGCGAAATACAGCGAGGCGTACCACAGAAAGCCAGTGGTTATCCCGATGAACAGGCCGACTACAGTGACGCAGGCGATCAGCGCCGCTATGGGCACGCCGAAAAAGACGAGCACGCCGAGGCCGAACGAGGCCCCGTATCTCTCCACGTTGCTGACGGCCTCCTGAGAAAATTGCGGCATCAGCAGGAACAGCACCAGGCCGAAGAGCACAAATGCGGCCAGCCAGATGACCTGCCAGACGTAGTAGTGGCCTTCCATGTACTTGGGCTTGTGTTGGGCCTTGTGAAACTCCACAGGAGAGGCCAGCTTGGCGCCCGAGGCTACTTGCGGTTCGTGATTTCCTTCAAACCGCACCGGACCATCCACCTGCGCAGAGCTGCTGATGTCCAGGGTATTGCCCTTGGCTTTTACACTTCCTCCGATTTTTCCTGAAAGCCCGGCGTGCTCAGAGAAGACCGTCAGATCACGGCCCAAGCGGCCATCCAAGCTCAGGCTCTTGGCGAAGGTAGTCATACTTCCACCGACTTTCGCGGCAGAATCGATGTTCACGATTTCATCGAAGGTGAGGATGTTGCGGGTGACCTCGCCGGTGACAGTGATGTTGTTGGAGCAGGAGCGAATATTTCCGTCGACGTGCCCGTTGACGTGCAAAGATTGCGCAAAGGCGATGACATCGCCTTTGACCGTGCCGTTCACTACGGCGTCCTCGGAGAACATGTAAACGTCGCCTTCGACGGTGCCGTTGACGCGCGCGCGATGACCGAAGAGGAAGACGTCACCTTTGATGGTCTCGTCCTGGGCGACCTCGACAAAGTCCCCCTTGCGCATATCCGACGCGGAGGCCGGCGGCACGGCCATGGCCGCGAAGCTGCACACGCCCGCCAACAGGATCGCCATCATGGCGCCGCGGCGCAGCCGCCTGCGGAAATACGCCAGGCCGAAACCTCCGACTGTCAGCATCGCCACGACTTCCAGCAGAGTGACCATGGATTGCCATCCTTTCCAGAAGGCGCCTTGAAACACGAGTAAGCTCACCAGGTTGGTGCTGCCGAATCCCGCCTGATCCAACTGGGCCTCCCAGGGCTCGATGTATCCCGTATAGAGCGCGTATATACCCGTCGCTGCTAAGCCGAACGCGATTCCCCAAATCCATTGCATCGACCGGCGCGCCCGCTCCTGAAATTGCATCAGCCGCGCGGGCAAGGGCTCCTCTTCTTCCAGCATGGCGCGCGTCAGCAGCCGCGATTCGCGCTCCAGCGCGCGCAGCAGCGTGCGGCACGGAGCGCAGTCCTGTGCGTGCGCGGAAACTTCCTGCGCGCGCGTCCGGTCCAGCTGCCGCTCGATGTAGAGCAGACACGTCATTTCGTCCAGATGTGGCATTCCCCGCTCCGGCATCGCGCCTGGCGTTGCTCTTTCGTCGCTCACTACGCCCCTCCCGCCGCAAACGCGCCCGTATCCCCCAGCGCCTGCCGTAATTCATGCCGCGCGCGGAGCAGCACGACGCCCACGAAGGCGCGCCGCACACCCAGCGCATCGGCAATCTCGTCGTAACTCATATCGGAGTAGTAGCGCATGACCAGGGCCATGCGCGCGCGAGAGCCCAGCTTATCCAGAGCGCGTCGCACTTCTTCGCTGCTCTTCTGCTCGATCATGCGATCCAGCTGGCTGGGATCGGGATGCACCAGCGGCACATTCTCCAGATCTTCGGTCTCTTTGTCTTGCCGGATTTTGCGGCGGCGCAGCAGGTCCCAACAGTGATTGGCGGCTACTTTGTAAAGCCATGCGGAGAAGGCGCGCGTTTCATCGTACTGGCTCAGCTTATCGCGCAACTTCATGAAAATTTCCATCGTGGCGTCTTCGGCATCCTCGCGGGTAGGCAGCGCCCTCCGGCAAAAGCGGAAGATGGCGGGAGCGTACTCGCGATAGAGGTCACCCCAGGCCTCGGCATCCCCTGCCCTGGCCCGTGCGATGGCCCCCGTCGGTTCTATCTTGCCCGGCGCGCTCATCCGCTCTGGTCTCGGCGCATCCATAGACTAGTACGCAGCCCATCACGAAAAACTTACACTGACGGTGACGGCCTGATTGAGCCGTTGCCAACTGGCATGGGTGGAATTTTGCAAAGGGCAGACTTTACCAGAATCCTCGAGGCCAGCCGAAGAATTCGTTTGGCCGCGGGATGGAGGAATTCCTGAGGCCCCCGGTATTTTTACGTAAGAATATCATTCCAAAACACTTAACTCATCGGATCGCACAAGAGTATCATTCTATGGGAGCTATGGGAGTTAAGTTAACTGTGGGTTGCGCTTAGGTTCGGGCGGCTTGCCGTAATCCATTGAGGGCGAACGAGATACCCGGGAGCGCCCATCCGAGCTTGGCGCCCCCCGCATTGCTTGACGGTTCTCAGAACACGGATCAGAAGGTGATTTTGGCAGCGACTTGCATACTACGTGGGCCACCGCCGCCCAGGAATGGATAGCCGATCCCGACGTCGGCGGTAACCGTTAGCGGCTGGAATCCACAACTCCGGCCTGCCGCAAGCCCCCCGCATGCGCCCGCACCTCCGGAACTGATCCCGTTGGGGGTGGCATCGGACAGGAAGTTCGGCCACAAAGGACTGGCGAAGTTTGGGTGATTCAGCACATTGTACGCTTCAAACCGAAGTTCCAGTTTCACCCGTTCGGTGATGCTGGTGATCTTGAAAATGGAGAAATCGAACTGCCGAAAATTTGGACCGAGCAATGAGTTGCGCCCAAGGTTTCCGAAGTGTCGCGTTCCCGGCACGCAGGTCGCCGCTGAGCCATCGAATCCTGGTCCCGGTGTGCATGGCACTGTGAACGAGCTCATGTCCAAGAAATTGTTCGGATCGCTGTAGTTGAATTTAATCGGCCCCACAACGTCCGGCACTGGAAAGAAGGTGCCCGCTCCGTCGAAGTCCTGGCCGGCATTGGAATAAATCATGTGGAATGGCTGACCTGACTGTGCCGTCACAATTCCATTCACGCCCCACCCATCGGTGAGCCGCCGCCAGTCGCCGTTGCGATTTGGAAACTCATAGATGAAGTTCCACGTCAGCCGGTTGCGCACATCAAAGTTAGAGTTGCCGCGGTTGTTGCGCTGCAGGGTGCTGTCGTTTGGTTGAGAAGCGTTCGGCACGTAGTCTTCGCCGTCGCTCGCGGTGTCAATAGAGTGCGACCACGTATAGTTCAGCGTGGAGGTCAGACCATGCCAGTCGTTGATGCGCCAGCTCGCCTGCAGCGAGTGGTAGTTGGAGTTGGCCGCGCTCTCTTCCCAGTAAATATAGTAGGGGCTCTCCGTGAGGACGCGCGGGACAGAGCCATCGTTGATACACGCGCAGCCCAGGTCGGCCGCGGTGATTTGCGCCGCGGACGGCTGATTGATGTCGCGAAAATCCCACAGCTTGTGGCCGGTGGAGCCCACGTACCCGATTTGCACGACCGAATGGCGCGATAGTTCCTGCTGCAGGTTCAGGTTGAAATTCTGAATGTAGGGAGTGCGGATGTTGGGATCAAAGCCGAAGGCATCGGTCATGGGCGAGTAGCCACCAAAGACCGGTACACCGTCTGCAAATGGCAGGCCTATAGGTGCGCCGAAAGAAATTGGATTCGCGCCAGAGCCGGAATACGCCGGACCGGGATCGAAGCTGCTGCTGAAGGGCAAGTGACCGAGGAACATGTCCTGGGACACGGCATCGTAGAAAATGCCGTAGCCGGCACGGAGAACGGTTTTGCCGCGGCCGGTGAGATCCCAGGCGGCACTGACGCGCGGCGCCCAGTTATTCCAGTCCGGCTGATACAAGCGGGCCTGGCCGATGGGCGAAGGGAATCCCGTGGTGGGATCGACGTTGTTGAACAGGCCGTGCTTCTCCTGGACGAGACCGAAGTAGTCGTAGCGCAGACCCAGGTTCAGCGTGAAGCGGCGGGAGACTCTCCAGCTGTCCTGGAGATAACCGGCGTGCGAATTCTCGAAGGTGTTGCGGTTGGTTTCGCCAGTGCCCTGCACGCTGCTGTCGTTAGGCATGCCATCGAGGAAATCGGCGAGTGAATCGAAGCGCAAGCGTCCGCGAAATCCGCGATTGAAAATTTGCGAGATGCTGGTGCGGCGGAATTCGTAACCGAACTTGATGTCGTGCTTTCCCGCCTTCCACGACACGTTGTCGATGTAATGCCAGTTGGTGTCCACACGCTGGCGGGGATCGGCTTTGTCCGCGCCGAGCTGCGCGAGCCCACTGCCGGTTGGGCTGCTGACGTTGAACACTGGCAATCCAAAGTTGTAGGGGTTTCCGTCGTTTACCGTGCCGGCTCCCACGGTGTCCAGCCCCAGGGTACTGGGATCAAAGCTGCGATCCTCGGGAAAAAATCCTTCCGCAAACCGATTCCAGCCCAATCGCGCTTCGTTGACGATCGAGGGGCTTACAGTACTGACGAAGGAAATGGAAACCAGTTGGACACGCGTGGGTACCGCGGTGTTATAGCCGGGAAGCAAGCCGCCGCCGGTCAGGGCGAGCGGGAAACTCTGATCGCTGTCACCGAAGTAGTAGCGGCCGGTCAGCAGATTATTCTTGCCGATGTTTTGATCGAGCTTGACGATGGCGCTGTCTACACGATTCGAAAATGGCGTAGCGACGCTGGTGTTGTTGCCGCCGTTGTCGTAGCAATCCACGCTGGGATCGGTGGGAGTGGGCCAAGCCTTGCCTGACGCAAGCAGGTTGGCGATCACCGGATTGATTCCACCAACCGGTGTGTTGGCCGCGATGTTGGCGGCCGTAGGCACGCAGGCCAGCCCGCTCTGCGAACCTTTTTCACGAGTGCCCTCGTAGTCGACGAACAGAAAGGTCTTGTCTTTCAACAGCGCGCCGCCAAGTGAGCCGCCGAACTGGTTGTTGTGGAAGGGCTGCTGCGGCCCGTTGGCCTGGGCGTCGAAATAGTTTCGCGCATTCAGCACGGTGTTGCGCAGAAACTCCAGGCCCGAACCGTGCCATTCGTTGGTGCCGCTTTTGGTGACAATATTGATGACCGCGCCTGCGCTGCGGCCGTACTCAGATTCAAAGTTGGAGGCCACGCGCAATTCCGCTATCGCTTCCACGGGCAAAATGGTGGCGGGGGTTCCGAAAACACCTGCTTCGTTGATGGCCGGGTCATTGCGGTAGCCATCGTTCATGTCTGTGCCGTCGAGGAGGAAATTGTTCGAGCGGCCGCGAGCGCCGTTGACCGAGAAGGAGCCGTAAGAGCCGGGAGAATCGGAGATTTCGTCGGGCGAGCCAGCGACGCCTGGCACGAGGAAAATCAATTTCTGGTAGTCGCGGCCGTTGACGGGAAGATTGGTGACGATTTTGGACTCGATGATGCCGCCGAGGGTGTTGCTGGTGGATTCAACCTGCGGGAGCGAATCTCCGGTGACTTCGATGCGCTGGGCGACTTCTCCGGTCTGCAGGGCGACGTCGGCACGGCGCTCGCTGGAGACTTCCACGCGGAGGCCAGAGACGACAGCTGTCTTGAAGCCGGCGTTTTCCACGGTGACGGTGTAGTTGCCGATGGGCAATTCTGGGACGGAGTAGCTGCCATCGGTGCTGGTGGTGACGGTGCGGGTGAGTCCGGTGTCGATATTTTTGACAACGACGGTAGCGCCACCGATGGCCGCGCCGGTTGCATCGGTTACGGTGCCGAGAATCGTGCCGCGAAAGGTCTGTGCTCGGGTGAGAGGAGAGAACAGCATCAGCACGAGGATCGCGGCACAAAAGACGGCAGCGGCGCCGCAGTTTTGGCGCAAAAAGCTCTTCTTGGCAGGTTCCAGCGGCTCAGCCACCTGCCGGCAGACACAATTTACGAATTTCGATTTCATGTGATCCCCCGAGAACCATTTTCCAGGGCATTTCCCCCGCGAAGCGCCCGCTACGCACCGTATGATGTTTAGATTGACACTACCCGCGCTTTCTAGCGGCGTCAAGCAATGGCGAAAAGACTCGGTTCACAAGAATCCCAGCCCATCTCGGATAAGATGTTGCCGCAGATTGTTTTACTCAGATAGAGATGCGAAGGCCAAGCGTTATCTCGATTGTTGCAGCCGTTCTGCTGTGCGGATGCTTCGAGCCGCAATAAGGAATCGCGCATGGAAGAATCCTCCCGCCTGACACAGACAATCCTTGCCCTTCGCGAAGCATACGTGGCGTTCAATCGCGGTGACATGGACGCGGCCGTTGCGTCTCTCGACCCGCAGATCGAGTGGACTGAGCCTGCGGAGTTTCCCGGCGGCGGCACCTACCACGGCCGCGACGCGGCGAAGGGCTACCTGACGCAATCACGCGCGGCGTGGGCCGAGTCATCAGCGAGCCAGAACGATTCATTACCGCGGGGAACCGCATCGTCGTATTCGTGCACGCCAGTGTTAAGCGGGCGGCACCGAATGGCAAGAGGTGCGGCTCGCGGATATCTATACCATCCGTGACGGCAAAGCGATCCAGATGCGCGCGTTCGCGGACCGGCAGGAGGCGCTGCGTTGGGCGGGAGCCGAAGGCGAATTTCCTGAGTTGTAATGATGGCTTTCCCCGATGATCAAGTCCTGTGGCTGCTCAACAATAAACCAAGAGTCTTGCGCTGATCCATGGCCTGCAAGTAGTCGTGGGTCTCGTGCTGATGGTGCTCGGTCTCCATATGGGACACGCCCACCAGGAGCAATTTCCGCGCCGGACAGTCAGACTTTCCGATCGACCGGCTACATGCCTGCGCCTCGGTCCGCTTTGTGTCCGTGCGCTATCCCCGAATCGACCCGATGCGATACAGTGGAAGATTAATTTGTGGATGCAAATCTCGGCATTCGCTCGCGGCATTACTCTATGGCTGAAAAACTTCCATCGTTGGTGATTGTGGGGCGGCCCAATGTAGGTAAGTCGACGCTGTTCAATCGGCTGACCGGGACTCGGCGTTCCATTGTTACGAATGAGCCGGGCATCACTCGGGATCGCATCTACGGCAAGGCCGAATGGCGCGGACGCGCGATGGAAATCGTGGACACCGGCGGGATAGTTCCCGACGACAAGGCGCTGATTCCGCAGGAAATTCTGCGGCAGGCACATGTGGCTATTGCCAAGGCCGATCTGCTGGTGCTGGTGGCGGACAGCTTCGACGGGCTGATGCCGCTTGACGAAGAACTGGCTCGCTTGCTCCGCGGGACCGGCAAGCCGTTCGTGGTAGCGGTGAACAAAGTCGATTCGCCTTCTCAGGAGGCTAACGCCGCTGTGTTTCACCGGCTGGGCGTGCCGGTGTTTCCGATTGCGGCGGAGCACGGTACCGGCGTCGATGATCTGCTCGACGCGGCGCTGGCCGAGACCGAAGCCGGCGATGTTGCCGACGAGCAGGCCGAACCTGATGTCGTCGAGGTTGCGATCATCGGCCGGCCGAACGTCGGGAAATCTACGTTGCTGAATCGCATGGTGGGGGAAGAGCGCTCCATCGTTTCGCCGGTTCCGGGGACAACAATGGACACTGTGGACACCGAAGTGACGCGCGAGGGCCGACTGTACCGTTTTGTGGACACCGCAGGCATTCGGCGCAAGGGCAAGACCAACCTGGTGGCGGAGAAACTCAGCGTGGTGATGGCGCGGCGGGGGTTGGAGCGCGCCGATGTGGCGCTGCTGGTTGTCGATGCCGAGCAGGGGGTGACGCAGGGCGACGCGCAAATCGCAAATTACGCCGAGCAATCCGGGCGCTCGGTGGTCATCGTGATGAACAAATGGGACTTGGCCGTGGAGGCCGCCGGCAAAGCGGCCGAGCGTGACGCGGCGACCACGAAAGGCAAAGCGCGACGCACTGCGCGTCAGCGGCAGGAAGAAGAGCGCGTACGTCACGGCGACACACGCGGGGGCACGAGTCGCACGGAGACCGGCTCAGCCCGAGCCTTCGGCGAACTCGATAAGGGCCGGCTGTTGTTCGATTACGAGAAGATGGTGCGCGAGAAACTGAAATTTCTCAGCTACGCTCCGATCGTGTTTTTATCGGCAAAGACTGGCGAGCGAGCCCCCAAACTTTACCCGCTGATCGATCAGGTGGCGGCTGCGCGCCGAAAGCGGATTCCCACGCCGGACCTTAATCGCTGGCTGAAAGAAGATGTGGACTTACAGCGCGGCACCACGCCGAAAGCGCGGCCGGTGCGGATTTACTACATGACGCAGGCGAAGACCGCGCCGCCCACGTTTCTGATTTTCACCAATCAGAAGACGCCGCTGCACTTCAGCTACGAGCGCTTTCTGGAAAATCAGCTGCGCGCGAAATTCGACTTTAGCGGTACGCCGGTGCGATTCGTGCAGAGGATGCGGAAAAGGGACCGGGATCGATCGGAAAGTGAATGATTTTGAGCCGCGAGCCGGCGGATGGACGGCGATTGAGTGTGAAGACCGGGGCTAAGGCACCGGACATTGACACCACGGAAATTTGGCCTACGATGAAGGAAGTCCCCGGCCCCCAGGCCCTCGTCTGGATGCTTTGAAAAATGATGAATAGCACTGGAGCCGCTACACAAACCGCGAATGAGGACCGGCTTTACCGCATCGGGGACGTGGCCCGCATGGCGGAAGTAAAACCGTTTGTCCTGCGCTATTGGGAAACCGAGTTCCCCATGCTGGAGCCGGTGAAAAGCATCAGCGGCCACCGCATGTATCGGCAGGAAGACGTGGACATGGTGCTGAAGATCAAGCGCCTGCTCTACGATGAAGGCTTCACCATCGCCGGAGCGCGGCGGCATTTGCGGGAGCAAAATGGCGCAGCGGGGGCATCGACTGCAAGCCCGGAAGGCCATGCCGCGGGCAGCGTCACGCACGGGCACGCACATTTCGAAAATGCAACGGAACTGCTCAGCCGCAAAATGCTGCTGGATCTACGTGATTCGCTGCGTGCGTTCTTGACCCTTCTCGAACGGCGGTGATAGCCTTGGAGTGGCGGTAAACGCAGCGGTTCAGGTTTGTTTCGCCGCCGCGAAAGATCGGCTCACCAGCCGGTCGGCTCCTTCTACCCGGTCGGGACGTAGCGCAGCCTGGTAGCGCGCACGCTTGGGGTGCGTGAGGTCGCTGGTTCAAATCCAGTCGTCCCGACCATTTAATTCAAAGACTTAGAGGAAGCCTCGAAAATCCCGACTTGGACTTGGTGCACATTCTGGTGCACACCCTCCTCAAAAACCGGTCGTTCAGGTATTGGCACCAAACTATCGAGCGCCGTCCGCTTCGCTGCCATTCGGATGTGGCTGTAGTGTTCCAACATTCTCTTGGAGACGTGCCCAGCGATTGCCATTAAGGTTTGCTCGCTCGCCTGGGATTCAGCTAGTTTGGTGATGCAGGTATGCCGTAGGTCGTGGAAGCGGCGTTCGGCATCAACGGTCCCTCTCCAATAGTGCTCAAGCGATTCGTGGATGCCCCCTAAGCTGCAAAGTCTTTACCGCAAGCACTGAGATCGATGGCGATCCCAGTATTCAAGTGCGTCTTTTATGCAGGGCGCGCTTATGGTGGAGAAGAACGTTCCATAAGCACTAAGCAATTATGCGGTTTACACGTACACCCCGTTATGCAATAAGTCAGAGCTATGGTAATCCCCATTACACCACTTCCTGCGGCCCTTCCTGAATGGGGAAAGACGCTTTTGACCGTTGGCGTCGGGATTTTCAGCGGGCCTTATCGCCGAACCTATCAAACTCTGGATCTCTGATAAATATAAAAGGCGTAAGCTTCGCCATATGTGCTACGAACAATTGCTGATTGTTCGACAGTTATTTACATTGGCATTGCTTCACCTCGAGGACCCGAAAGAATCGTCTCCTGGTAGTGAAGAATACGCAAACAGACTGATTACTAGATTTAACGCGGGCCCGCTTAGGTATCTGGCCGCATCCGACGGTGCGCTCTTCTATAAGCTTGATGCTCAACCGGCGGTAACCGCGGTTCTGAATGCTCTTAATCGCATACCTCCAGAGCCATCCAGCGAAGCACTAGCCAAGATAGCCCGGGGAATTGTCGATCTGATTGACGGAGAAGTTGATTAAGGACACCTGAGCGGGGAATATTTGACCACGATTTCCCGCCGCCACAGTCGAGAAATTGATCGATTAGAACCGTTGAAATCTGAGGTTCAAAATCGCAAGAGGTTCGGCTATCGATGGGGTCGGAACGTAACCCAACAGCCTCGCGGACTCATTGGGCAAATCAAAATATACGCTTTCGCCACTCGATGGTGGCTCTCCTCAATTAAGCTTCGACTGTTTCGTCGCAAACCTTTGGCCTAACTGTAAGAACATCCCTCTTGCGATACTTATCCCCACCGTTGCACTCTCGCGCAGATGTCTTAAGCTAAATGCATAGCCGTGGTCAAACCATTGCCAAACAATGGCCCGCAAGTCTCGATCGACACGATTCCGAAGGTTCTGACGGATCGACCCCGCTATTGGAGGTGCATACCTTGCGGCAATGCGAGATGCAGAACGGGCCGAGCCCACGAAAACTCCCATCGACAATCTGAGCGTGTGATACTCATGTGCGCGACTGGGGAAATTGCTTGAGCGTTACCAAATTGTCACTAAGAGTCGCGCAAAATGGCCAAAATGAGCAGATCCAGAAAAGTGGAACTATCGCTATCTTGCAGGTGACAAAGGGATTTAGTTGATTTTCTGCCAGATAGCGAACCGGCGATTTAATTTTTCAAGACCGCCGGTTTCATTCCGAGCCACTTCCACGCTCTTGCGAAAATACCGGGGGTATACCTTCAAGAGTCCTCTCATTTCGCCAACAGATGTCCGAAACGTTTAATACGAGTCACGTTCGGGGTCGTCATACTTGCGCTCGAAGAGGCGGAGGATCGCGATGTCTCGAAAACAGATGGCTCGAACACAATGGATTCGCACTCTCGCAATCACAGGCACAGTTCCAGCATGCGTTGCCGCAGTTTGTTGCCCGGCCCGATCGAAGGAGCCACCAATGTTGAGCGCAGACTCGTTTGCGAGAGCGAAGGATTTCGTCAACCGCACCGGCAGGCCGCTCGAACGAGCACGGTTGCGATTCCACTTCGAGCAGGGTAGTGCCAACCAGGTGATCGCGGAATTGGCAAAGTTTCAGAATCCCGACGGCGGCTTCGCGACCTACCTGGAGAGTGACAGCCGCTGGGCCGGGTCTTCACCAAACGGTACGAGGGTCGCGTTGAAAATTCTGAGCGAAGTAAAAGCACCGGAGGCGGACCCGCACGTCCGGGCGGCCGTGAAATATTTGTTGGCGAACTTCGACGACTCCACGGGCACATGGCGCGCGCTTCCTAAAGAAGCGAACGCGGCGCCGCACGCGCCGTGGTGGCATGTCCACGAAGACACCGGAACCTCCGTTGCATCTGGCGGCTGCTGATCCCGGCGATTTCGCTAAGCTGTTCGATTCGCGCGCCAGGATGACGCGCAAGCCACCGAATCGCAAAGCCGATTGTGGAGTCGGGCGGCGCGACATCCCTGATGTGAAATAGGAGCGCAGCTTCCAGAGCAAACCTGCTGGCGCGAAACGTAGGCTGTTCGTCGATGCCCGCAAATGGCGCGCGCGCCGCAGCGGTCCATACGTCGCCAAGCGGCGCTTGTTGATTGGCGAGTTCGCAAGCGGGCAAACCCAGGACCGCCGCCGCTTTACCTGGGTAAAACCGCACGCCCGTGATTCGCGTGCCCGAAGCAAGATGCGCAACGAAAGATTCAGTCTATGGCCCGATGATTGCCGGCGCTTGCCCTTGCCCCTGCATGAACACAATGTCCACGCACGCATCGGGCAGAACCCGATGAGCGTATACCGCGCGGGAACGTTGGATCGATTGCGTCCACAAGCACAAAACATGCTCGCGCAGCGCCACCGGCGGTAAAAATTCCCGGTAGTCAGAAGCAAACGCACGTGTTTGCGAGTGGGTGTCGCTCATCGAACGAGGATACTGCATCGATTCGTCGCCCTTCAACAAATCGTCAACCAGCAGGCCTAGTGCTGATCGAGACGACCACATCACGGGCCATCCGGAACCCCGATTCGCCCTCCCATTTACGCGACAGGTTCTAGCGTGCTCTAGCCGTATACAAGTCCAAGTACCACGAGGCGACCGACGGCACCCATGCGTAAGGAGCAGAAGATCAATCAGGAAGAGGCTGGGGATGCGGGTTGAACTGGACGTAGTACAGTGGCGTGGAACGTGTCGCCAGTTAATATATGACTTGACGCAGCCACAGCGTCTGTTCTTTAGCCCCTTGTAGCCTTTCTCTCAACCAGGACACTCTATTTCATTGAACGCGCTGCTTCGCCAGAGTCTGCAAGGCTTGCCAAATACTTGGTGACCGCAACCTCGAGGTTGAAATGCATCGCTTCTCGTCCTAACGCCTCGCCTAGTGCTGATTTCTGAACCATTCGCAGTACGCCCGGGTTGAGCCCCACAAGCCAGAGTAATAACCCGCGATCACGCTGTCTTTTTTCGGCTGCACTCAAAGCCCTCAGGGCAGTGTATTCGAGATCGGGTACGGCGCTAAAATCGATGGCCACGATTCTCGGCTTTTCTTCCTCGACCGCCTTCCGGATCTTCGCTGCAACATGCTCGGCATTCGCGAAGAAAACCCGCCCTTCGAGCCGCAACAAAAGAAGATCTGAAAACGTCTCGTCCTCAGGATGTTCCTTAGAGCGTGGCCGGAACACATTGGTGCCCGGCTTGCGCCCCAAGACGTAGACCGGCGGGTCCGCGACTTGATATGCAAGCCCCACGAGCGAGATCACGATCGCGACGATAATGCCTTTGAGTGTCCCCAGAGCTACAACGCCAGCAAAGGCCGCCAAAGCCCAAGCGAACTCGGTCCGCCGAATTTTGAGGATTGCCCGAAACTCCGCGGGCTTAATTAATCCGATGGAGTAGACAATCACCACAGCCGCGAGCGTGGCTTGTGGCATAAGGGCAATCAGCGGAGCCAGCAGAAGCATCGTGGCCAGTGAAGCCAGTGCGGTAACCAATTCCGCTAGCTGGGTGCGTGCTCCCGCAAGACGGTTCACGGCGGTCTGGCTGGTGCCACCACCGACAGGCATTGATCCCAGGAATGCTCCGCCGGCATTTGCCAGTCCTGTGGCCAGCAATTCCTGGTTGGCTCTGAGGGTTGGCTCCTCGCCCTTGATAAACGCTCGGCCTGCAGCGATGGTTTCCGTAAAACTCATGAGCGCGATGCCCAGAGCCCCCGGCCACAGTTCTTGGGCAAGGGAGAATTCTGGAATTGTTAGAGGGGGCAGCCCCTGCGGAATTCCGCCGACCAACTCCACGCCATGTGACTGAAACCCCAGGAGACGCGCACCCAGGATACCCGCAGCCACGGCAATTAATGGTGCCGGCGCTCGCGGCAGAAATCGTTCAAATCCGAGCAACACGGCAATCATGGCTATCCCGATGGCTACTGTTATCAGTGATGCGTCCGGGAATCCTCTGGCAATGGCAACGATGTTGTGGAGGAAAGAACCCTTAGCAATATGAATGCCAAGTATCTTGGGCACCTGATCCAGAACTATGACGAGTCCAATCCCGGCTTTGAAGCCCACCAACACCGGCTCAGAGATGAAGTTGGCGACGAATCCCAGTCTAAGCAGGGAAGCCAAAGAGAGGATCGCTCCCACCATGAGGGCCAGCATTGCGGAAGCTCGAAGCAGCGATGTCAAATCACCGTTTGGGACGACCTGACTGAGTTCCGTTGCGGTTAGAATGGCAAGCGTTGTGGTAGTGCTCACACTGAGTGGGCGAGAAGTCCCCATCAGTGCGTATATGATCATAGGGACAAACGCCGTGTACAAGCCGACCTGGACGGGCAGCCCGGCGATCGTGGCATACGCCATCGCCTTTGGGATAACTACCGCAGCGGCCGTCAGTCCTGCGATCAGGTCCGGCCGAAACCATTCCTTCTGGTAGCTGGGTAGCCAATCCGCAATCGGAAAGCGGTCTCTAATTTGTCGGCTAGTTGACAAGGTCAACTCCTGACCGAGGACGCTGCGGGCAAACTCTACATTCGTGCCGCGGCGGTCGGTTCGCTTGCTCGTAGACCTGTGTTACTGATGACCTTCAACCGCCCAACGGATTCTTATTGCCGTGTGCGAATACTAGCAATCAGAAATTCTGGCCGTCACCTAGGAATTCGCCTAGGGGGCACCCCGCTTGGTGTGACGTCAGATGAAGGGTGACAGACACCAAGCTACCTCTCGTTTTAACGGCCTTCCAATCGGCCGAGAAAACAATGCGGCGGCTATCTACTCGCTGAATAGGCCCGTCAGACGCCGGACGGTAGTCTGTGTAAGTAAGGGTTCTTTGGATGTCGAGGCTCTTTAGGAAAAGAATGCGCGCCGTTGCCCGGATTTCGATTCGTTTCGGCACCCAGACAGCCTCACCGACACATGTCTGTTCCATGGTGATGTGGGAACCGCGCTCTACACGCGCCAAGATCAGCCCCATCGAGAACGACTCTGTTACATGGCCATCGACTTTGATCCAGCCGAAGTCTTGCTTGTCCACCCAGAGCTTGCCTTCTACTCTGGAGAACATCTTGGCGTACTTGCCGTGCGCGTGATACCCCGGGTGAGGCGTAGCTTGCAGCACGTAGGCCGGCCTGCTGCCGACTGTTTCTTCGCCGACTAGCCGAAAGTCAAACGCCTCCAGCACATCCGCAAGGAAAGCTCTGTTTTCCTGGTCCTTGCGTATTCGCGCTGTCTGCTCGTCCGGCGTTTCATGCTTCAGCTTATCGAGATCATCATCACTTCTCTTTTGCTCCGTGGCCGATGGAGGTTGCCCCACGCTTTGCTCCGGAAACACCGAGTGCAGCGCGACATTCAGCGCTTTGGCCGAGACCAGATCGTGTCCGAAAAGCTTCTCTACGATGATCCGTGCACCCGTGGCACAGCCGGACTGTTCCAAAGCCTTCACTACGGTCGCGAACAGACTGGGTGGAATGGCGAGGTAGTGAGCCGGGCGCTGCGCCTTTTCAAGCTGGACCCGCAGGGCGGAGAAGGTCGCTGGGTACCATATTCTCCATCGATGTAGCGGAGCAACTCCATCAGTCGGGCAAACGCCGACTCATCTACGCCCCCTCCGAACTTCTCGATGCCGTCGCGGGCCGGATTCCGAAATTGGTCAATGGTCCATTCCGATTTCGCCAATCCGATCACCGGGACGTTCAGGGTTCCGTGCCGCACCATGTTGTGCAGCGCCGGGAAGATCTTCTTGTGGGCGAGATCTCCGGTCGCGCCAAAAAAAACAAAGGCATCGGATTCAGAATTGGCCAGGGGCTGATCGTCCAATTCGATCGCAAGTTCAGGCATCGTCATGGGCTCGTTGTGAATTTGGGTCGGTTTAAACGGGTGATTGCGGCAGCATGAAGCAGATGGCGCCGGGGCATAACTGTCACTTGTTACAGGGATCTCATACACCATTCGTTGTCGTTTCTGGACAGGAGCAAACACCGGGAAGCGAGCAAGCGCTCACGGCGACGAGGAAACTAGGAATGTTGACAGGTTACGGAAACCTAAGAACCGAGTAGTGTCCGACCACCGAGCCGCTATTAGTGCGCGCTTAGATGGTTCCAAACCGCGACTTGGCAAGATCTTGGCGTAGAGGGAAATCATGCTTAAACGGCTGAACAGCAACGGTTAGATGATGCGCGACTGGAAAAATTCGCGTGGAAGAAGTGGGGACCCTATCTCAGTGAGCGGCAGTGGGGCACGGTCCGCGAGGACTACAGCGAGAATGGTGACGCTTGGAATTTCTTCACACACGACCATGCCCGTTCACGCGCCTACCGCTGGGGCGAGGACGGAATCGCCGGCATCTCCGATGACAAACAGCACCTATGCTTCGCGTTGGCCCTGTGGAACGGCAAGGATCCGATTCTCAAGGAACGGCTCTTCGGATTGACCAACAACGAGGGCAACCATGGAGAGGATGTGAAGGAGTACTACTTCTACCTCGACAGTACGCCGACGCACTCCTACATGAAATATCTCTACAAGTACCCTCATGCGGCATATCCGTACGCAGATCTAACAGAGACGAATCGGCGTCGTTCCAAGAACGACATGGAGTATGAACTGCTCGACACCGGCGTCTTCAACGAGGATCGGTACTTCGACGTCTTTGTGGAATATGCCAAGGATAGCCAGGAAGACATCTTGATCCGGATCACGGCAGCAAACCGCGGACCGGAGGCGGCAGAACTGCATCTTTTGCCGACGCTGTGGTTCCGCAACGACTGGTCAAAGTGGATTGCTGTATCCAACAGGGCTGCCGAGAAACCCATCCTCCAACAGATCGAAGCCGCGGCGGGCATGAGCGCGGTCGCGGTTGCGCATCCGCTTCTGGGCAAATATGTCCTTTCCTGCGAAGGCGAGGTGCCGCTGCTCTTCACTGAGAACGAAACAAACCACGAACGGCTTTTCGGGCAAGAGAACGAGAGCCCCCACGTCAAGGACGGCATCAACAACTGCGTAGTACAGGGCAACCAGGGCGCGGTGAATCCCGCTAAGACGGGCACCAAGGTCGCGGCACACTACCGGATCAATGTAGACGCCGGTCAGACCAAAGTGATTCGCCTGCGGCTCTCCAACAGTTCTCCGGAACAGAAGGGCAAAGCCTTCGGAAAGCAATTTGACGAAGTCTTCGCGGCCCGGCGTCGCGAAGCCGATGAGTTTTACGAATCAGTTACGCCACCATCGGTCAGTGAAGACGCGGCCAAGGTGATGCGCCAGGCTCTCGCCGGAATGTTGTGGAGCAAGCAGTTCTTCTTCTTCGATGGTGACAACTGGCTGGACGAGCACCAATCCAACCCGCTCCATACCGGATATCGAGCTGCCCGGAACTCGGAGTGGTACCACATGCTGAACCAGGACATCATCTCGATGCCTGACAAGTGGGAATACCCTTGGTACGCGGCCTGGGACCTGGCCTTCCACACGCTCCCGCTCTCGATTGTGGACCCCGACTTCGCCAAGGGGCAGATGGACTTGATGCTCCGCGCCGCCTACCTACACCCCAACGGCCAGATGCCTGCTTACGAGTGGAATTTCAGCGATGTGAATCCCCCGGTCCACGCCTTTGCCACTCTCTTCCTGCATCGCACGGAACAGGCCCTGAGTGGCGAGACGGACGTGG
>Ga0157378_10000121_pt1 | contig 75263 bp, 61 predicted proteins | sample M65metaG_FD_115309 | JGI IMG/M metagenome (GOLD analysis project Ga0157378, IMG submission 115309) | Miscanthus rhizosphere microbial communities from Kellogg Biological Station, Michigan, USA - M6-5 metaG | ecosystem: Host-associated > Plants > Roots > Rhizosphere > Soil | place: USA: Michigan... | reverse complement strand
GAAGTGCCGGACTACATGGTGCCGCAGGCGATCGCGGTGCTGGCAAAGTTTCCCCTGACCCCCAATGGGAAGATCGATCGGCAAGCGTTGCCCGAACCACTGGCGGCACAACGCACTTCCATCACTGCGCCGCGTGATGAGACCGAAGCCGCCCTTGCGAAGATTTGGAGAAAAGTGCTGCACAACGAGGCGATTGGCGTAACCGACAATTTTTTTGACGTTGGCGGGCATTCGCTTTTGGCTGTTCAGCTTATGGCGGCCATTGCCAAGGAGACTGGCCACGAGATCCCGTTGACGGCTCTTTTCCGCGCTCCGACTATCGAATCCATGGCAAAGTTGCTGCGGGACGGCAACGAGGCCCAGTCAGATCCCATTGTGATGCCGGTGCAAGCTGGAGATGGTGTACCGTTTTTCGCAGTTGCATCGCCGGGCACAACCGCCCTCGGATATGCCGCCCTTGCGAAAGCGATGGGCACCACCCAGGTGGTCTATAAACTACAGTCGCGTCGTCGTGTGGCTCCACCAAACTCGCCGATTTCACTGACGGATATGCGCAGTCTCGCCCTTGCGTACATCGAAGGTATGCGCTCCATCCAGCCTTCAGGACCTTATTATCTAGGGGGCATGTGCGCGGGTGCTCACATTGCCGAACAAATGATTCTCGAGTTGGAAGCCCAGGGCGAAACCGTTGGCTTATTCGCGGTTTTTGACACCTGGGTCCTGCAGAACGCATATGTCCGGTGGCTTTGGCGTATCCATTACTATCATCAAAGGACACGCCAGTTGCTCCGTTCCGGGGCGCGTCGCCGGCTCAAGTCTCTGACCCGCAGTCTTCGCAGAACGCTCGATCGAATCCTGCATCCTTTTTCGCTCCCGCCGGTAACCCCCTGGCAAAGGGCTTATTGGCCAGGAAGGGACTTCAGTAATCCCCGATTTGACGCTCCGGTGGCTCTGTTTAAGCGCCCCAGGCAGCCGTTCTACTACGTAAAAGATACGACCATGGGGTGGGGATCCCGGTCGCGTGGTGGGGTCGAAATTCACCTAATCGACGTGCCCCATTCGATGTTGCGGCTGCCGTACGTGCGCGAACTCGCCAGCCTTCTGCGAGAGAGTCTCTCGCGGGCAACCTCCAACAGTCCGCATAGGGACAGGATCTGGCGCATCCTCGACGACAACGTTGCTCGTTCGAAGACAATTGACGTCCAAACGTAAGACTTTGTTCATTCACGGAGACCTCTTGTATCTGGTTCACGCCGACCGCGCACCGCGGTGTACAGGTAAACACGATGAGGGAAAATCCCGCACGCAGCCTGGGGTTGGCACTCTACCGTCAAGCCGCCACCGGCACTTCAACATCTGGAGCTGCGGATTGCGGTTCGATGTTTCTCATTCCGGGGATATGGCCTGTGTTGGAGTTACTTTGGGGGGGAGCGGAGTGGACATAAAAGCGATCCGGTATGATGTGGAAATAAAGGCCATTGCACAACGCTTTTTCTCGGTTTCCGAGCAGCGGGATTTGGCCAGCTTGCCCGTCGATGACCAGCATCGAGCTTTTTTCAACTGCTGGACCCGAAAAGAAGCATACGTCAAGGCTCTCGAGAGTGGTTTATTGCTGTCGCTCTCGGAGTTCGACGTTTCCTTGGGCGCTTTAAACCGGCCGGCCTTTTGGCCACGCGTCCGGATCCGAACCAGGCGGAGCGTCGGACGATGCTCGGAGCGGGCGCTCGGCGAGAAAGATGCCGCAGCGATCGCGGCCGAGGGTGCCGGCATGAAAGTGACCTGCCACGAGCTGATTTCGGGTTTCGGCAGCGGGGATGCAGATGCGAATTCTTAGCGTGGTCGGCGCAAGACCCAACTTTATGAAAATTGCGCCGGTAGTGTCGGAGTTGCGGCAGGTTACGGGCGTGTCGCACCGCCTGGTGCACACGGGCCAACACTACGATGACAAGCTGTCCGGCACCTTTTTTGAGGAGCTGGGCCTGCCTGAACCTGATATCAATCTGCAAGTGGGCTCCGGCAGTCATACCTGGCAGACCGCGGAAGTGATGAAGCGTCTGGAACCAGTGCTGGAGGAATTCCGCCCGGACCTGGTGTTCGTCGTGGGCGACGTGAATTCGACCCTGGCCGCAACGCTGACCGCGGTTAAACTCGGCATCCCGGTGGCCCACATCGAAGCTGGCTTGCGAAGCTTCGATCTCACCATGCCCGAAGAGATCAACCGTAAAGTCACCGACACCATTTCCGAACTGTTATTTGTCACCGAACAAAGCGGGGTCGACAACCTGAAAGCCGAGGGAGTATCCGAGGACAGGATTTTTCTGGTGGGCAATGTCATGATCGACACGCTGCTGCGGCACCGTGCGATTGCTGCGAAGTCGCGAATGCTGGAGAAGCTTGGCGTAAAGAACGGCGAACATATTCTCCCCTATGCCGTGCTTACCCTGCATCGTCCTTCTAACGTAGACCAACCGGAAACCCTGGAACCGTTGTTGCAGGCGATTGGTGAACTGGCGCAGGAGATCCCGGTGTTTTTCCCGATCCATCCCCGGACGATGGCTAGAGTTCGCGACTTGAATCTCGACCACTATTTTGGAGGATCCAACGACGGCTCGCCTACCGGTTTGCGAGCCCTCGACCCCCTGGGGTACCTGGATTTCCTCTGTCTCATGGACCATTCCCGTCTGGTGCTGACTGACTCCGGCGGGATTCAAGAAGAAACCACGGCCTTAGGTGTGCCGTGCCTCACGCTGCGCCACAATACCGAACGCCCCGCCACGGTCGAGCATGGCAGCAATCAGATTATTGGCGTTAACCCAGTTCGAATCGTCAGTGCCGGAAGGCATATTTTGCGCAACTGGTCGCGTTCCTCGCGCCGGCCCCCATTGTGGGATGGACACGCCGCAAGGCGGATTTTGGAAGTCGTATTACAACAGCGGTCTTGCGTTTCTGCAAACCGATTCCAGGAGCAACGCGGTTCGGAACAACTAGTATGAAAGGCGTCTCACAGCATCTAATCCTTCACTTCGGTCCGCACAGCCCGTGCGGATGCGCAGTAGGCTCTAGGCAAGATGTCCGCCTTCCCGGGGAAGCAATCACCTGGGCAGTAACCCCAAGCTTCATGTCCGCTGGAGATAATGGTCCGTGATGCGGGTTCTAATTGTAAGTCACACGTTCCCGCCCAACTCAGCAGTTGGGGGCCTCCGCATTGCCCGACTCTGCCGATATCTGCCAGAGTGCGACATTCACCCGTTCGTCCTGACGGTGGAAGACCGTGTCTACGAAAGCGTTGATCCCAGCATGGTTCTTCCGAGCAATTTGAAGGTGATTCGCACCGGCTCGTTATCAACGCCGCTCGATTGGTACCGACGCCTGATTCAGCATCGGAGATCGCAAACCGGCGACGTCGGGCAAGTGCAAGGCCGAGGCCCGAATTCCCTGGCCCGGCAACACCTGCTCGCCATGCTCTCATTCCCCGACCGATACTGGGGCTGGTACCTTCCCGCTCTCAAATCTGCTGGCGAGTTGATCCGAACTGACAAAGTGGAGGCGGTTTTTTCCAGCGGGCCGCCCTGGATCTCACACGTGATTGCCCGGCGGCTGAAGCTTACGCATAAGTTGCCATGGATCGCAGATTTTAGAGATCCATGGGCGCATCTCCTGCCGGAAAAACGCAGCCCCGGTTGGTTCCAGCGTCTCTCGGAGGGGCTGGAAGAACGCTGCATCCGAGCGGCTGATCTGGTCATCTGCAACACCGACCGGCTGCGGGAAGCCTTTCAGAACCACTATTCGGGCGAAGCCCCCGCGAAATTCCGCACGCTCACCAATGGATTCGATGACTCTGACGACGCCACCGCTGCGGCGCCGGCCCCTAAACGTCTCTTTCTCCACCTGGGCTCCATTTATGGTCTGCGAAGAATTGACACTTTTCTTGAGGCGATTTCCCAGCTTACTCGGTCCGGCCAACTCGATCCCATTTCCTTTCACCTGGTCTTTCAGGGTGAAATCGACAGCGATTACATAACCCAGGCGGAGGCCATCTGCCCTGAGCTCCTGCGCAACGGATGTCTGGAGTTTCGTCCCCGGATCAATCGCGACCAGGCACAGCAGGTCCTTGCGAGCGCCGATCGCTTGCTGCTCTTCCAGGGAAGTCACGAACTGCAAGTGCCGGCAAAGTTCTATGAATACCTGCAGACTGGCATTCCGATCTTTGCAGTGACTGAACCAGGAGCTTTAACCGACCTGCTGCAGGAGACCGACTCCGGTATCTGGGCAAGCCCGAGCAACAGCAACGAAATCGCCGAGCGCTTCCTCAAGTTCCTGCAAATGCCCCGACGGAGCCCGGAATCGTTGCGGCTGGACCTAAATGGCAAATTCCAATACCGGCATCTGGCATCGCGCCTGGGAGACTGGATGCGAGAATTGGTCGGTTCGCAGGAGGACGCGCGTTTGCCCGCCGTTGCGAACAGCCGGGCTTGACGGATTTCGCGCTTTCTCCCCTTAGGATTTGCGGCGCAAGAGATTATTGGCAAGTTGCCATAAAGCGCGCATGCGGGACCCATAAACCCCCAACATCACCGAGGCGTAAGCAGCCGCTCCCGCCGCCACTTCGAGGATCAGACTGGGCATCAATGGCCACCCGTGAGGCAGCGACCATTTCACTGCTTCAACCGCAACCGCCATCGCAATCGACCCGTTGAGAGGTGGGACAACGCCTTGCATGTACTCTCGAACGCCCAGACCGATCTTGGAAAGAGTCCGCCAGTACAACGGTATGACCACCACGGGGTAGGTAATAATCCAGGCCGCCGCGATTCCGGTCGTACCCCATCGGCTTCCAATATAAAAAGCCGTGGGCATGATCGTGGCAGTGGCGATCGCATTCCACATCCCGAAGCGGGTTTCTCCAACTACGTTTAAAACCTGCGGAAGCAAAGTCACGATCACGCGGAACGAAGCGTAAAACGCCAGCAACTGAAGCGGGACAATCGCACCATCCCATTTTTTCCCCAGGGCTAGAGGCACAAACTCATGGGCCACAAGCGCCAGCCCAAAGGTGGCGGGAAACGTCGCGATGCCAATAGCCTCCGTAAGCACGCGCAGGTAGCGGCGCAGGGCAGCAGGTTCATCCTGCACGGCGGCAAAAAACGCGGGAGTGACGCGCACGATGACCCCCGAAACCTTTTCGATGGGCGCCGTCGCCAGGTTCCACCCGAGCGTATATTCGCCCAACGGGGCCGGTCCGAGAACCCGGCCAGCCATAAGAAAATCGGCATTCGAGTACGCATACCAGCACAGCCGGGACACCAGAATATGCGAACTGAAACGCAGGGCGTGCCGGATGGACGCGAGGCGCGGGACCGCAAAGCCGTGACGGGAGTACAACGCGGTCGTAACGGTGAGCAACGCCGAACCTGCGATATTGCCGACGACCAGCGACCAATACCCCAGGCCGAGGAACGCCAGCACGAGCGTGGTCAGCGCCTGGCAGATCGACTGCCCAGTCTCGAGCACCGACAAAAGTTTGAACCGCATGTCGCGCTGCAGGAGAGAGTATGGAACGCTGCGCAATCCCAGGATGATGAACGTGGTGCTCATGGCGACGACAACCGCAGGAAGTTTGGGAGCGCGAAAGAACATTCCCAGGGGGCTTGCGAGGCCACAAGAAACCAGAAAACAACCGAACCCTATCAACAGCGAAACGCTGTTCAGCTGGCCGATTTGCTCTTCATTCAGATTCCGCAAAACCAGCACGGCGGTGCCCACGCCAAATTCGCTGAACAGGGTCACCAGCCCCAGATACAGAGTCGCCATTCCCACCAGACCAAAGTCTGCGGGCGACAGCAGCCGGGCAACGATGATAAGAGAAGCCCAGGAAAGAAACTGGCTCGACCACTTGGCTCCTGCCGTCCAGGCCACGCCCTTAGCGAGACTCTGATCGAGCATCTTCAGATTGGAAGAAGCCTGAGCCGCCGTCTGTGTGGAGGGTCCATCCGTGATCTGGGTCATATCCGAATCAACGCGGCGCTAAAGGCGAAAGAACATTCAACCGCCGCTCTAAATGATCTGTAAAGCGTTGCGCGCAATCGTGGTCCACTGTAACTCCTCGAGCGCCGTTGCTTCTGCGGTCAGAGTCCCGGCCTGGAGCGTCCTGATCCCTTCACGAATGCCCGCGGCGACTTCCGCACTCTCACCTCGCGCCAGCAAGCTGCTGTATGGATAGTTTCGCAGGTATTCGCTCGCGCCACCCGTATCCGTAGTAACGATGTACTTCCGAAATGTCATGCCGAGCAACAGCAACCCGCTGCCGTAACCCTTGATGTACGGCAGCAAAAGCAGGTCGGCAGCCTCGAACAATCCCGCCATTTCGAGACGACCGAGAAAGCGGGGAATCAGCCGTACGCGGTCCTCTACCCCGAACTCTCGCGCTACCCTCCGCGTATGCGCCAGCGCATCTTCTTTTGAAGAGTCCGCGAACCCGGACTCCTTGCCAGCAACGATGAGAAGCACATCCTTGGGGAGTTCCGTCAAAGCACGCAGGCAGGAATCGATGTTTTTGTAAGGTCGTATGGCACCGCAAATCAGGCAAGCAACTTCAGCAGGCCCAATCTGCAGTTCCCCGCGAAGCCGCTTCCGCGCTTCGGTAGATCGTGGGTAGATTGTGTAAAGACCGTGCCGCATTATCGAAGCCCTAGATGCCATGTCCGGAAAAAGCCGCACGAGTTCCTGCCGGCTCTGTTCGGAATGGACCATCAGGCGGTCACTATTCCCATACACGTTTCGAAGCAGCGTCACGTCCTCAGAATTCTCTTCATGTGGCAGGACGTTGTGCACCGTATGCACCGTTTTCATGCCCAGCCGCCGGCAAGTAGCCCAGAAACCGTGTCCGTAGATCTCCGGCCACTGCGTCCACACCAAGTCGTAGCGCTTGCGCCTCAGCTGAGCCGCCAACTCGATTTCAAGGAATTTTTGGCGGGCACGTTCCCGAAACATGGTGGTCGGCCGGCTACCGGGTTCCGCTGTGACCGAAGATGTTGACCTCAACAACGGCAGCGAGAGGGAATCAGCCTGGTAGCCGGTTTTCAGATCCTGTTTGAGGAGCACGCTTCCGAGGACCGGGAAACAGCGGTGGCGCCGGGCCGCTGGGAGTTCCGAGAGCGGCGATGCCCCGTTGACATAGACGTCTACCGAAACGCCGCCCCCACACAGGCCTTCCGCCAACTCAAAACTGTAGGCGTTGATGCCAAAGTCGCCCAATGGATTGAGAATTGCTACTGAATTTAAGGCATTCACCAGACTGGTTCCTGGGCGAGCGCTGGAAGGATTCTATAACACAGGTAACGACTCGAGTCGGAGCGATCTTTGATAAAATCGAACACACAAATTTAAGTGCCTGGTCAAGACCATTTGCTGGGTTATCATCGTTAATCCCAACATAATTCTTTGTGCCCTGGCAGAACCGTCCAGGGAATCCATAGCATGGGAGGTCTGTACTTTTGACAACTTCGACGAGCCATCTTATCCCGGCGCACGGCGGCGAACTGGTTCAGCTGATTGCCTCAGCCGAGCGCTCCGGTGAGCTAAAAGCCCATTCCCGGGAGTGGCCTTCTTGGGACCTCTCCGCCCGCCAGCTATGTGACCTGGAACTACTACTGAGCGGAGGCTTTTCGCCCCTGCGCGGATTCATGGGCCGTCGGGATTACGAAGGCGTCTGCCACGAAATGCACCTGGCAAGCGGGATCCTGTGGCCGATGCCGATCACGCTTGATGTGACCGAGGAGTTTGCCAAGAAGCTCACGCCCGGCAGCAGCAAGGTTGCGTTACGCGACCCTGAAGGAGTGATGCTGGCTGTCTTGCATGTCGAAGAAGTCTGGCAGCCTGATCGAAAGGATGAAGCCAAATCCGTATTCGGCACCACCAGCCCAGTCCATCCCGGGGTGGATCATCTTTTGAACCGTAGCAATCCCTGGTATGTCGGCGGAAAACTCGAGGGGCTTCAGCATCCTACGCACTACGATTTCAAGACTCTTCGCCTTTCCCCGGCCGAACTGCGAGCTGAGTTTTCTCGCGTGGGATGGCGTCGCATTGTGGCATTTCAGACGCGCAATCCCATGCACCGCGCGCACGTCGAGCTGACTTTTCGCGCCGCCAAAACGGTAGAAGCAAACTTGCTCATCCATCCTTCGGTCGGCATGACGAAGCCCGGCGACGTGGACTACTTCACGCGCGTGCGCTGCTATCAGCTTCTGCTGTCCAAATATCCGGCGGGGACGGTCAGGCTTTCGCTGCTGCCCTTGGCAATGCGCATGGGCGGGCCGCGTGAGGCGATCTGGCACGCTCTGATCCGCAAGAACCATGGCGTAACCCACTTCATCGTCGGTCGCGATCATGCCGGTCCTGGAAAGGATTCCGACGGCAAACCATTCTATGGTCCTTACGAAGCTCAGGAGCTTTTCAAGAAGCACGAGCCGGAAATTGGCGTGACCATGGTGCCCTTCAGCATGATGGTTTACCTGGAGGACAAAGACTGCTACGTTCCCGATACTGAAGTGCCTGGTGGTGCGCGGGTGTTGAATATTTCCGGCACAGAGTTGCGCGACCGGCTCAACGAGGGCCGGGAGATTCCCGCCTGGTTCACCTATCCCGAAGTGGTGCGGGAACTGCGGCGCAGCTTCCCGCCTCGGCACAAACAAGGGGTCACGATCTTCTTCACCGGTCTTTCCGGCTCGGGCAAGTCTACGGTTGCGAACGTGCTGCTGACCAAGTTTCTCGAGATGGGCGGCCGCCCGGTCACTATCCTCGACGGCGATCTGGTAAGAAAGCATTTGTCCTCGGAACTAGGCTTCTCTAAGGAGCATCGCGACATTAATATTCGCCGCATCGGTTACGTGGCCTCGGAAATCACCAAGAACGGCGGGATCGCGATCTGCGCGCCCATCGCTCCTTACGATTCTGTACGCAAGCAGGTTCGCAGCATGATCGAACCGCACGGAGGATTCATCCTCGTGCATATGGCCACGCCGCTCGAAATCTGCGAGCAGCGCGATCGCAAGGGCCTTTACGCCAAGGCGCGCGCCGGAATTGTGAAGGAATTCACCGGCATCTCTGATCCCTATGAGGCGCCGAAGGACGCGGAAGTAGTCATTGATACCGGCGAACTGAGCGCGGAAGAGTCGGCGCAAGAAATCATCTTGCACCTGGAGCGCGAAGGTTTTATCGGCGTGAACACCGAAGTGACGGTTGCTTCCGCCACCTAAATCAAAGTTGTTGTTATGGAACTGATCGCGGTCAAAATCCTGATCGACAGATCGACGGCGCGAGTGCAGGATCGCCCGGGCAACGTCGATCTGGCGCTTGCGTCTTGCCTGGGGGACCCAATTTCCGCCGCTCTTGCCGGATTGCTCTTTGGCACACCTGTCCCTCTCCTCCGGTTACGGCGACTGTGCACGATTCTGCTGGCTACCGGCGCTCGAATGCTGCCGACGGCCATTCCTTGACCTCACCTCCCATGCCAAATTATTCCGATGTTCTCGAAAGAATTCAGCTGGCGATTGAACAGTCGAAGCAGGTATTCGCAAAATTCACGCCCGGTGAAATCGAGGCCGAATACAAGGCCGGACACGATCCGGTCACGCAGGCGGACAAGGAACTCGACATAGTTTTGAGAGCGTCGCTGCTGCGCAAAGACGAAGGCTGGCTCTCGGAGGAGAGCGCCGATGATCTGTCGCGGCTTAATTGTGAACGTGTGTGGGTGGTAGACCCGCTCGATGGGACCCGCGAATTTGTCGCCGGAATTCCTGAGTTCTGCGTCTCGATCGCGTTTGTGGAGGGCGGCAGGACCGTCGCTGCGGGCATCTTCAATCCGGCAAGCGACGAATTGTTCTTCGGCTCAACCGAAACGGGACTCACATACAACGGCACTCCTGCGAAGGCCAGTTGTTGCACCACCCTTGCGGGAGCTTCTGTTTTGGCCAGCCGCAGCGAAACCAGCCGAGGGGAATGGGAGCGCTTCCGCAACGCGAAGTTTTGCATGCAACCTACCGGTTCCGTTGCCTACAAGCTGGCGCGGGTGGCGGCCGGACTCGCTGACGCTACCTTTACGCTCACGCCTAAGCACGAGTGGGACATTGCCGCTGGCGTGGCATTAGTCAACAGCGCGGGAGGCTTCGCCAGGCCCCTGGATCGCCCGGATTTCATTTTTAACCAGAAAAAGCCGCTATTGCCAGGATTGCTAGCCTGCGGCCCTCAATTGCGGGGGGAATTGTTAGCGCTGCTGGGAATCCATGATCCTGTCGCAACCGCTCAATCGTGATTCACACGAGCACTGACGGGTCGGCGTGCCAGAAGCGCTCCTGTTCCATCGAGCCAGCTTTCGAATTCCAACGAGGTTTTAAAACTCGTATCCACCAACCGCGGCAGGAGCAGGGGATTCGTCGCCGCTCGAACCAGCGACGGCTCGCAAGTCGTGGCTGATGTAACTCCTTCTTGTCTGAGCCACGGCAGAAATTCCAGTCGATATATTCCTGACGGGTAACAGAAATGTGTTGCTGGCTTCCCGGTAATTTCTTCTAGACGCTGGCGGTTCTCGCGAATTTCGCGCCGGAACAACGCTTCTTCCTTTGGCGTGCGGTGGCGATGCGTGTGCAGTTGGAAGTCCACCCCTTGGGAGGAAAGTTCCTGAATCTCCGCCGGGGTCATCAACTGGAAAAGGCGGCTGGCGCAAAAGGCGTCGTAGTCCTGTCCCAGGAGGGTAGCAAGTTTCGCGGCGAGTTCGTCTTTCGCGGCCCCGCTGTAATTCTGCTGCTCTGCGAAGGCATGGAGGTGGTTGACAACCCCGCGCCGCGTTACCTCGGAACTTAAATCGAACTCACGAGGGATCCCCAGTTCAGGTGCAGCCTGAAGTCGGTGCCCGCGGCTCTTCCACAGCAGGTATGAGCACGCAAGGTTGAAAATCGGTCTAGGGAAATCGGAATAATACGTTGTCTGGTACACCGTGACCGGAAATCCGAAATCGCGCACCACCGGGTAGGCGCTGCGATAAAAATCATAGCCACCATCATCGAAGGTGATAGCCACGCTTTTTGAGGGCAGCGTTCCCGCATAAAGATGCTTTAAAGCCTCGCCCATCGGCAACACCTCGCAACCTGAAGTCTTGATCAGTCTGAATCGCGACACCAGCACATCCTGCGTCATGTAGAGCGTCGGTTGCCATTCATGCTCGTCCTGCGCAGGAATACCGGTTGGTGAAGAAATGCCGTGATAGCAAAGGATCAGTAAACGCCGGCGGCGCCATGAGCTTCTTGCCAGCGTAGAGGAAATGCCGCTCGTCTTCAGAGCGCGGAAGCCAGCTCGTCGAATGGTTCTGAGCATCATTCTTGTGTACAGGAATGCTATGACTTGTGTACAGGAATGCTATGACCCGGAAATGCCAGTCGGTTCGTGCATTCCAATTCCCGCCGCTCCCAGCACCGAAGGATCGCGGTCGATAAAAATGCGCATCCACAATTCCAGGTTCAGCAGCCGCCAGATACGATTGCTGTTGTCCCGCAAACCTGCGCGTTGCTCCGCAAACAGTTTTCTCACCGCCTCCGGGCGGAACAGTCCGCGTTCCAAGCTGCGGGGGCCGGCCAGAGTTTGCTCCAGTTCGTCCAATTTCCGAGCCACCAGCCATCCCTGCCATGGGGTCGGAAATCCGAGCTTCCGACGATGGACGATCGAAGCCGGAAGCAGGTCTTCCGCTATTTTCTTCAGGACGCACTTTCCGGCCATTCCCCGCGTGGAATATTGCGGAGGAATGCTGAAGGCGAACTCCACCAGTTTGTGGTCGAGAAAGGGCACTCTGCTCTCGATCGACGCCGCCATGCTCATATTGTCCTGCTTCATGAGCAGCTCAATCAGATACGTCTTGATGTCGGTGTAAAGCAAACGGCTCAGCAGGCTACCAGAAGATTTCTCCCAAAAGCGCATGGACCCGTCGTATGCGCTCTCTTTCTGAGAGATCTCCGGTTGGAGGAGATCCGCCTGCTCGTCCCCGGAAAACGCGGAATAGAAATTGTCGAAATAAAAAGACTCCCACGATGCTCCGTCCCGCCCGAGGAACGTATGCTCAAGTTTCCGCCGCAAGGCCGATCCGAGCGGAGCCGAGCGAATCCCGCTTCGCAGCAAAGCGCGAAACGCGGCAGGCGTGACCCTGCGATAAGCGGAGTCGGCGCGCTGATTCCAAAGCGTCCACGCGTACCGCGTATATCCGCCCAGGGTTTCATCGCTGCCCTCACCCGTGAGAACGACGGTGACATGCCGCCGCGCAAGCTGCGCCACGAAGTACAGCGCGACGCTCGACGGCCAGACGATCGGCTCATCTTCATGCCAAATCAGTTTCGGCAGAGCATCAAAAAAGGCCCGCCTCGTCACCAAGATCTCGTGATGCTCCGAGCCGAGATGCTTTGCTACCGCCTGCGCGTAGGGCAATTCACTGTATTCGCGTTCACCATATCCGACCGAAAAGGTTTGTAACGGACCGCCGGACGCCTTGGTGGCCAGCGCGGCCACGGTGCTCGAATCAAGCCCTCCGCTCAGGAACACGCCAAGTGGCACATCGCTCATCAAATGTGACGAGACAGCCTGCTCGAGCATTTGTCGGTAGGTCTGAACGTAATAGCTCTCAGGATGCGCCACTTCGCTGTCGGCTTCTAGGTCCCAATACTGGCGCATCTCCAGTTTCCCGCTCTGCTTCGCCTCGAGCGTGTGCCCGGGCGGCAACTTCCGTATCCCCTCAAAAAACGTCTCCTCGCCGGTGATGTAGCCGAACGCCAGATACTCACGCAATATGCGGCGATTGAACGATGCGCGGACGCCAGGATAGGCAAGGAGCGTCTTGATCTCGGAGCCGAACAGAAACTTCTCTTGATCCCGCAGATAGTAAAAAGGCTTGATGCCCAAGCGGTCACGGGCGGCAAAGAGTTTCTGCGAACGCGCATCCCAAATGACAAATGCAAACATTCCGCGCAGATACTGGACGCAATCGCGCCCGTGTTCTTCATAAAGATGAACAATGGTTTCGGTATCGCTGTGTGTGCGATAGCGATGTCCGCGCGCCTCGAGCTCGCGGCGCAATTCCTGGTGGTTATAAATTTCGCCGTTGAAGACAACCCAGACGTTTCCCTCTTCGTTGCTGATGGGCTGATGCCCGCTCTGCACGTCGATGATGCTGAGCCGGCGCATCGCCAGGCCTACGCCTCCCTCCAGAAAAAGGCCGGCGTCATCGGGTCCGCGGTGCACAATCTGCTGGTTCATTTCCACCAGCGTCTCGCGCTCCACGCGACTCGCATCAAATCGAAGAATTCCGCAGATCCCGCACATATCAGTCCTCGGAATGCGCCGCCGCGGGCTGCAGCGCTTCTTTTGGGGAACGAAACGTTTCCGCCCACGCGTACACTCGAACCAACTGTCGCTCACCGGAGACAATATTGCCCTCAGGCCCCGACAGCTCACAGCTCTCGACCCGACGCTCGGCCGATACTACTTTTCGTCCCTTAAACTCCACCCAGGCACCATTGCAGAAAATTATCTCCTCCACCCCATTGCGCGACTCGCGAACATAGAGAAACTCGGCATCGCTAGCCCAATCTTGCCACGACCAGGACTGCGCCGCGCGGGCAAAGAACATCTTGTGCGTTTTGTCCTTCTCGGAATAACAATAACCGTGTTCGGGACCCGATTCGCCCAGGGGTTCCACGGGGTTGAGTTTCCCAGGCGCAATGCTTGCGGTGGTCAGGACTGTCGCTGTTTCTACCGGCAAGGCGCCCGCGTACTCAACCTGCAAGACCGGCGCCGCCTCTTTGCGGCCGTAAGCTGGAGACCATTCCTCCTGGCACAATCTCGCGCTCCAATGCGAACTCTCAGCCGATACGACTCCGACGCGCGCGCCCCCCTCAGCAGCGAATACCCGCGGATCTTCCTTCTGCTGCTCCAGGCCCGGTGCCAGGTGCCAACGAATGGCAATCCGGTGTTGCCCCGCACCTTCGATCAGGTCACGTACCAGCCAGAAACCGCCTTTGCGGTGAAACACCCAGCGGCGATGGACTGCCGCATCGTAGCCGTCGTGGCTTCCGGCGAACAGAATAAAATCCTCTCCCTCGACCCAGCGTTGAACCGTCGTGTTCGTCAGACGCTTCCAGGAGAACGGGCCGTTCGGGATTGATTGGCTGAGACCGTCCACCTGCACGGTGTTATGGGCCGCAGTGACTCGAAACGAAGTCCGCACGCTATTCGGACCAACGTATTCTCCCGATCCCGGATCGATCAGGAGCGCTTGTCCCGATTGCGCAAGCTGGATGCTAAGCGCGTCCGCATGCCCGTGGCCCGCGCCATGAACCCCCTGAGGGCCGGCATCAATCACCAACTGCGACGGCTCAGGCTCAGCGCCTGCCATGACGTACAGGCCGCTATCGCGCAGGGCTACGGAACGAGCCTCTGCGACAGCATTCTCGATCTGATCGAATCTTTGAACACCTTCGACTCCCAGCAACCAAACGGTCTCATCTCGCAGGCTTCCCGCCGCGCGCTTGAAATCCCCACGCCCAAACAGGACGGCTCCCGCCGCCAGCGGATCCAGCAGATGCTCGGTGCGGTTACGACGGCCGTTAAACACGCGCCCGCCATCGTCATCCCCGAACCGCGCGGTAACGCCCGCCTGACTAATGCGGAGCAGCGCTTCGAGCATCTTTTCGAGAGCATTCTCTAAGTGTTGGGGAACGGGAATGTCGTTGCGCGACGCCAGCACGATGGCATGCAAAAAGAAGTCCAGCGCATACACGTGATAATAGGCGGATTGCTCGAAATGCATTCCATCGGCGAGCACCTGGGATTCCGCTTCCTCGAGCACAATCCTCCACCCAAGCCGCTGCCATTGGCGGGCGGAACTCAGCTCTGGGCAGAGCACGCCGAGGAAGAATAACGCCACGCCTTCACCGAGCAAATGAGTGTTCGGTGAAAAGTAAGTCGAAAGGTACCGCTCAATATGACGGCCATTGAGCGCCAGCGCTTGACTAAGGTCGGCCGCGAACTGAGGCTTCGCAGCGCCAGCCAGCAAATGCTTTACCCAAAGCCAGGAAAACGTACGGAAGGCCACCTCCAAGCTGCTCGCCCAGTTCACACCAATCGGATACGGGTTCTGTTCCCTCCAATCGTAGAACTGCGCTATCAATTCCTTTTTGAAGCGTTCTTCGCTGCTGATGACATACGCCTTTGCCAGCGTTACCAAGTGTTGATGACGATTCAGTTCCCACGTGACTTTCGCGTCGCCGACTTCATCAAAGTCCAGATAGCGGATCGAGTACCAGGGCTTCTGTGGCGCGCCCTTACCATGCACACGATCATGATGCCAGTCGATCTTCAGGCCGTAGTCGAGGTTCTCGTAGCCGAGAAGATCAAACCGGTGCGCGCAAATTTTCTCCGCGCTGGAAAGAATGTCGTTGACTTCATTCGGCATTCGCTTGCGGAGTAGAGCAGCCAACGCCGGCATGTCTGGCGTGGAAAAGAAGAATTGCGGCTCAACACCACTTTGGAGCGAGGACACTCGGACGCGGGGACGCTTACCCAGGCGATACAGAATGAAATCCGCCCGCTTCGAGATTTCCTGGCGGGTGCGCTCGCCGATCTCATGAGCACCCATCGCGAGCAACCGTTTCCAGCGCGCGCTTGGGCTCGACTCAAACGGCATCGGTGACCTCTTCGCGACTGATAGCGGCGGGAGTTCCGGTGAGCCAGTCCGCCATCTTTCCGATGTTATCGTCTCCGGACTGCGCCGCATGGTTCGTCAACTCCTCGCGGACAGCTTTGTGGTTCTCGATCAGGCGCAGCATGCGATCACACAGCTGCGTCGCGTCGTCTTCGCGGTAGGTGATGACTCCCGGCGGACGCGTCCCGTTTTCGCTGGCAATCACGGGAATGCCTAATGCCAGCGACTCCAGAACTGATGCGCTAACTCCATCGCAGGCGGGCGTCCGGACATAAGCAAAGCAGCGGGTGAGCAGCGACAGAAATTGGTCGTGGTCGAGGTTGCCAAGCAGGAGCAAGGATTCTTGTTCGTCCATGCTCCATCCTTCGATGTACTGCCGCGCCGGAGCCATTTCTTTCCCCGGAAATCCCAGCCACACAAATCCCGCTCGCGGGTAGTGCTTGCGGAAGGCGCTCATGGCTTCCCGCAGGGTTTCCAGCCGGTATTCAGGCCGGAAAGAGACGTAGGAGAAAAACACCGGCTCGTGCACGCGCAGAAAGCTCTCCTGCTCGGGGGCCGATGGGGCCGGCTCGAATTCCAAGTATTGAGATGAGAATGTCTCTATAGCCTCGATTTTTCCTGGGTTGATCCCATACCCCTGGATCGCGCGCTTCACGGCGTCGCTGTCGCAGGCAATGCCGCCGGCAAGGGCAAAAAGCAACTTGAATCCCCAATGCAGACGAACCGAATCGTGCCGGGGGAAGTACTTTTGCGAGAGTCCCCCATGAAAGGTGACCAGAGCGGGACGCAGCCCGAGCCGCCCTACCAGCACCGCAGCCAAAGCCAGCCAATACCCCTTTTGGGATTGACCGTTGAAATGAACGTTCAGCCGGTATCCGGAAAGAGCGTAGCGAACGACCTTGCGCAAATAATCCAGGCCGCTTTGCACGTCGATATAAGCCGGATCTTTGACCTGGCGGTTCTCGTTGATCTTCAGCACTTCGCAAACCTGCCCGCGACGCCGCAGTTCGTCGGTCACAAGCTTCGTCTGGATTGCCCAGCCGCACATCGGGGGCGGGTAATTGCCGATCTGGAGAATTTTGACAGGACTATTCACAAACTATTCTCGGGAGAATACGGACTGATGCAATCGGAATTCCAAGCCGAATACCAATTAATCCCCTAATTTTCATCAGCATACAGAAATTTCAGAACTGCTCTATCGGTACCCGTGACCGGCCGCTTGCAACTGCCGGAGGTAGAGATTCTCAGTCTCGGCCACCAACCGATCGAAGCTGAAACGGCTGGTGACCTGTTCCCGGCCCGCTTTGGCGAGGAGCGTTGCCAGGTCCTCATCCTCCAGCAATCTTAACAATGCTGCCGCCAAAGCACCCGCGTCTTGCGGAGGAACCAACAGCCCCGTCAACCCGTCCTGGATGACCTCGAGGTTACCTCCCAAAGCGCTGGCCACGGCCGGCAGCCCCGCGGCCAGGTACTCGAGAACGGCGTTCGGCAGTCCTTCGGCGAGCGATGGCAGCACAGCAATATCGCAGGAGGCGAGGATCTCCGGAACATCGTTGCGCCGGCCAAGGAAAAGAAAATTTCCGCTCAATCCGCGAGCCGCCACTCCCTGCTCAAAGGCAGGCCGCCGCCGCCCATCTCCCACGAAAACGAATTGCGTTCGCGGAAAAGCCTTCACGATTGCAGGTGCCGCCGAGATCAGCGTCAAGTGTCCCTTTACGTCGCTGATCATGTTGCCGACCAGGACCACCAGCTTCTTCCCGACGCTATTGGGGAAGAGAAATTCGCGGTTTGCTCGGGCGCGCTCGAAGCGCACCAGGTCCACGCCGTTATAGATGACGCAGACTTTTTCCGCCGGAATCCGATCCTGCGCGATCAGTCCGTCGCGAATTGCGCTGGCATTGGTCAAAACGACGGAAGACCGAGCCTGCAGAAATCTCAGAATGCGCCGGCGGTAGGTTCCGTACCAAGCATCGTGCGACAGATCGCGCTGGCTGGTGATGCGCACGGGTACGCGCGCCATCACGGCGGCGCTCATGCCCACCAGATTCGACCACAAGTCGTGTGCGTGCAAAATCTCAAAGCCTCCCCGGCGCAGGAAGCGAGCCAGCCGTAGGACGGCGAACGCACCCGATGGCGAATCAATGCCCCGGCCGATGTCCACGTGCACAATGGGAAGACCTCTCGCTGCCACCCGATCAAGCAGCGGCCCTTCCCGCCGCAAACAGCCGACTGTCACCTCATAGCGCGCCGGATCAAGCCTTCGCGCCAGCTCCACCGCCTGGGTTTCGGTGCCCCCCAGCATGAAGGAGTCCACCAGGAAAAACACACGTCGCGACCCTTGGCTTGCTTGATGTTCGAGATGCTGTGGGGTTCGAACCGCGTCCGGAGCGCCCACGAGGGCCGATTCGGTTCTCTGCATCACTGGGGTAATCTTCTCAAATCCGAGCTTCTGATGTGCAATAGCTTGAGTAACATATTACTCTGGAAGTAACGTCGGAATTCCTCATCGTGATACAAGAACTCATGGAAAGCTTGGTTCCCGAGGATGGTGTTCTGCGAGCGCTCAGAGACCCCGGACAAAGAATTTTTCGGACCTTCTAATGAAGAAATCGATCAGTGTTTTCGGACTAGGCTACGTCGGAACTGTAACTGCGGCCTGCTTCGCGCATCTCGGCCATAAAGTCACCGGCGTGGACCTGAGCGCGTCGAAAGTAGAAGCAATCAACAGCGGTCGCAGCCCGATCGTCGAGCCGCAAGTCAGCGAACTGGCGGCGAAGTCGCATGCCGAGTGCCGCCTGCACGCCACTGCCGACGTAGATTCCGCCGTCATGGAAAGCGATGTTTCGTTCCTTTGCGTCGGTACCCCCAGCCTGCGCAGCGGAAAACTCGATCTCGGTCACGTGGAGCCGGTATGCCGGGAAATCGGCAAAGTGCTGGCCAGGAAGGATGCGTTTCACCTGGTTGTCCTGCGCAGCACAGTTTTGCCGGGCACCGCCGAAACCCTGGTGATTCCAGCTCTCGAAAAGGCCAGCGGCAAAAAGTTTGGACCCGATTTTGGAGTTTGCGTCAACCCTGAGTTCATGCGCGAAGGCACCGCGGTCTCCGATTTTCTCGAGCCTGCAATGACCATTTTGGGCGCATCCGATCCCACTCACTCGGCTGTCCTGGGCGAGCTCTACGCCTGGGCGCCGGGCAAAGTCTTTAAGACCTCCTTCCGCGGCGCTGAAATGGTCAAGTACGTTTGCAACGCCTGGCACGCGGTTAAAGTGGCTTTTGCGAATGAAGTCGGCTCGATGGCGAAGGAACTAGGGGTGGACGCGCAGGAGGCAGCTGAGATTTTTCTTGCCGACAACAAGCTCAACATTTCCACTGCCTATCTGAAGCCAGGTTTCGCTTTTGGCGGATCCTGCCTCCCCAAGGATGTTCGCGCTCTGAACTACCGCGCCAAAGAACTCGACTTGAAGCTTCCGCTGTTTGAGGCGATCCTTCCCAGCAATCAGGCCCATCTGGACCGCGCCGAGGAACTGGTGAAGAACAGCGGCAAACGTAGGATCGCCATGCTGGGGCTGAGTTTCAAAGCGGGCACCGACGATCTGCGTGAGAGCCCGCAGGTACAGCTGATCAAACGGCTGCTCGGTGAAGGCTGCCAGATCAAAATTTGGGATGAGAACGTCTCGCTAGGCAGATTGATTGGCTCCAACCGCCAGTACATCGAAGAGGTGATCCCGCACATCGGGTCCCTCCTTTGCTCAGACCTGGAACAGGCCCTCGCCGGCTCCGAAGTGGTGATTGTGGGAACGCGGGTTGACAACCACCGCCTGCGCAACGCGCTCAAGGACCAGCGCGTCATCGATCTCGTGAATCTGGACAAATCCAAAAGGCCTGCGGCATCGGCGTACGAAGGGATTTGCTGGTAGCGTGAGGATTCTCTGGGTCAAGGCCGGCGGATTGTTGCCCCTCGACAGCGGCGGGAAAATTCGCAGCTTCCACATCCTTCGCGAACTGGCAAAATTGCATGCCGTCACGTTCTTTGGTTTTCACGCCCAGCAGGACAATCCCGCACACGGAGAGCTGAACTCGATCTGTGAGCGCGTAGTTTGTGTTCCCCTGCAATTACGTCCGCCGAAAAGCGCAGCCGAGCTCCTGCAGTACATGCGTGGAATGCTTTCTCCCGATCCGTACGCGATCCGGAAATACTGTCAGCCACGAGTTGCCAGGGAATTGCGGCAACTTGTTGAGAGTGGCTCGTTTGACGTAATCGTCTGCGATTTTCTCGTCGCCGCCGGAGTGATCCCCTGGGATGCGCGGTGCCCAAAGGTCCTGTTCACCCACAATGTCGAGGCCACGATCTGGAAGAGGCACTACGAAGTCGCGCGTAATCCCTTGTGGAAACTGCTTTCCTGGCGCGAGTGGCGTGCCATGGAACGCGCGGAAAATCAGTATTTGAAAAAAGCCGACGTCGTGCTAGCAGTTTCGCAGGCAGACTGCGATGTTTTCGCAGAACTGATTCCGCCGGAAAAGCTGGTAGTCATTCCCACCGGTGTCGACATCGACTATTTCGCGCCCCAGAAATCCGTGGAACAATCAGACACTCTGGTCTTCACCGGCTCCATGGATTGGCTGCCGAATGAAGACGGCATCTTTTATTTCGTCCGCGAAATCCTGCCGCGCATTTCCCAACAAGTCCCAACGGTGAAGCTGACGGTGGTCGGCCGCAAGCCCTCGCGGCGCCTGCAGTCTTTGGCGCGGGAATCCTCGAATCAGGTACACCTGACCGGCTGGGTCGACGATGTTCGCCCCTATCTCGCGAACGGCGCGGTTTGCATCGTTCCGTTGCGGGTAGGCAGCGGCACTCGTCTCAAGATTTTTGAAGCCATGTCGATGAATAAAGCCGTCGTCTCGACCACCATCGGGGCTGAGGGCTTGCCCGTCACCCACGGAAACGAGATCTTCCTCGCCGATACGCCAGAAGATTTTGCCGAGTTCAGCGTGCGGCTTCTGCGCGACCCGGCTTTGCGCCAACAGATGGGCAACGCCGCCCGGGGGTTGGTCGAGACGAAGTACAGCTGGGCTTCGGTGGCAACAGATTTTGCCGCTGCTCTCGGGCGCGTCGCCGGTACTGCCCAACCTGCAGCAGTTCAGACATAGTCTCTAAGGCTGCTCCCCGCTCGTTACTTCCTGACAGGCACTCCCGGGATGTACTCCAGTGCAGGACGATGACCTTGAGTAATCTAGGTCATCCCTTTCGTCTCCACTAAAGTCACTGCAAGACTTACGAACTAAAGAGTCCTCGGAAAAAATTGAACGCGAGGCCGTAAATGACCCCCATTTTCGTGATCGGCCCTAAGAAGATCCTCTTTGTAAGCGTTTCATTGCTATTTCTCACCCTTTTCACACTTTCGTCGTTTGCCGCAACCAAGCACGAAGTGCTCTACCGTTCTCTAATTTCCTCTAGAGCCCAGCTGGTAATCTCTCCCCTAACCCTCCCGGCCGCAACCCAAAGAACGTTTTACAGCACTACGCTCTCGGTGAGCGGGGGTTATGCGCCGTACCGGTTTTCACTCCTGCGTTCGGCGATGCCCGCCGGTTTGACTCTCAGTTCCAGGGGAACTGTTTCGGGCACTCCGACCGTGATCGGTTCGTTTTATGTGCGTGTGCTTGTGACCGACTCCGCCTCCAATCGCTCCGAGAGGACGTTGAGTCTGACCGTGAAAAGCCCCTCGACGGGCAGCGTTGGCATCTCAGTATCCCCGACCAGCTCCAGCGTATCGTCAGCCGGGACCCAGCAGTTCAGCGCGTTCGTGAGCGGAACGAGCAACACGTCCGTGACCTGGTCGACCACGATAGGCAGCATCACCGAACTTGGGAAGTTCACGGCTCCGACTGTCTCCAATGCGACCTCCGCCACCGTGACCGCGACCAGCTCGGCAGACACTACCAAAAGCGCCAAAGCGGTCGTTTCTATCGCGGCAGCGTCTTCGTCGGTGACGGTTCAGATTACGCCCGGCAGCGTCAGCCTAACATCGGGAGGAAAGCAACAGTTCGCAGCCACCGTCAGTGGTGCTTCCACGAACGCAGTAACCTGGTCGACTAGCGCGGGCAGCATTTCGAGCTCCGGACTGTACACGGCTCCGGCGGTCACAACAAACACGAGCGCATCCGTCACCGCGACCAGCGTCGCAAACGCGACCAAGCACGCGACGGCCACCATCACGATCAGCTCCAGTTCCGTAACCCCGGTCAGTGTACAGGTGACTCCGACTAGCGCAAGCATCAAGTCAGCGGGGACGCAACAGTTCACCGCGACTGTCAGCAACACGACGAATACGGCTGTGACCTGGTCAGCCAGTATTGGTAGCATCTCCAGCGCGGGTTTTTACACCGCGCCGTCGGTTACGACTTCGACCAGCGCCGTAGTCACGGCCCGCAGTGTGGCCGACACAACCAAGTTCGCGCAGTCCGCGATAAGCATCGCAGCGCTTTCCACCAGCTCGAGCTCGGGTAGCACGGCGCCAGTGACCACCGCCAATAACGGTCCCGACAACCGCTATTGCAATCCAGGGGACGTAGCGAATTTTGGCGCGAGTAGCGACACCGTGGCCACGCTTCCTACCGCATGCTTTTATACAGCGATGGCCGCCACTCCATCGCCAGGAACCGTAATTGCGGTTTCGGCGGGGGGAAGCCTGCAAGGCGCGCTTAACTCGGCGAATTGCGGCGACACAATCACCATCCAGGCCGGCGCCGTGTTCAGCGGTACGTTCACATTGCCTGCCAAATCCTGCGACGACCAGCACTGGATCACGATCCGGACCAGTGCTCCCAACAGCAGCCTTCCCCCGGAAGGGACGCGCCTTACCCCATGCTACGCGGGAGTCGGAAGTCTTCCCAACCGGCCGGCGTATGCCTGCACTTCTGCTGCGAACGTCATGCCGCGCATTCTGGCGGGGGGCAACCAAGCATTTATCACAGCTTCCGGTGCCAACCACTATCGCTTAATCGGCCTTGAGATTACCCATCCGGCGAACATGCCGATCGGCCAGCCCGACACGCTGGTGGCCATCACCGACGGAACGGCGCTGCCCGATCATGTGATTGTGGACCGCTGCTGGATCCACGGACTTCCGACGGCGTTCCTGAAGCGCGGTGTGAAGATTGATGGCAACGACCTGGCCGTTATCGATTCGACCGTAACCGATGTGCACGCGGTGGGAACCGCGACGCAAGGCATCCTATCCGGTACGGGCACCGGCCCGCTCAAGATCGTCAACAACTTCGTTGAAGGCGGCGATTCCGCTGTCGGTTTCGGAGGTCAGGGTAATCCGTTCGGGAATCCAACCGACGTCGAGATCCGCCGCAATCACCTGTTCAAGCCGTGGTCCTGGCAAGCCGGCAATCCGGCCTACCTCGGATATCCTTTCTCCGCCAAGGTGGCACTGGAATCCAAGAATTCGAATCGCGTTCTCATAGAAGCCAACATCATGGAGAACACGTGGGGCGATCAGCCCGGAGGCCCCGCCCAGGGCGGCGACGGCTCCATTTCATGGCTTGGACCAAAGAGCCAGAACAGTCAGTGCCCGAGCTGCGATGTCAGCGATGTCACCATTCGCTACAACTTGGTGCGCCACGCTGGCGGAGGATTCTACATCTTCGACTCGACCTCTGATACCGGAGCTCTGGCGCTGCAGGCGAAGCGCTACAGCATTCACGACAATCTACTGGACGATATCAGCACGGTTTACTCCAGAGCTGGCAGCGGAAACGGAATCCTCAACCGGTTTTTGGGAAGCAGCATTTACGCTCCGCCGGCGAACATTAATGTGTTGCATAACACCGGACTCGCGGTGGGAGCCGCGGTGCTGAGCCTGAATGGCACTTCCACGGTGCCGTATGTGGGCTTCAACTACTCCAACAACCTGGAATCGGACGGAAACTACGGCATCTTGGGATGCAGCGGGCAATTGGGAATGAACGTGCTTAGCAGCTGTGCCCCGGGCTACGTCTGGTCGAGCAATGCTCTCCTCGGATCGACTTCATCTCTGGTCAGCCCCTCAGCCGTGGGCTTCGTAAACTACAAAAACGGAAACGGCGGGGACTACCGGCTGTGTAAGGGACCTGGCATACCGGCGTCGACGTGCACTGCCGCCAGTCCTTACGCCAATGCGGGAACTGACGGAAAAGACCTCGGCGCGGATATCAGTACCATGAAGGCCCTGACTGCGGGCGTCGACTAAATCGGCCGAATCCCACATTTGTGATGCGGAGGCCAAGCGCCTCCGCATTTTTGTTGTGGACCGCCTTGGTCGGGCGCCTTAGTTTTATAGCAAGTGGTCCAGGGTGGTTCGCGTTACACCCTCTGCAAAGTTTTGCACACTGGAGACGAACACTGCTCAAGATCGCCCCAATCCAAATTAACTCATTGCAGCACAGCAGGTTATACTCAGGTCATCGTTTTGGCGAGGCCCCAGAATTGCAGAGACATTCAGGAGTTGGCGCGCAGGAGTTTGCGCGCATGAATCAGCATTGAGCCGAAGGTCCGAAACCTGCACACCGGAGAGCAAAGCAGAATGAAATTGTCTGTGGTCATGCCTATCTATAATGAACGCGCGACTCTGCCCGCAATCGTCGCTCGCGTACTTGCGGTACCGCTCGAAATCGAACTGATTTGTGTAGACGACGGTTCGCGCGACGGTTCGCGGGAATTGTTGGCCGCCATGGCCACCGAGCGCCCGCAGATGCGGGTCGTCCTTCAGCCATACAACATGGGCAAGGGCGCGGCGTTGCGACGCGGGATCCAGGAAGCCACCGGTGATTACGTCATCATTCAAGATGCGGACCTCGAGTATGATCCCAATGAGTATTCCATCCTGCTTGAGCCTCTGATCGAGAACAAAGCTGATGTCGTCTACGGATCGCGATTCATGGGAGGACGCCCGCACCGGGTTCTCTACTTCTGGCACTCCGTCGGAAACTGGCTGCTTACCCTTCTCTCCAACTGCATCACCAATATCAACCTCACCGACATGGAGACCTGTTACAAGGCGTTCCGTCGTGAGATTATTCAGGCGATCCCTCTCGCGGAGAACAGATTTGGATTCGAGCCGGAAGTCACAACCAAAGTTGCCAGACTCAGGCTCCGCATCTATGAAGTCGGAATCAGCTACTCGGGCCGCACCTATGAAGAAGGCAAGAAGATCGGCTGGAAGGATGGGGTCCGCGCGATCTGGTGTCTTCTCAAATATTCCATGATTGACCTGCCGCCCCTCGCTCAACCTGCTCCAGCGCCATTACCCGAGGCGCAATGGAAGCAGGAACGCACCATGGGGTGAAGCGAAAGCGTGCCAAACGCAGAAACGAGAATGATCGCTAGTCAGACCCGCACAGGTTCTCCACAGTCTTCCATATGGCTCCCGGCAAGGACTTGGGGCCTTGTTTTTCTATTTTCGGCCATGGTGCAGATCGCGTTTCTCGCGCTGCTGCCCGCCTCGGCGCGAAGCAATGACAGTGTTGATTTCGTCCGCTACTACGACCCGGTCGCGCGCAACCTGCTTGCCGGTAATGGCTTGGTGGTGAAGCCGGGGGAATTCGGCACTACCTATCCTCCCGGCTTCCCTTTTTTCCTGGCGTTCGCCTACCGAGCGGGGGACCTTTTTCACACGAGCCACATCGAGGCTCTGCTCGCCCTGAATGTTCTCGCCATGAGCATTGCCGCCGTCTTGGTGTTCGCGACTGCCAAGGCGCTTTTTGATACTGAGATCGCCTTGTGCAGCGCAGCTCTTTGGATAACCTACGTATTTAATCTGTGGCTCATCAAACAGCCCAACAGTGAGGTTCCCTTCACGCCCCTGCTGTACGGAGGCATCTACTGCCTGATTCGCAGTTGGCAGAAGCCGACGGCTGGCTCAGCGGCAGCCTGCGGTTTTTTGCTGGGATTGGCCGCGTTAGTCCGACCGATCGTGATCTTCCTGCCGGCTCTCGCGGCTGTGTTGCTGCTCACTCGCACGGAAATTGCGTACAGGAAGCGAACTCTGATCGCGGTCTTGATCGTGGTTGTATTTGGCGTCACGGCCTTGCCATGGGAAGCGGCTCTCTACACTCATACACGCCGCTTTGCGCCATTGAGCACGAACGGGCCTGCCACAATTCTTGACGGTGTGACCTTCACCCGTAGGAGCAATGTGCGGGGCATTCCTCCGGCGGTGGCCGATCTGATGGGGCGTATCGCCGCCAACCAGCACGAACTGAACAGTTCAGGAAAACTCTTTGATTATCTCGCCACCGAAGCGAAACATCATCCCGGAACCGTGGCGGATCTTTTCTTGTTGAAGGCGGCAAGAAGTTGGTTTGGAACCGACTCTGGAGCGCACGAGCGGCCCATCATGATCCTGCAGGTTTTCTATCTTGGTTTCGCGATTTATGGGTTCTTCCTACTGTACCGGCAGCGCCCAGAAACGCGGCCGCAGCTTGCGCTACTGCTGATCCTGGTGCTTTATTTCTGGGGAATGGCTTTTGTGGCGCTTTCCATCCTGCGGTATCTGGTTCCGGCAATGGCTTATTTGTTGATCCCTGCCGCTGCCCTACCAGCCGCATTGATAAAAAGACATCGCAAAATGACCGCGTCGGCGACGGTTTAATTGACGTCCTGGGTGAGTTGGTTGACTCTCTCCAGGTCGGCACCTAGATTTTTTTCATCGGAGGCGGCTCCCGAGTAAGGACTGGCCTGCGCACAGGATGCGACGGGGTCGCCTGCGCCCCGGCACAAGCGATAGTCGCCGTTCTGCGCTGCCGCGAAACGAATTTGGCCGGGGTCCTTGGGGCGAAGATTGACGTCCTTACGTTTTCTAATCTTGTCGTTGGATTTCGGGAAATCTCCATCAGAGCCAGCAATGGCATTGTTCAAAAACACTAGGTCCAGCGCGCACATATCTAGGGCGGCCCCGCCATAGACTCCCTGGCAACCAGAAATGGCCGCGCCTCCAGTCATGACGATCAGGTTGTTCTCAAACCTCAGCCCGACCAGCGGTGCTTGCCTGATGGTCAGTAATTGAAGCATCTGCCCGTTTGTGATCCCGGTATTGTGTTCGATGCCGATGTCGCGGGGCGGTTGAAAGCGTGGTCCGCCCAAAAGCCGGAATAGAATTCCCCGTCCCGCGCCGGGGCCGGCATATTCGGTGCGGATATCGTCGAGTAGATTGTCGTGAATGCTGTAGCGCGAGGCTTGGCGGGCGATCCCGCCAGCATCGGAAGGAGAATCGAAGATGTACAGGCCTCCGCCCGCGTGGCGGATGATGTTGTAGCGAAAGGTAATGTCGTTGACCTCGCAAGACGGGCATCGGTTATTCTGGTTCTTGGGTCCAAGCCAGATCGCACTCCCGTCGCCGCCCTGCGGTCCGCCCCATGAATTCTCGAAGATGTTTCCTTCCATCAGCACACGCGAAGAGTTCTTCGATTCGAACAACACCTTGCAGTTGAATCGCACGCCCAAGAAATTGGGATCGCCGAGCCTCCAGGCTAACGGTTTGAATAAATGATTCCTGCGGATTTCTATATCTCGCGGTGTGATCTCGGAACCGGCGCCTCCAAAACCGATACTGGAACTGCCCCCCTCGATGAAATTGTCGACGATTTTGAGCGGGCCCGTCCCTGTCCATCCAGCAATGCCTTGGGTATCGGTGTTCACTTGGTGAATGTCCGTGATGGTCGAATCGACGACCGCCAGATTGCTTCCGTTCAAGGCGATCGCTCGTTGTGTACCGTCCCTGGCGTTTCCGTGGACCCAGCATCGGTCGAGAATTATGTGGTGGGAATTGAAGGCTAATCCAACCAGCGCACCCGCGTCCGTGCCGGAGGGATGAGTAATTTCCAACCCCACCAAACGATAGTGGTCGACCGGCGTGCCCTCGGAATTAAGCGGCGGGTTGCCAACGATTTGGGCAGTCACTACTTGGGTGGAACCACAGTTCAGCGCAGGACGACCCGGTAAACTGCTTACGCCGGCATAGCATGGCGTCAGCCTCGTTCCTTCCGGCGGAAGTAAAGAATCTTCCGTCGAGGTACGAATGATGATCCAGTGCTGATCATCACAGTTTTTTGGCCACAGGTGGAACTGGCCTGCGAACGTGGCCCCAGCTTGCAGTTTGAGCACATCACCGCATTTTGCGCTTTTCAGCGCATCCTGCAATTGATCACTCGTCTTAATCTGCCAGATATTGCCGGTCGCAGGTGTCTCGGCCACGGCGGAGGAAACATAAACCCGAGGCAATTCTGCCGGACCGTCCGTATTGCGCGAGGGAGGAGACACCTGTTGGGAGGTTGCTGCGGCAGTTATGAAGAGCAAAGAGGCTAGAAGGCGAGATTCGCAGGCGGAGAAAAATCTCATGGGCGGATTAACTCTGAATCTCGAGTGGCCCAAGGTTTGCAGTTCGGCCTAACCAGGTGTGGTCCTTCAGCCAGATTTTGGTCGCAAACAGCCGCGGATAGAGTGCTCGCATCGTGGAAAGACGAATGGAGCTCTTCGCGCGAGGGCCACCAGCCAGAGGATAACCAAGCTCCTGGAGAAGATCTCCGATCAGCCTCTCCATCGCCGTCAACTGCTCGGGCCCCATTTTCTCCTGCCAGCGCCCCACCGGGTTAAATCCCTGCTCGGCAGAGAAGGATGAATTGGGCTTGCTAACAGAACCAATACCCACCTTCTGGATGCGGTCGTAGTCGAGTTCCTGCCCGATAAATTGGCCAACTCTGGCGAGCGTTTCCCGGGGATCGCCGACCAATCCTTCGTAGCGCACCTCCATGTACTGAGCACCCAGCGCTACGCCGTTCCGCCGACCCTGCCGGACAGTCCAATCCCAATACAAAGCGCTTACCAGCAATTCCTGGCCTCGATCCCACGGCAAGTTACGCGTCCAGCCCTGCCGTGCATAGGACAGCGCGACATCGCGTCCGTCGCGAATGATGTGAATAACAAGCGCTTCGGGAATCTGCCGCTTGATTTCTTGCATGTAGAGCAGATGGTCTGGGGTGCACTCCGCCCATCGTTCCACACCCTGTTGCCGCACGATTTCCTGCATATAGGTCTGTAGAAAATCTCCCGCGCCATCACAGTGGAGAAGAATTCGCTCGCGAATCTTTTCGGCATGCAGCCCGGACACTTGGAAGAGCTTGCTGCGCAACCATTTCTCCAAAAGGCGCTCACGATTGGCCCGCGATTTGAAGTTGCCGAACCGTGGCGCGAGCAGATTGAAGGCTTGCGACTCCGCGCGATACACGGCAAATCCTCCGGCCGACAGCAGCATGTGGTAGAGCAGCGTTGTTCCTGAGCGGGGACAACCGAGGACAAACACCGGCGCTTTGCTGCGGGCCCCTGCTCCCCCGCGCGCCGTCTTCGTCCGCTCGTCGGTAGCCGTTGTCATAGTCGCTTTCAGGAACTCATCGGTGCCAGTTCCGCGGGCCGAAGCGAACTCTGCTCCGTCGGATAGTTTCGCGCTTCAAGAAAGTTCCGGTGCCATAACTCAAAAATGAGCAACAGCCAGAGGTCGTTGGGACGGTCGCGCCGTCCGCTCTGATGCTCCTCGACCAGAGCCCGCACCGCTTGAGGATTAAAATAGCCGCGTTGCAACGTTCTCGGCTCGAGCAGGATTTCCAGCATGTGATTCAGTTCGCCCCGCCACCAGTGTTTCAGAGGCATGGCAAATCCCTGCTTAGGGCGATCGACACCGGGAATTCCCAGCCGCATGGCCAGCTTTCGCAGGGCGTATTTGCGCGTGCCCAAACGGAGCTTCCATCGCGACGATAGGCTGGCGACCCACTCCACGAAAAGATGGTCCAGGATCGGACAGCGCACTTCTAGCGAGTTAGCCATGCTCATCCGGTCCACTTTTGCCAGCACGTCGCCTGTCAGATAGGTCTTGGTATCCAGATACAGCAGGCGGCCGAGACGGTCGGTGGCCGGAGCATTATCGAAGTGACGACGATAGGGGTGCAAGGGATCGCTACCGTGCTTCTGGCGCGCCAGAAAATCTGGGGAAAAAAGGGCCCGCTCACGATCGAGTGCCGGAAGATAGGCGATGCTGTCCAAGTATCGTTCGCGCGGAGGCAGAGACACATTGAAGGCGAACCGCCGTCCCAGCAAGTCCTGAGGGAGGCGCGGATACACCTGACGCCGGAAATATTCCCCCGCCCACGCCGGTACGCGCTCATACTTTTGCCGCGCCAGATGAACCATATAGCGATCATAGCCGGCAAACAGCTCGTCGCCGCCATCGCCGGAGAGCGCCACCGTCACACTCTGCCGGGCAATGCGGGAGACGTGGTATGTGGGAATCATGGAAGAATCGCCGAACGGCTCTTCCATCATTCCCGTCAGCTTGAGCAGCACTTCCTCAATGCGCGGCTCGACGGTAAACTCGTGGTGCTCGGTGTGAAATCTCGCCGCCACTTCGCGTGCGTGTTCGGACTCGTTGAAGTCCTGCTTTGAAAATCCTATGGAAAAAGTTTTGACCGGCCCGCTGCTGGCGCGGGCCATAAGGGCGACCACCACCGAGGAGTCGAGCCCGCCGCTCAATAGCGCCCCGAGCGGGACATCGCTGATCAGCCGAATGCGCACCGCTTCCGCCAGGCGCTGTTCCAGTTCTGCGAGAAGATCTTCTTCGCTGCCCGGATCGTAGGTACCAAAAGCCGGCAAGTCCCAGTATTGTGAAATGAGAGGCTTGCCTTCGGAAAATTCCAGAACGTGCCCCGGGGGCAATTTTCTGATGTTCCGGAAAGCGGTGAGCGGGTCGGCGATATAGCCAAAATGGAAGAACTGGATGAGCGCTTCGTGGTCCAATTCCGCGAGTTCCGGCGCGACCGCAAGTATGGTCTTGATTTCCGACCCGAAATACAGCCTGCCCTGATGCAGAGCATAGTACAGCGGTTTTTTCCCCAAGCGGTCTCGCGCCAGCAACAGGCTTCGCTGGCGCTCGTCATACAACGCGAAGGCAAACATGCCGCGCAGCTTTTTTACGCATTCTGCACCCAACTCCTCATACAGGTGCACAATCACTTCCGTATCCGAGTGCGTGTAGAACCGGTGTCCCTGGCCTTCTAACTCGCGGCGCAATTCTGGGAAATTGTAGATCTCGCCGTTAAGGACCACCCACACGCTGCGGTCCTCGTTATGGATAGGCTGGCGCCCACCCCCCAGGTCGATGATGCTGAGGCGCCGCATGCCGAGGCCAGCCGGGCCTTTTGCGTAAATACCCTCGTCATCTGGACCCCGGTGCACGATGGTTTCACACATTCGGCGCACGTCGGCGGAGTCCGCCGTTTCCGGCGCCTGGCCAACGATTCCGGCTATTCCGCACACGGTCGCATCTCCAATTGAGCTCTCATGGCCGGGCGTAAGTCTTCGTCCACTGCGTCCTCTTCCAGACATCAGGTTTCGGCGGAACCGGGCTTTGGCCGGCGGCATATAGGTCCGCTACACGGCGCACGCCGATGGCATAGGCGATCAGGAAATATGGAAACAGGTTGTAGGCGGTGTCCGAGAAAAATGCACCGGTGAGATAGGCTCCGAAGGCGGCGACCAGCCCGCCTGCAAGAATCTGGGCATCTTTATCTTGCTTGAACAGTGCGGAGCGACGCACGCTCAGCACACTACGGAAGGCTGCCAACAGCACGAGCACGAAGAGAAGCAAGGCGGGGATACCGCCCTCGGCACCCATTTGCGTATAGGTATTGTGCGCGACCTTCCAGGAGCCGGTCACGACCGGGAAATTGCCCGGCCCGACCCCCACGATCGGATGCTGCGCCATCAGCTGCAGGCTGGTCTCAAGCAACTCCCTGCGCGCATCGACGGAGCCGTTATCCTGAGACCCGGCCATCCGTCCGACAAACATGCTCTGCAGCCGAATAGCGTAATTCGGGGGCGCGAACGCGACCATGCCGACGCACATCATTCCGGCAAGCAGGATAAGGTACCATCTGCGGCCTCTGACACCAAACTCCCATAAGCACAAAACCACCCCCACCAGTAACGCGAGAAATCCGCTCCGCGAATAAGTGGCAGTCACGGCGTAAACCATGGTTATCAGCCCGATCGCCCAGATGCCCTTGCCGATCGGCCCGCGCCCTCGCAGCAGGAATGCCAGGCAAAACGGAATATTAATTGCAATGTTGATGGCTAGATCATTCGGATTTTCAAGCACGCCTCCGGTCACGCCCGTCAACCTACCAACACTATCGGTGCGATGAGCCGCGATGGAAACGATGCTCATGAAGCAGACGGCGCCGGCCTGGACGAAAATCAACTTCCGGAGCTGCGAAATCCGTTCGACGACCATGGAAATCAGGATCGCCACAATCACACCCTTGCCAAAACTGGAAAATACGGTGGTGAAGGCTCCGCCCCGCCAATAGGCGAACGGGATACACAGGCATAGGTGCGCGAACAGCAGCAGGAGAAGCTTGAGCGTCAGCGGAAATTGCACCTTCTGTCGCTTGGTGGATTCAGAAATGAGAGCAATAAGCGCAATCCCGCCAAGAATTTTGGCCAGCGGAACCCCGCGCATGAAGGGTACAACGTCTTCGGGCCGAGCAAAATACAAGATCGAAAATCCGATGAGCACACGGAAGGCGAATGAATCGCGTATCGCCCGTACCCTTCCGTGCTTGTCCATCCACGACGGTGGATTCGGGGTGGTGGCGGGCAGCGTTCGCGAGGAAGTCATCGTCCCCATGCCACCCTCCGCCTAGTGATGAAACTGAGAAAAGCCATCAGCGCCGCCATGTTTAGAACGAGGAAGGTGCGAATCGCATCCGCAGCGCGCCCCAGCGGCCCTAGTTTCAGCCGCGCAATGCTCAATAGTCCCAGAGTATAAAAGACAAGTTGCAGTGCAAGAGCTGCGCGGTAGAGATGCTCCGTCAGAAAGAGCGACGAAATAAACACCGCCCCCAGCGCGAATGGCACCACCAACCGGATCAGTTTGTGACTGATGAATTCAAAGCGTATGGGATTTGCGCCGGTCAGCAGCCAGGGAGCAAGCTGCACCAGCTGATAATTGCCGGCGAGCGTCCGTACCTTGCGTGAGAATTCCCATCGCATGCCCATGCCGGCGATATCCCAGGCGCGGGCTTCGGGTGCAAAAACCACTCGAAATCCCTGGCGCACCACATGCATGGGGATGTAAACGTCATCGAGAATCGTGCCTGGAGGGAGCTGCGGCACTAATTTCCGACGCGCAGCGTATAAAGCGCCAGTCGCGCCGGCCACGGAGCGGCAGGCGGACTCCATCTCGCGTATTTCTTTTTCGATTCGCCAGTAGAGACCGACCCCCTGCGCTGTTTCGCCGGTTTCTGGATCACCGATCATCAATTCCCCGCTGGCGCAGCCTACCTCCGGATCAGCAAAATTGCGGGCCAGTTCTCGGAGAGCGCCGACTTCGACTCTCTGTCGCGCATCGGTAAAAACTATCAATTCCCCCTGGGCCGCCGCGACTGCGTCGTTCAGGCCAGCTGCTTTGCCCCTCGACTCGGGGCTTAGGATGACGCGCAACCATGGATGATTCTCGTGCCGATGCAGGACCTCATTGGTCTCATCCGTCGAACCATCGGAAACAATAATGAACTCGGTCTGCTGCGCTGGATAATCAAGCGAGAACAGGTTGCGGAGCTTTGGTTCCAGATGGGCAGTCTCATTCCGCACGACCATTACAACCGAGATCGTCGGCGTGTATTCGGAAGCTCGCACCGGGCGTGACCACCACCGGCGGCGCAACCAAAGCCAGCAGGGGTATCCGATGTAAGCGTAGGCGATCAGCCCGGCCGCGGACCAGAAAACTGCCTTCATTGCGCACCCCGGCCAAGGAGCACGGTCTTTATGGTCTGAAACATGATCATCAGATCCAAGCCCAGGGACATGTTCTTGATGTAGTAGAGGTCGTACTGAAGCTTTTCCTTCGAATCTTCTACGGTATTGCCGTACTTATATTTCACCTGAGCCCAGCCCGTGATGCCGGGACGAACAGCGCTGCGCACCGGATAATACTGGATGGCTTTAGAGAGCATATCGACGAACTCCGGACGCTCTGGGCGCGGCCCGACAAACGCCATGTCGCCCTTCACCACGCACCACAACTGCGGAATCTCGTCGAGGCGCGACTTGCGTAGGAAGTGGCCCACACGGGTAATTCTGGGATCGTCGTCCCCAGCCCAAGTCGGGCCGGTATCGGATTCGGCATCCGGGCGCATGGTGCGGAACTTATAACAATAGAAGACCTTGTTAGCCAGTCCGATTCGCTTCTGGCGATACAGGATTGGCCCCTTCGAATCGAGCTTGATCGCCAGGATCACCAGGGGAATGACGGGCAACACCAGCAATAGGAGAATGGCGGAAACAGAGATCGAAAACAGCCGTCGCAAGAGCATGAAGCTTGCGCTGAAACGAAACCCTTCGGCAAAGATCAACCAACTAGGATAGAGGTTATCAACCTCGATTCTGCCGGAAATCTTCTCCAGCCAGGATGTTGCTTCTTCGATGGTGACTCCATTGAGGCGAAGCTGAAGCATCTCCATGACAGGAAGTGTGCCGCGTCGATCTTCCATCGCAACAATCACGCGGTGGACTCGATGCTCGCGAATCAATTCCACCAGGTGCGCAGCGATGGCTTCACGAGTAAGGGCTCCTTCCACATTGCCACTCCATCCTGCGACCTCGACACCCAGTTCCGCGCGGGTCCGCAATCCGTTGACCAAGCGCTGCGCCCGTTCTCCAAGTCCCAGCACATAGACTCGTTCCCGCAAATAGGAACTTTGCGCGAGCCATGCATACACGAGGCGCCATGCAAATAGGGCGGCGGTAACCAACAGCAGCCCGAGAACCATCGTGTTGTTTCCGATCAGCGCTCGCGGGAAAACATAGGCCACAACAGCGGTCAGAAGCGCCAGAATCCCGGGCACCATCAGCAGGCGAAAATATAATTCGCCGCGCGCATTCCATTGCGCCGGCTCATAAAGGTCAAATAAGTGCGAAAATACCAGCACCGCAATCGTGCCCGCCAGGATCTTGAAGTGTCCGCCTTCGTAATTCAGCAATACATAACTGTCTTCCGGATGCTGCCACAGGGTGGCGGCTAGGAACGAAGTCCAGACCAGTAAGGCCTCCCCGCCGAGCAGAACCAGTGTCCGGATCGGGTAGTAGATACTGAACAGACGGATCAAGAGATCTCCTAATTCTTGGATTCGGCCTTCGCGTCGGATCCGTACGCTGAATAGTAATAATCCATGTAGGGGGAGAGTTCTGGAGTGATCCCGTTGAGCACCACTCCGACCACATTGCGGTCGGCGAATTCTCCGCGCGCGCGGCACGCTGCGTCCACCGGAGTGCCGTTTGAGCGAACCACCAGAAGAACGCCGTCACATTCGCTGGAGATCAGAGCTGCGTCGGAGACTGGCACCGCCGGCGGCGAGTCGATAATAATCCAGTCGAACAACGGGCCTAGCCGACTCAGTAGTGATTTTATGAGCCCGTTGGCCAGCAGTTCGGCCGGATTTGAAGTATTCAGTCCCGCAGGAATAAAGAACAGGTTCTCAAGCGGGCCGCGCTGAATCACGGAAAATTCGTCGCCTTCGCGGCGGAGATACTCCGCCAATCCGGGCCCCGGCTGTGCTCCGAGCTGTTTGTGAAGATTCGGATTGCGCAAATCGGCGTCGATCAGCAAGGCGCGCCGCCCATGCTGGCGCACAACCACTTGCGCAAGATTCGCAGAGGTGAACGATTTCCCTTCCTTCGGCAACGCGCTCGTTACCAGCAGTTTCGATAGTGTCTGTTTCTCTCGTATTTGGTAGAGGCGGCTGCGTAGCGTGCGGAATTCTTCGGTTCCCGACCGATGCTCATCGTTGCTGAAGAAGAGCATGGTCTTCGGATCTGGGTTCCAGCGGGTCTGCGGACAACGCGCCAGCAGACTCTCGTAATTCAACCCCAACGTAGGAGCCGCTCCGACCAGCACCGATGTGCTGGCAATCACCCGCGCGGGCTCGGCAGCAGGCTCGAGGATGATGGACGAGTTCTCCACCCGTGGGGTCGGCTGCGACAAGGCCCGTTCCTGTTCGGCTTTCTTTAATGCTTCGTGAATGCGGCTCATAGTTTTCCTTCCTTGGGTAACTCACGCTCGGGGTCTTTTAGTCGTTCTGCAAGATTGGAGAGCGTCTTCAACGCCTCGGTAAGATCAAACTTATCTGCACTGGCGAGGGGAGGCGGAGGCAGGGTTGCGGGGTTATCTCCCAGATCAAAATCCCGGGCAACGGCATCCACAATGGTGGGGCCAACCGTCTTCTGCTGATCCACAAACGCACTCACCAGGCAGTGTTCACAGATCAGGTTCACTACGCGGGGTATGCCGTTGGAATAGCGGTGAATCGCGGTGAACGCGTCCCCGTCAAAGATTGGTTGGCCGTTCGAACCAGCAATGCGAAGCCGTTGTTGAATGTAAGCCTTGGTCTCCTCTGCGGCCAGGGCGTGGGTTTTCGCGCGAAGCGTGAGGCGTTGCCGCAACTGTCGCAAGTGCGGCTGTTTCAATTTTTGTTCTAGTTCCGTCTGGCCGACCAGAACAATCTGGAGCAACTTCTCCGTGAAAGTTTCCAGATTCGTCAGCATACGGATCTCTTCTAGCACCTCATCGGCGAGGTTCTGCGCCTCATCCACGATCAAAACAGCGGTTTCGCCGGCGCGGTAGCGCTCCAGCAGCCAGTTGTACAGCCGCATCAGGATCTGGCTCTTTGAACGTGTCTCGCAAGGAATGCCGAAGTCCGCCATCATGTAGTCGAGGAACTGCGGCACGTTCATGCGGGAGTTGAACACGAAAGCGGTCGGGACCTGCTGTGCACGCAACCACTCGAGCAGCTTGTTAATGAGCGTGGTCTTGCCCGTTCCCACTTCGCCCGTAAGCAGCACGAAGCCTTTTCGGCTCTGGATGCCATAGGTAAGGCAAGCGAGAGCTTCCTCCGTGTGCCGCGTCAAAAACAGATAGCGCGGATCCGGATTCACATTGAACGGGCTTGCCCGAAGGCCAAAAAATTCCTTGTACATTCGCGCTTAGACCTCTACCGTTTCTTTCTGTTTGGCGCCGCCAGAGCGGGATTTCCCGCTTCCGTTGCCGTTAGCGGGCTCCGCACCCACCCAGGGCACTTGAGTGAGTACCGGCAAACCCAGCAAAGCGATCACATCCGCTTCCGTGCGAACTGATTTGTCGCGGAACTCCAGCCACATCGCAAGAGCCAAACCCAGCACCAGCCCGCCGCCGAGTCCGCCAGCGGCAAAGAGCAAGCGATTCGGGAAACTTGGCAGCTCGGGGAGATTCGCCGGACCTTGTACATGCATCTGCTCGCCCTGTTGCTCCTTTTCCATGGCAAACTGAATCTCAGCCTGAGCCTTCTTGGCAAGCAAGTCGTTATATGTTTTTTGGGCGCTGTCGTAACCGCGGGTCAGCTCTTTATATTGCTGATCAATTGCGGGACTCAATGACACACGTCCCTGGTAGACCTTGATCTGCTCCTCGAGTTTCTGTTGCGCACGAGTGACTTGGGCAATGTTCTCTTTCTGCTGATGAATCTGGAGCCGAAGCTGCTGAATCTCTGGTGGCTCGGCAACACTCGCCTTAGTATCCTTCGCGCTGTCATTGCTCGCTGCAGCGGCATTCACGTCATCAATCTTTTTCTGCAGAGCCCGGATGTCAGCCTTGGTCTTAATTACCTCCGGGTAATCGTCTGTATAACGCGCCTTGAGTTGCAGCAATTGGCTTTGCAGGTCCCCCATCTGTTTCTGCAAAATCCTGGGGTCCGCGTTGTCGTCGGCCGTAGACTTCCACGCTGCTAACTGCTGGGCCAGCACGGACTCCGCGTAGGCTTTGTCTTGCTGCGCCCGATTCAGCGTCTGCGAGGCGGCCTCCAGTTGCTGGTTCAAGCCCATGAGGATTTGCAGGTTCTTGTCCGAATCTTCGGGCAACTGCCCGAGGTAACGCGCTTTGAAGGTGGCGAGTCTGCTGTCGAGCCCATCCAGATTCTGTTTGGCGTCTTGTGCCTGGCGACCCAGAAATTCTGTCGTTTGCTTGGCGATCTCTTCCCGGTCGGCGAAGTTCTCGCGGATCATGATGCCAGTCACTTCTGAGCAAATCATTTGCACCTGGCGCGGATTGTTCCCGGTGAAGCTGACGTTGAATCCCGGAACGTCTCCTTTGCTCACTGCTGCAGAACCCGGCACCACCGCCTGCACCGACTGGATCTTGACGTTTTGCCTGATGTCCTCCATCGAGGTGGTTAGCGTCATGCCTTCAGAGAGCTTGAGCTTCTCCATAAGCGGCCGCAGTTCTTCCGCGCTTAAGGCACGCTGCTGGAGACGCGTGATGCGCTGCACGAGATCCTCGGTGACCACCGGCTTCACATAGCCTTCGGGAACCTTTTGTTCCTCAATGAGCACCAACGCCGTCGAGGTGTACCGAGGAGTGAAGGCATAGGAGACCGCAAAGCCGATAGCCGGTGCCAGGATGGTGGGCAGCAAAATGACCCACAGGCGACGCCGCAACATCGCCAGGTAGTCGTCAATTGTCATTTCGCGGTTTTGAATCATCGTGAGTTCCGTTCTGCCAGCCAGGCTGGCGCATGCTTTAGTCGAGCCGGATAGGCCTCGGATGCCAATTGATTCCGATCATTCCGGTGTGGCGTATTGTGTTGACCCCACACGTGGTTGAACCTACGGGGCAAGACCCAAACCCCAGATCGTTGAATTGGTAGCTGGCGAACGCGCTGAAGTGCGGACCCAATTGCCGCTGCAACGAAGTCCCCGCATACCAGAACTGATAGGAGTGCGAATTCACACCCGAGGTCGCGCTCCCGCCTCTCTGCAAGTTGGAGTTGTGGGAGTATCCCCCATCGCTCATCGTCGTCCAATGGCGACCCAGCCTGTATCCCAATGAAAGCCGCACCGAATCCGTGTTTGCTCCGGCATAAAAACCGGAACCAGGTGTGACATACCGGCGGTATGACAGCTGCAGATTGGTGCGCGTGGTTGCGAAATAGCTGAACGTGACCGATCCATTAGCTGCGAGCGTCTTGGTTTCGGGCTGGTGATGCACGATGACCAATTGGGGACCAGCTGCCATCGTAAGGTTCAGCTTGCCGCTGATCCGGTGCCCGTAAAGCACATTCGCGACGTGGGCGGTCACGCTACCACTGCCGGCGCGAGGAAAGTGGATCTCCTGGAATACGTAGTCCAAACCGATCTGATCCTTGCGACTTAGCAGATGGTTGAAGCCAATCTGACCGCTCGTCTGCTGACTGTTGATGATGGGAAACAACGGGTTCGCAACCTCTAAATAGTGAGAAATGCTGTATCCGCCAGCCATGGTCAAAGTGCTTCGGGGCGAGAGTCCTTGGACGATGTCCAGGATGGCCGTGTTGTCGATTCTCGGCTGATAACCGAGTGAACCGTAGGAGACGGACCCAACCCCTCCCGCGCCGAGGCCGCCACCAAGACCGGTCCCCGCACCTGAGCCTGAGACCCCGCCCCCCAGGGAAGAACCAAACGAGGCTGCCCCTCCATAGGAACTGAATCCGAAGGATCCTTCCGGCAGATAGTCAAACGAGTCCCGAATCGCGAGCTGTCCCGTTCGCCACAAGATTCGTTGCACGGCCGCCAGCGTGTGCGTTTGCGTGGCACGAGCCTGATTTTGGGCGAAAAGCGGCCCAGCGTAAAAATTCCCCGCCGCAATGTAGTCGACCCCGAGTTGGTACTGTCGCCAAATCTTCTGCAGATCTACCGACCCCAATGCGCGCGTAATCTCTGAGGTATGGCTATTCCCTCTGGAGCCGCTGGCGTTCGAGTCTGCAGACTCGCTCAGCTGAAAGCCGGGCATGAGATAGCTGCGGCCGCCGAATGCTGGCTCCGCCGCCGGCTGGTCGAGACCTGAAAGTGGAGGGTTCTCGACGTTGTTCTGCTCTGCAGGCGCTGTAGCGGCCGGTACCGCACCGGTGCTGCCGGCACCGCTGTCGTCCTGAGCCACTGCCAACGACGCCATCAACACCAAGGCCGTTAGCACACCCACAATTCGCTTCATGATGATACCTAGATAATTCATATGCATTCCTACGGGACGACGATCGTGTCTCCTGGCTTCAAAACGATGTTCTGGTCCATGGCCTCACCCTTGATGAGCCTTTTGTAAGGTACGGGAATTTTCTTCTGCGCTCCGTTATCGTTGCGGAGAACGTAAATGCCTTTGGTGTTGGCGAACTGGGTGAACCCACATGAAGCCAGTGCTTGCAGAACCGTCATGTTGGGCAGCAGATTGATCGTGCCCGGATGCAGCACTTCTCCCATGGCGTAGATGCGCTGGCTGTTCATCTGTGTGACGGTTACGGTCACGCGAGGATCGGAGAGATATTTCTTCAGTTTGTCTGTGATATCTGCGGCCAGCTGCATGGGGGTAAGCCCCGCTGCCTTCACGTCGTTCAGCAGGGGGAGCGAGATCATGCCATCGGCTCGTACCGGCAGAGTGGTCGTAAGATCGGGCTCCTTCCAGACGTGGATCGCGAGCACATCGTCACCACCGATGATGTAGGTGGCATTATTGACTTGAGAAACCGGGGGGGCAGCTTCCGGCGCCGGCGGGTTGCTCTGCGCTGCCACCGACACCGTGGCAACCGTCAACAGAACCGCAAGGGATAGTGTTTTCGTTCGCTTCATTTGTTCTCCTGGCTACGAAGCTCCATATTCCGTGTAGCCGATCTGCTTCAGCTTGTAGAGCAGGGCTTTGTAGCTGATCTGCAATTCCTGGGCGGCACGCCGGCGATTCCAGCGGGTGCGCGTCAGCACTTTTAGAATCAGTTCCCGTTCCGCTTCCCGCGAAGCCGCACGCGAAGCCTCTTTCAAGGACATCTTTTCGCCGTTTCCTCGGTGGTTCCCGCGGGTTAACATCGAGCGCAAGCCACCCATGGCGACTGACTCGTTCCCGACGGCGACGATTGCACGGGCGGCTGCTTCCAGTTCAGGTAGGTTTCCCGGCCATGAATGATTCACAAACAATTTCTGCGTCGCGAGCCTGAGCACGGGCACAGGCCGGTGATAGGCCTCGGAATAGCGCTGCAGAAAGAAGTCCAGCAGACCCGCCACATCTTCCTTTCGTTGGCGCAAAGGCGGAATCCTAAGGCAGACGCTGCTCAGGCGATAATAAAGATCTTCGCGAAAGCTTCCGGACCGGACATCGGCATCGAGATCGCGCGAACTGCCGCAGATAACCCGGACCTCGGCCCCTCTGTTTCCATTGCTTCCTTGCTTGGCAAGCATTTCCAGAAGTTTTCTCTGGCAGTCACTCGAGAGGTCTCCGATCTCGGAAAAGTAGAGGCAGGAGCCGGCGGGAAGCGTTTTATGATCCAGGGCTTCTGAAATGAGTTCGCGGCAGTGGGTTACGTAGAAGTGTTGCGGCTGCCGTCCAGAATTCGAGTGAATGATTCGAGCAATGCTGTGCTTCCCCGTCCCATGTTCTCCGATCAGTAACACGGGAACCCGGCTATTGGACAACTCACCGACGACCGCCACAACCGCCCTCATGCTCGGGCTGGCCGCCTCCAGCAGCGGAAGGTCAAAGAAGTCGTCTTCGCCCAGGCCCGCCAAGGAGGATTCTTGTTGGTAATTCGGTTCCATGATTTGATCGCGAAAAGGTTGGGGGGGAACACACTTCTCGAGATAACGAAATGCTCTCATTTGCACGGCTGGTTCCACACACATCGGGAACCGACAGGGGTCGGAAGAACTTGACTGATCTAACATTTTCAAAGAGTTAACTGCGGCGGGGGTGCAAACAAGTACCTTGAGAGAGTATCGGGTTCTTGAAAAAAGGGAAAAGTTTTTCCCATCCGGCAGTAACCGTAAATAGGTAACTTTTGTCCCTTAACGGTCCGAATTTTTGTAGATTATTGAAAACATGGAGTAATCGTCGGGTTCAAGGTGCCCAGGCGAGTTCCTAGAAAGTGGAAAGGAATTGTCCTTTCGGGAAAGACCTGCGGCCTCCGGGGAGCAACTGGCGATCTACGGGGGGCTCGAAAATAAGCACTTAGAGCAGCGCGCTCCAGCCCATCCGATTAGTTTCGGCTAGTTTTGCGGTTGCTAAATTGCAAGTCCCAAATAAAGCTCCATAGTGCGCAGCGCCACCAATGTCACAACTGGCTCAACCCGTTCAACTTCCCCAAGAAAAGCTTTCGCCAACCTTGGGAAACGCTGGCCTTAGGCGATTGCTAGTCCTTATTGGATTGATTCTATGGCTTTATGCAGGAGTCTTGGGTCGCCTGGCGCACCAGTGGTGGACTGACCCGAATTTTTCCCACGGTTTCTTTGTTCCGATCTTTGCCCTCTATGTGGTCTGGCAAAAACGCGACAGCCTCAGAACCGTCCCGAGCGCACCGACCGCATGGGGTTTGGCGGTGATGTTGTTTTCCCTGGGCACCCTGGTTCTCGGCGTCCTTGGCGCCGAGTTGTTCCTTTCTCGAGTCTCGCTGATCATGTTGCTGGTAGGCCTTGTTCTCTTCCTACAGGGATGGGGAATGCTGCAAGCCCTGCTGTTTCCACTCGCGATCCTTTTTTTAATGGTTCCGATTCCTTCGATCATCCTGAACCAGATCACCTTTCCGCTCCAGATGCTCGCGTCTAAGCTGTCCGCCTGGATTCTTCCCTTTCTCGGCGTACCCGTCCTGCGGGAAGGAAACGTAATCAACCTCCCGGCGATGCCCTTGGAAGTAGCTGACGCCTGTAGCGGAATTCGTTCCCTTCTCTCGCTGACCTGTCTGGCAGTCATGTACGGGTATCTACTGGAGAAGCGCATGGGAATACGAGTGATACTGGCGCTTGCCTCGATACCCATCGCGGTTGCTGCGAACGGCCTGCGTATCGTCGGAACCGGATTGCTAGTGCAGTATTGGGATCCGGAAAAGGCTGAAGGGTTTTTCCATGCCTTCTCGGGATGGCTGATCTTCGTCGTTTCACTTTTGATGTTGTTCGCCGTGCATCGCCTGCTCGTCATGCGCCGAAACCAGCACGAGGTGAGCGCATGAAGCGACAATGGAGATTTGCCCTATCGGCCATTCTTCTGGCATGCACTGCCATTGTGCTCCAGGCTCGTAACCAGGCCGAGATCATCCCACCCCGACCGCCTCTCGCGTCATTCCCCCGCTCGCTCGAGGGATGGAGCGCGACCGATATCGCGCTTTCTCAAGATGTCCTAGACGTCCTTGGGCCGGGAGACTTCTTGTTGCGCAACTACAGCGATCCCCAAGGCACGCGAAGTGTTTCTCTCTTTATTGCTTATTTTCCCAGTCAGCGCGCCGGGGACACCATTCATTCACCGAAGAATTGCTTACCGGGAGCAGGGTGGGCACCGGTTCGATCGCAAAGGGTCACGTTGAACGTGGCAGGGCATGAGCCCTTGGTTGCGAATCATTATTTGATCGCGAAGGGAGATGCCCGGCAACTGGTGCTCTATTGGTATTGGGCACACGACCGGGCAGTTGCCAGCGAGTACGCTGCAAAGTTCTATCTGGTCGCGGACGCGATTCGCATGCGGCGGACCGATGGAGCATTGATCCGTCTTTCGGTTCCCTTGGCGCCGGGGGAGAGTGAAATCGAGGCGGAACGGAATCTGACCGCATGGGCGGGAAGGATTGTTCCGCTGCTAAATACATACATCCCGCGTTAGGTCGCGCCGCGCCGGATGTTCGCAGTTACAAAGGTTCGATGCATTACCGTTAGAAGTTAGAGACGGATTTCAGCAGTGGGAGCGCGCGGCGCTCCCGGGAGAGTCTTGATGAAAGGTCTTTCAAGGTTGCATTTGTTGCTGGTGCTCGGGTGCATGGCCGTCTCTTTTGCCGGCTGCTCGCACGACCCGAATGTCCGCAAGCAAAAATATTTCGAGAGTGGCGAACGTTATTTTGAAAAAGGCAAATACCGCGAGGCCGTCATTCAGTACCGCAATGCGACTGAAGTGGATGGTTCTTTTGCCTCCGCCCACTTCAAGCTGGCGGAATCGTACATGAAACTACAGGACTGGCAGCGCGCGTACGGGGAACTGACCAAGACGGTGGAACTTCAGCCGGACAATTACAAGGCCCGTCTCGAGCTCACCAGGATCCTGATCGCCGCCGGAGAGCCCGACCAGTTAAAGAGCGCACAAGACCAGGTCGATGTCCTGAAGGAAAAGCAACCGAACGATCCCGATACCCACGTGGCACAAGCGAGCATTCTGGCGAGAGAGCAGCGTTTCAACGAGGCCATCGCTGAAATGCAGAAGGCTCTTGCTTTGGAACCGTCGCGGGGAGAATCCTACTACAACATCGCGACTCTGCAAGCCCAGATGAACCTTCCCGAACTAGCGGAGGCCAATTACAAGAAGGCCATTGACCTGAAGGCAACGGGAGCCAATCCGCGCCTGGCGCTTGCAGGTTTTTACCAAGCGCATCGGCGATTTGCCGAGGCAGAACAGCAAATTCAGTTGGCAATGGCAGCCGATCCAAAGGATGTCGAAGCTCGGGCGGCAATGACAAGACTATATGCTTCCGAGGGCAAGCGAACCGAAGCGGAGTCGTTCCTGCGACAAGTCAAGCAGGATTTCCCCGACAACTCGGTTGGGTATCGCATGCTCGGAGATTTCTATTTCGCCATCGGAGACTTCGACAAAGCTGTCGCCGAGTACGAATCGCTCTATCGGGACCACGCGAAAGACCAGGTTGTCCAAAAGAACTATGTGCAACTCCTGATCCTGAAGAATCGGGTCGACGAAGCTAACAAGTTGAATGAAGAGATTCTGAAGGCGCACCCCAAAGATGAAGAAGCGCTCACCTATCGTGGCGAAATTCAACTTGCACAAGGGAAATCGGCTGATGCTGTCCGCACATTGCAGGCCGTCGTGAACAGCGATCCGGATATGGCTGTGGCCCACTATCAATTCGGCCTGGCGCTCAGCCAGACCGGCGACATGGACCATGCCGCCACCGAGTGGCGCGAAGCAGTCAGATTGCGTCCCGACATGATCGAGCCCCACCGCATGCTCGCGGTGTACTCCGCGCAAAAGGGCGACTTGCGCACCCTGCAAGAAACCGCCAGCAAGATGATTGGTCTTCAACCCGCGGCCGCTGACGGTTATACCTTGCGGGCGGCTGCGCTGATGGGCCAAAAACAGTTCTCCGGGGCAGAGCAAGATGCGCGCAAGGCGATTGAGATCGCCCCGCAAGCCGCGGCCGGATACGTCCAAATGGGGAACCTGACAGCTTTGCAACAGAAGTTCTCGCAGGCAGAGAGTTGGTACCGCCAAGCTCTGAGCCGCGATAAGGATTCCCTAGATGCGCTTCACGGTCTGACCACGATTTATTTCTCCCAGAAACAGCCTGACAAGGCGCTGGCGGCGGTGAATCAACAACTTTTGCAGTCTCCAAACAACAGCTCCTTCTATTCTCTGCTTGGTTTGGTGCAATCCAACAAGGAGGATTCGGCGTCGGCCATCGCGGCATACAAGAAAGCTTTGGAACTGGACAAGAAAAACAGCGATGCCAGCCTGAAGCTAGCCCGCCTGCAAGCAAAATCCGGGGCGCTCGACGATGCTCTGGCTACCTGCAACAGCGGGATTCAGAACAACCCGAAGGAATTCAGCTTTTACATGATGATGGGCAGTGTGTACGAAAGGAAGAATGATCTCAGCAAGGCACAATCCTCTTACGAGAAAGCCCTGCAAGTGAAGCCGGATGACCCCCTGGCATCCAACAACCTCGCCTACATCCTTCTCGAGACCAACAGCAATCCGGACTTGGCCCTTCGACTGGCACAAACCGCGCGCCGCGGTCAGCCGGAATTATCCAATATCGCCGATACCTTGGGATGGGCGTTTTACCAGAAGGGCATCTACCCGTCGGCCATCAGCATGTTCCAGGAAGCGATCAAACTCGCTGCCAAATCCAAGGAACCGGAAAACGCAACTTACCACTATCATCTCGGACTGGCCTACGCTCGTGCCGCACAACCAACCCTTGCTAAACAACACCTCGAACGCGCGCTGAAGATCGACCCGAATTACAGCGGCGCGGAAGAGGTTAAGAAAGAACTGGCACAGTTGAAATCCTGACTGTTGTCGGAAAACCAGGAAACGATGCCCGCCTATTTTGGCGGGCATTTTGATCTGAGACCCCGGAGCTCGCCCAGATCGGTTCCATGTTCGGACACGATTTCAACCAACCCACCTGGACTAGGTTGTGGGGAATGTCACGGCTCGGACTCTTACCTTTAATTAGCTTCTCCGGGCAAGTTGAAAAGGCGCCGAACAAGCGCCTTTTGCTGGACCGAATGGGAGTGATCGTTGCCCCTACGAGGCGCCCGCCGAGAGTCGATGTGTCTTCGCCTGCGCAATCCCATACTGACGGATCTTGTATAACAATGCCTTATAGCTAATCTGCAGGAGCGCAGCCGCCTGCTTACGGTTCCAGTTGGTCTCGTCCAAAGCTTTGGCTATGGCTTCGGCCTCGGCCTCGTCCTTGGCGCTGCGTGCGAGCCCCTTTAGGCCTCCTGGGGATTCCGGTGCATTGCCGCTGCTTCGGGTAGGCATGGGATCAAACTGAGCCCCGGAACCGTCGCTGCGGGGTTGCAGCTCGTGAATTGCAAGTTTCTCATCCCCGAGTACAAGGTAGCGCTTCACGAAATTGCCCAACTCGCGCAGGTTTCCCGGCCATGGATAAGCCAGACACGCCTGCATGAGATCCGGCGAATACGGCAGCGGCGGACGAGCGTACTGCTCGGAGAGCCGCGTCATAAAATGCTTCAGCAGAATCGGAATCTCTTCTTTGCGTTCCCGTAACGGAGGAATGTGCAGGGTGAACGCATTCAGACGGTAATACAGATCCTCGCGCAATCGCTTATTGGCCAGAGCTTCGGGAATGTTGATGTTGGTGGCCGCAAGAATGCGAACATCCACCTTTACGACGGAACGGCTGCCGAGCCGCGAGAACTGCTGGTCCTGCAAGACGTGCAGCAGTTTGGCCTGCAAGCTCGGAGGCATCTCGCCTATTTCGTCCAGCAGGATCGTGCCTTTATTGCAAAGCTCAAATTTCCCCGGCTTGGCGTGAGTTGCACCTGTAAACGCTCCCGCTTCGTATCCGAAGAGTTCGCTTTCCAGCAGATCCGCAGGAACGGCCGCGCAGTTCACCTTCAAGAAGGTCCTATGGGCGCGGGGAGAAAGCTTGTGAATCAGGCGTGCCATCACTTCTTTTCCCGTGCCGCTCTCTCCCAGCATCAGGACGGGAATATCAACGTTTGCGACCAGCGCCGCCTGCGAGCGAAGTTTGCGCATGTTGGCCGAAGCGGCGATGAAGAAGGTCTCGTCTCCAAGTTCTTCCACTTCGCTGGTGTAGTTCTGTTGGTTGGTACCGAGACACTGATCGATGACATTGTCCAGTTCGGCTTTCTGGAACGGTTTGGTGATGTAATCCGCCGCGCCAAGTCGAATCGCCTGCACCACTTTCTTGGTGTCATTCACACAGGAAAGCATGACGACTTTCATGCCCGGGCGCAGTTTGCGCAGGCTCTCCAGGGTTTCCAACCCGTCAATTCCGGGCATGAGCAGATCAAGGAGCACGAGGTCAGGACTCATACCTTTTTCGACAATCTCGAGCGCCTCTTCGCCGGTAGAGGCGGTGGCGACCTGATGGTCCTCCACCTCGAGAAGAGTCTTGATGTACCGCAACATTCCGGGTTCGTCGTCAACGAGTAAGATCTTGGCCTTGTCCGTCATTTACCTTTTCCTTCGGATTGCTTGGCTTCTGATTCCGTAACCGGAGGCTTCACTGGCAAGATGAAAGAGAACTTGCATCCTGCGCCGGGTTCACTTTCCACCCAAATCTTGCCTGCCATTCCATTCACCAGCCGGCGCGCGATCGCCAAGCCCAGCCCCATCCCCTCGGTCTTGTCGCTCGACGGCAGGCGGAAAAAGTCGTCAAAAATTTCCAGGTGATACTCAGGCGGGACACCCGGCCCAGTATCGGAAACGCTGATCTTAACCGAATTGGGTGTGGAGAGCGGGCGGCGTCGACGCTCTTGCGCAATCCCCGCGCTGCTGGTTGTCCGACGCTCCCACATATAAGGTTCAGCGTGCAGCCAGACGGTTCCGCCAGGTGGTGTGAACTTGAAAGAATTCTCGAGCAAATTCGAAACAATCCTCTCCACTTTGGCCTCATCAAAGGGAAACTCGATGACTTTTTCGTTCGCCAGGAAGTAGAGAGCCAAGCCTTTTTCTTGAAAACGCGGCGACCACAAGCGACAAACCTCCGACAGGCAGGCATTGACGTTCGCGATCTCGAACTTCATCCTCAGTTCACCCGTTTCCAACACACTGAAGCTGAGGAAGTCCTGAATATAGCGTTGCAGACGCTCGCCATTGGAGCGCATGTCGCGCAGCACGTCGCGCTGCCGGTCATTCAGATCGCCGAGTTTCTCGCTCTGCAGCAGTTCGACATAGCCGTTCAAAATTGCAAGCGGCGTCTTGAGATCGTGGGCGGCCGAAGCAAGAGCGTTAGTGGTGCGGAGATACCGCTCGCGCAGCTGCGAATACTCCTGCATTTCCTGCGACTCGGGAGTCGCACCCGGAGCCTTCAGAGTGCTTGCGGCTGCCGCCGTTCCATCCTTTGCTGGTATCGAGGACACAGAAATCTCTTTCGACACGAAGACCTAGTTAGTTTTATCGGGGGAGGGAAAACGGCATTCAGGCTGGCCAGTGATCTGAGCACCGACTAGCGAAATGCTAGGGTAAGGCGTATCGCAGTGTCAATGAAAAATGCAAAAGATTAGTCACTTTCGGTAAATCCTTTCCAGTTACCAAGCTCCCCCAGCGTTCTCGCAGCTCAACCCCGCGGGGACATTAAGCCCTTCTTTTTCCTACGAATACAGCGCTGGACGCCACTTCCAAGCTAAGACTCTCCAGAAGGCAGCGGCATGCCTCGGGAGAACCGACTGGTTTGGCCCAATAGGTGCGAGAAGATCGTTTTTCGAATCTGTGGGGGCACCAGTTTGGATCAGCGCAAGTCGGCAACAGAACGACGCGAGTGGGTGAGATTGCCGCTTGCGATTCCGGTGTTTGTCCGCAGTCGCGATCACGGCGGCAAGGATTTTTTGGAGTTCGCGACCGCTTTAAACGTTTCGGCGGGAGGAGCGTTGGTTGCCGTCCATCGCGCTCTTCGGCCAGCAGCGCAGGTTTCACTGGAAATCCCGAGCGCCCCCCTGGCGGCAGCTGCCCCGATTCCGAAGAGCGCCAAAAACCTTCGGGCGAAGATCGTGCGGGTAACGCACGGGGAAGGCTATCATCTACTTGGCCTGAAGTTCCAGCATCCGCTCCTTGCCTCGGCCATGCCGCGAGAGAAGGCTCGAAGGAAAGTTGCTTCTTCTGTGTGAAAGTTTTTTCCCACCCAAACTCTTGATTTTCAAGCTCTACCTGCCCATCCTTATCCAGAACCCGATTACCAAGGATTAAGCTCCAAGCCGTTGGGGCCGTGCGGCTTAGGGCGGCGAAGCAACGAATCGGCGGGTTTGGGCGGGGTTTGGTGCCTAGGATGCACCTGATCAAAGTTGTAAAGGAGCCTGAAGATCCACCATGGCAGCCACAGTGACAAATTCTGTCAGTTCTCTGGTGCAAGCGATCGGCGAAATTCCGCCCGAGGCAATCGTTTTTGGCCACTCTGAGGCCATGCACGCGCTTCGCGACCGCTTGTCCAAGGTTGCCGGTGCCAACGTACCGGTTCTCATTCACGGGGAGAGCGGGACGGGCAAAGATATCATCGCTCGCATGGTACACGCGCTTTCACCTTGGAAGAGCGGCCCATTTGTGAAAGTGAACTGTCCCGCAATTCCCGGGACATTGCTCGAGAGCGAACTGTTTGGGTACGAGCGCGGCGCCTTCACCGGTGCCTATGGCGCGAAGCCTGGCCGCGTTGAAATGGCCCATCGCGGGACCTTGTTTCTGGACGAGATTTCCGAGTTAGATATGTCGCTGCAGTCGAAGCTGCTGCAACTGTTGCAGGACGGCCAGTTCTGCCGCATTGGCGCGCAAGCCGACAAGAAAGTAGAGGTGCGCATCGTTTGCGCCACCAACCGCCGGCTGGAAGAAGAAATCGAGAACGGCACCTTTCGCCAGGACCTGTTCTATCGCATCAACGTCGTGAACCTTTATATGCCGCCGTTGCGGGAGCGTCGCAGCGATATCGATGGCCTGGTGAGTTATTTTCTCGACTACTACAACCGTAAGTACAACTGCAAAGCGCGGCCCTTGTCTGCCGAGTTGATGGAAGTCCTCCAGAAGTATCATTGGCCTGGCAATATCCGCGAACTCGAAAACCTGATGAAGCGCTACGTGATTCTTGGTACCGAAGACGTAATCAGCGCCGACCTCCAGCCGCGGGAAGCTGATCTGCTGACACCGGAGATCAATCTGGACGGCCCGATCTCCCTCAAGAAGCTCACCCGCCAGGCAACTCGCGCTCTCGAGCGAAAGATCATTCTGAAAGTCCTGCACAACCATCACTGGAACCGCAAGCAGGCGGCGCGAACATTAAATATCAGCTATCGCGCATTGCTATATAAAATCCGGGACGCCGGGCTTCCGGCTAACCGCGTCCGACGCGGAGAAGATACTAAGAACCAAGTCGCAGCGAGCTAGGTTCCACCCGGGTAAGTCTGGGCACCGCAGTTACATCGAGAGACACGCGTGTTTAGTTATTGACTTGACTGCGTCCACGTATGTGCTAGCTCTTCTCGAAGCCGACCACCCTTCGTGTATCCGGCGGCGCGCAACCCCATCGGAGCCTGATGTGACCGTCTCTCGTTGGAGTCTGTCTGTAACTTTCGCTTTGTCGTTCGCTGATAAAACGGCTGTGGCGGTTCTGAAACGATCGCCGTAGACGATCAACTCCCCATGGGTTATTGCACCACCAGCGTGACGGCCGTGGTGCGTGAGGCAGATCCTGAGCTGGCACTCATCGTCACCGTGTAGGTTCCCGCCGGAGTACCGGCCGTGGTCGTGGTATTGGACGAACTTGAACTGCATCCAGCTTGCAGAGCCATTAACGCCACCGTGAGGCTTACGAGAGCACCTGCCAACCAGCGCCGCTTCCGAGTTACTCCCACCCCTACAAAGGCCAGTCCTGAAATCGGCAGCCAGAATGCGTAAAAAATACTGCGGCTGCGGAAAAGACCGGCAGGTGTTGTGACTCGCGGGGTGGTGGTGATGTTCAGCGTTCTACTCTGCGCGAGATTGTTGAGGTTGGGGATGGGATTTCCTGAAAATGTGCACGCTGCACCGGCGGGCAAACCCGAACAAGAACCGAGAGAGACCGACTCAGGAATGACTCCGGTGGGAGTCACCGTAATCGTGTAAGTCGCCTGATTCCCCGCGGTGACGGTCTGAGAATTGGGGCTGGCGCTCACCACAAAATCATTGACCTGTCCCTGAGCACCGAGCGTGCTCTGCAATGTAGTTCCTGCCACATTCAACACACCCGTGACGCCAATTGCCGTGGTTGCAGGCAGCGGAGTCGTGGGGGCCGTAGGGGTCACGCTAACTGTAACCGTCGCCGCAGAGGCCAAGGTCGTCACCGAGTTGCTCGTCGTTGCGCTGGATGTCCCCAAGGTGCCCAGGCTACATACAATGCTTGTCGTAGTCGACGAGCTGGATTTACTGCAGGTTCCTGAAACCGAACCCGTGGTGGCGGAGTCGAGTGAGGCCGCGGTGCCGAAGGTCGAGGCAGTGAATATGCCGCCATTGACCGGGTCCCCGGTGTTATAGATCGGAAACGTAAACTTGATTTGGTTTCCGACTCCTGCCGGCGACGGGTTCACATTCGCCGCCGTAGGATTGCAGGCGTTGATGGTGGCGCCGTTGAAGCTCGTTCCCGTTGGGCAGGTAAGCGTTAGTCCGGTGATCGTCGGTCCCAGCTTGCTGATAAAGGCGTCCGTGTTACCCGAACGAGATGCCTGCAGTGCGGTGACTTGCGGTTGCCCAGAAGACGACGAAGCAGGAAAGTTCCCCGAGTTCGTTTCTCCCCCCAGATAGCTGTTAAAGGTTACATCCGTGACCAAACTCGTACCGACGTCGCTTCCGGAGCCCCCGAGAAGACTGGTCGACGAACTCCCGCCGGAGCCTGTCATGATCCTGGCAAAAAACGCGTCGGTTCCGCCGCCGGACACATTAGGCAGCGGGTCAAGGTTCGAAAAACCTCCGGTGGTGTAGCCCGTAAGCCTCGCGTTCCCCGTGCTGTCCACGGTGATCGAGAGACCGGCGTCAGCGCCGCCGCCTCCGAGGTAAGTGAAATAGTTGAGCGGCACCAAGCCTTGGGTGGTCCCGGTTGTCGCAGGAGTTCCGAATCGAGCCACGAATGCGTCTGTTGCCCCGCCGCCATTTGCGGACTGAAACGCCGTGGTCCCCGTGGGCAGGGTGAAGTCCGACGAAGAAGTCGAACCGGTCAGGAACATATTTGTTCCATCGGTGGCCACACCATAGGCCACGTCATTCCCGGAGCCGCCAAGGTAAGTCTCGTACAGCAAAGCGTACTGTTGCGTATTCGTGGCAGGTGCTTTCAGTTTCGCAGCCCAGACATCCACCCCACCCTTTAAATTGCTTTGATAGGCATTGACAATCGGGATATCGGTGAAGTTCGTGCCACCTGCGACGTATACATTCAAGGTTGAATCTACCGCAACCGCGCCGCCGCTCATTGCACCGCCGGACGAGGCTCCCCCGAAGTATGTTGCGTAGAGAAGGCTATTGGAGCCTGTCTGCGCAGGGTCTAGCTTGGCGAAAAAAAACTGGTTGGTGACGCCCGAAGGGTAAGACGACTGCAGAGCGCCCGGAGTCGTGGGGAAGTCAGGAGAGGTTGTGGTGCCGATGACGTATGCATGGGCTTGAGTGTCCAACGCCAAGTCGCTTGCAGTTTCCGTTCCTGAGCCCGCCAAATAGGTCGAGTACAACAGATTCGCTCCCGGATCCAATTTGCTCAAGAACGCATGGCTGCCGCCTGAAGGGGACGCGAGACCATTCACCGTTGGGAACTGAGTGGAGTTGGTGTTCCCCGCAACGTAGACGTTGAAGCCGCTGTCGATGCCAACCCCGACTGGATATTGAGTTCCACTCGCCCCTAAATAGGTCAGGAAATCCAGCACCAAGCCACTGCCCGAATTGCTAATCCGGGCGACAAAAACATCGGCAGTGCCAGCCAGAGCCGGGCCGGATGCACCAGGGAAAGTGCCGCCGTCCGAAGTCGTGGTCCCTGCGATATAGACGCGCGACGCTGAATCCGCGGCAATTGCCGGGCAATGCGGAACCGGGGAAGCAATCGAACCGTTGACGATGAGTCCGCAACTCTCGTCTCCGGAACCGCCCAAATAGGTGGAGAACGCTAGCACAGGGTCTATCACGAGTTCGCGGCTGCGATCGTACCTTCCTATGTCAAAGCCGGCACGGTCTTTGGCCAATAATACGAACCGGCCTTCGACCGCCTCTTCCCCCGCGCTAGAGGTTTGGTAAATGTGGGGCACCTGGAATCGAAGTTCCCGTCCTGCTGAGGTCAAGACCAAATCACCGTTGTTGGCGATCTGCATGCCATCGGCCCCGTCGAAGTCTAATGCAATCTCGCGCGGATCAGCCCCCGGAGCAACGGTGAAGTCGTATTCCAGACGTCCTTCCCGTCCATAAAAATCCAGATTGATTCCAGGATAGAGATCGTCGTAGCGTACCCGTCCAAACTGTGGTACGTTGCGCCGCCAACGCGAAGCATCGTTGCCGATAAAGTAGTTGGTATGTCCGGGAAGCGACCCGACTCCCTTGATGGCTGAGGAACTGGCTCCGGCAAATTGCATTCGCACTGAGGGACCCGGTCGTTGGGCGCTGCTGCGGCTGAGCGTGAGCACTGCCTCCTGGGGTGTCAGGTAGACCCCGAAGCCGCGGCCGCGCGCGAGAAACTTCACCGGCTGGTTGGACTGTCCCACATTAGGTTCAAAAACAAGCGGCAAACGGGCAAGCAACGAAGTGCTGGTCAGGGATGAAGCGGGCAGGTTTTTGCCGGGCGCATGGAAGGCATCCTCCCGGAAGAGGGCGACCCCACCGAGAACAAGAAGAGCACACAGCACGGAGACGCGTCCTCGTCTGAGAACCGCTCCCGACCGACCACAATTAGCCATTAATACCCCTCCGCGTTCTCGCTGCCTGGAAAAAGAGAATGGAGCTGAAGCGAAATCCCGAGCCTGCCTGGGAGACGGGATGCGCGAAGCCTGCAGGCCATCGGAACTGCCCGTCGCCTGATTGCCCTAAAGTAAGTAATTACTTAAACATCTGGTGAATACGGTGTCAAGTTGGGTCCCGGGAATGCGGTCGAGCAGCGCCCTCAGATGGTCAGATGCGGCCGGGTTCATCCAAAGATGCCGTAACACGGGAAATCGATGACAGTCTTCGGGGATTTGGAATCGTGTCTAGAAATCCTGCCATCGCGTTTTCCCCGCAGGCGGCCTCATCCCCCGACCATGTGCCAGGTCGTGGCACGCCACGAAAAACACCGACTGATCCCCAGAGAGACTCCGTTAGCGCTTCGATCTTGCAAGCTACACTGCGTTTTTTGGGCTAGCTTCCGCGTCTGGAAAGGTTAACCGACGCTATCCCCTCGGGGCGTTTCTCATTGCAATTGAGCCTGGGTTCGGCAACGCTAGTAAGGAAGCTTCTGTGCCGGCGCTTCGAAAACGAATGCTCCCGCGACACGGCCCGGACAATAACACCACCCCTGAGCGGCGCGCGATGCGGCGGTTCAGCATCAAATTGCCTGCATCGGTACGGGTTTCGGGCATCCCCGCTCCATTCAAAACAGAATCGCAAAACGTCAGTGCACGCGGTATTTTCTTCTATATTGATCGCTGGATGAAGGTAGGCTCTCAGGTCGAGGTGAATCTGGACTTCGCTTCCCAAGTGACCATGGCCGATCCGGTGCGGGTCCGCTTTCTTGCGCGCGTGGTGCGCGTTCAACCGCAAACGGGGATGCAGATGGGGGTTGCAGCCGCGATCGAGCAATACGAGTTCCTTCGGTTGGAGAAAGGCTTGATGGAACTGCAGCCGGGATGGAGCGTGGGAACCTAGAGGTCTGCAGCTGATGGTCAGCTTCCAGTAACCAAAGGCTTATGATTTCTGCTCGGGCGCTGACCGAGCGATGGCCGGTTTCTTGAGCTTCTCAATTTCTCTCCGCACGCGTTTCGCTTTGCGCGCCAAGTTATAGAGATACGTTCCGTGAATCGCCCAGGTCATGATGTAGGCAGCATACAAATAGTGATTTGCGTTCATCGGGCTCCCTCCATCAGCGACTGCATTGCCTCCGCCTCGTGGACGGCGCGTTGCGCAACCTCAAGCTGGTACCGCGTCCAGCAGATGAGCCAGGCCAATGCCATAAAGGCAATCCAGTTGCTGACCAGTACCCACCCCATGCGTGGATCGAGTGAACCGCCTCCCCCGATCACCGGTGCCGGATGTTGGGTCCGGAAGAACCAGATGGAGAAGTACACGAGCGGAACGTCCAGGGCTCCAAATATAGCCAGTACAGCCGCAAGTAGCGGAGTTTGGCTGCTCGAGGAAAAACGCCGCAAGACCAGATAGCTGACGTAGATCAACCAGAGCACCAAGGTCAGGGTAAGTCGCAGATCCCAAGTCCACCAGATGCCCCACACCGGTCGGGCCCAGATCGGACCCGTGATTAAGACCACGGTACAAAAGACCACGCCAACCTCGGCCGTGACCAGGGCGACAATGTCCGCTTTCGTGCTGCGGCGAATCATATAAATCACAGAAGCAACGAAGTTGATGAGGAACAACTGGAACGCCACCCAGGCCGAGGGCACGTGATAATAGAAGATGCGCTGGACATTACCCATGGTCTGCTCGGTGGGCGCGAGCACCAGAGCGGCATAGAGTGAGAAGCTCAGGAGTAGTGCTGTCAGTACAGCGAGGATCGTGAATCCGCGTTTCATTCTGCTTCCAGAACCGTCTCAAACAGCAGAAGGCAGGCGGTCGTAAACACGACATCATACGCCACCAGCAAAGCAATCCAAAACGCAGGAGATGTTTCCCCGGTCAGGATCGCGGTTGTGGAGTTGACCATGCCGAGCAGGGCTGGAATGGAAAGCGGGAATAGCAGCAGAGGCAACATAATCTCGCGTGCACGCGTTCGGAGCGACATGGCCGCAAAAAATGTTCCATTGACCACCAGTGCCCATGTTCCGAGAATTGCAATTGGAATCAATTGCCAGCCAGGTCCAAGCGGCCTCAGTCTGTAGAAGGCGATAAACAGCGGCGTCATCAGTGCTTCCAGAGCAGCAACAAAGATAAAGTTCCCCACCGCCTTCGCGAGGAACAGAGGTATCGCTGGAGCGGGAGAAACCCGGTAAGCATCGAGCACCTGATTCCGCAGTTCGCGAGCCCAGGTCTGGTTGAGAGCAACGATGGCGGCAAATAGAAACGCTACCCACACCAGGCCACCGGCGATTCTCCGCGACTCCTCGGCAGTGGGGTCAAAGGCGAAGCTGAAGATCACCACAACCAGAAGAGAGAAGAACAGCATGGCGTTGATGGCATCTTTGGACCGCCATTCCAGGCGGATGTCCTTGGCGAGAGTGGCACGAGTGACAGTCAGGAAGTTCATCCCTTTGCTCCCTGTAGTGCGCTCGTGCGATTTACAATTCGGCCGCTTTCCATCCAGATGAATTCATCGGCATACAGCTCGAGCTGTGCGGCTTGGTGGGTCACAACGAACACGGTTTTGCCACGATCGCGGGCATGCGCGACCAAACCAGCCATTTCGGCTGCGGAACGCGCGTCTACGTTCGAGAATGGTTCGTCAAGCAGCAGTAGCTCGGGATCGTTCACCAAGGCTCGCGCGAGCGACATCCTTTGACGCATGCCCTGCGAATACTGACCCACCGGGCGCTCAAGATCTGGGTCTAGCTTCACCGAGAGGATCGCTTCGCGGCATCTCCGGTCCACTTCGCCTGCAGGAATTCGGTAGAGTTTTGCAAAGTAGCGCAGGTTCTCCATCCCACTCATCTCGTCATAAAGCAATGAAGGATGCGCCATGTAGCCGATCTGCGCGCGCGAAGCTTGAATGTTCTCCGAACCGAGAACCGTGATCTTGCCCCGGGTCGAGTGGGCAAGTCCGGCCATGGTACGAAGCAGGGTTGTCTTTCCCGCACCGTTATCGCCCAGAATCACATAGAGTTTCCCCGCCGAGAACTCGGCGGTCACGCCGCGTAGGGCAGCAAAGCGGCCGAATTGCTTCATGACGCCTTCGGCTACGACTACCGGCGTACTTTGAGTGTCCGCCATGCAGAATTGAGAAGCTCTTTTATAGCATTCGCACCCTGAGCAAGTCTCTTATGATGGGGTCATGAGTTTGCCGTCGACGCAGGCACAAGAATGGAACTCCTCCCGCTATGCAACCAACGCCCGCTTCGTCTCCGATCTTGGACAGCCGGTGCTCGAATTGCTGAACCCACAACCGCGCGAACGCATCCTCGACGTCGGTTGCGGGGATGGCGTTTTGACCGAGAAGCTCGCCGCGTACGGGGCGCACGTGGTGGGCGTAGATGCGTCGCCAGACATGATTCATTCGGCCAAGAAACGCGGCCTGGACGCCCGACTCGTCGATGCCTATCATCTCGCATTCGAGGCAGAATTCGATGGCGCCTTTTCCAATGCCGCCTTGCACTGGATGAAAGACAATCCCAATGCCGTCATCCAGGGGGTGGCCCAGGCGCTAAAGCCCGGCGGACGCTTCGCCGCCGAAATGGGTGGTCATGGCTGTGTGGCCGCGATTGTGGTTGCTCTGTGCGCAACTCTCGAAAAGCGAGGCATCCCCAATGCCAGGCCGATCAACCCCTGGTACTTCCCAACTCCAGATGATTACGCGACCCGGTTGAAACAGTCTGGCTTCGAGGTCAAATACATCAGCTTGATCCCGCGGCCAACACCGCTGCCAACCGGGATGCGAGGCTGGCTCGAGACGTTCGCGATTCCATTTACCAAGGTTTTGCCCGAATCAGATCGAGGCTCTTTCCTGGATGAAGTGACCGAGAGACTCCGCCCCGCACTTTGCGACGAGCAGGAACGGTGGACCGCCGACTACATGAGATTGAGATTCCTTGCGGTCAAGCAGTGATAAGCAGAGACTAGCGAATCGGCGACGAGAAGGAAACGGCGAAAATCCGCATGCCGCCGGAACGCGAGCGAGTCACTACATGGTGGAGCTGGCCGGTGAATTCCCGTTGCCATTTTGCTGGGGAGCGTACTTCGAGGCGCACTTAGCCTGGATTTGCTTGGCGTAGAAGACGTTGTCGCGTCCGAAGGTACCCTCGGCGAGGGCCTGCGCATTGTCTTTGAAAGTGTCGGGGGGCGGTTCGGTGCTGTTATAGACGACGTTCAGCAGCTGATCATTCTCAACCAGTACGAAACTCATATTCGTACCACTGCGCTTGATCGATCCCGGCTGCACATTTCCCGCGACTCGCAGGCGCTTGGTGTAGGCACCGTCTCCCATACCATGCAGTTCTTTGATGGTGACGTAATAGCTCTTGCTCTCCTGCACGCCAGTGTAGGCAAGGTAACCGAGCGCGAGCAGGATCACCACCATCGCGACCCCGAACTTCAGAAACTTGGTGGATTGGGAAGACATGGAGAACCTATGAAAAGCCTACTCGCCCAAGCAATCGAGGGTCAAGCTGCCACTTTCGTTAGAATATGACCCTATGATCCACCCCTGGCACGATGTCACTCCTGGCGGCAAACTTCCCCGCGAGTTCAACGCCATTATCGAGATTCCGTTCGGCTCGAGCGTGAAATACGAGCTCGACAAGAGCAGCGGTCTGATCAAGCTGGATCGTGTGCTCTACTCGGCGGTTTACTACCCGGCAAACTACGGATTCATCCCACAGACTCTCGCCGAAGATGACGACCCGCTCGACGTGCTTGTGCTGTGCCAGGAAACCGTGGTACCGCTCACTATCATTTATGCGCGCGCTATCGGTTTGATGACCATGATTGACGCCGGCAAGAAGGACCATAAGATCATCGCAGTGGCCACCAAGGACCCGGAGTTCAACAGCTATTCCGAGGCAGAGGAAATGCCGCAGCACCGACTGCTCATGCTGCGACGCTTCTTTCAGGACTACAAGCAACTCGAAGGCAAAGCGGTAGAAGTGGACCAGATACGCCCGGCTTCGGAAGCTGACCCAATCATCCGCGACGCGCTGCACCGCTACAGCGAGCAACGGCGCAAGGGATTCGTGCAACACGAGTAGGAACCTGCTATGCCGCGTTCGATGGCCGAGGAGCAGGACATCCTCAAGACTCCAGCGCCGAAACGGCCGCCGAAACTGAACTCCCGGCGCATCGGCATTCATACTTCGTCCGCCGGCGGTGTCGAAAACGCTGCCGAGCGTGCTTACCGCCTCGGCTGCAATACCTTTCAGATCTTCTCGTCAAGTCCTCGCCAATGGGCACCGTATGAACTCGGGCGTCCGCAATGCGAGCAGATGAGTCGCCTGCGCGACAAATATGACCTCAAACCATTGGTGATTCACACGAATTATCTAGTCAACCTGGCGAGCACCACGGAAACATTCCTGAAAAAGTCGATTGCGGCATTTCGGGGAGAGATCGAGCGCGCGCTAGCGCTTTGCGCGGAGTACCTGGTGCTGCATCCAGGATCGTTCAAGGGTGCGAATCGCGAAAAAGGGTTGCTGCAAACTGCAGCCGCGATTGCCGTCGCCAGCCACGGCCTGGATCTCGCCAAGGCCGGCCTGATGATCCTGATCGAGAATACAGCAGGGGCTGAGTTCTCTCTCGGCGGGAGCTTCGAACAGGTGGCCGAGGTGATTGAGCACCTGCGGAATCACGTGCCGGTGGGCGCTTGCATCGACACCTGCCATACGCATGTTGCGGGATATGACATTGTGTCCGAAGAAGGGCTTCCGAGCACGCTGGCTCGTCTGGACGCAACCATCGGCCTCAGAAACGTTCCCGTCTGGCACTGCAATGATGCAAAGGCGGCATGCGGCTCGAAACTCGACCGCCATCAGCACATCGGGAAAGGGAGCATCGGCCTAGAAGCATTCCGTCGCCTGCTGAACGATTCTCGACTCGCGCACTCGGCCTTCATCGCCGAAACTCCGATCGACGAACCCGGAGACGACCGGAGGAATGTGTCGGCCCTAAAGCGGCTAGTTCGCTGAAAACAGTTGTCACTCGCCCACGCGTCGCGTGGCTACCAGTGATTTTCGTCCCCTTCGCACCGACCGAGCTTCGGACGGGGACGTTTTGTTGCCGATCTAAGAATCGCCCGCCGCGCGCCCGCGGCGGGATGTCCGGTCCGCCATAGACATGTAGAATTTAAGCTTACGATGTCTCCCGAGAAACAAACTCTCATTCGCGACGAGCGCTACAACCCGTACCAGGTGGAGGAAAAATGGGCGGAGCGCTGGCAGCAGGACGCCTCGCTCTACGCCGCCGAGAAGAACTCCACCAAGCCCAAGTACTACGTGCTCGAAATGCTTCCCTACCCATCGGGCGCGCTGCACATGGGCCACGTGCGCAACTACTCCATTGGCGACGCGCTCGCTCGCTACATGTGGATGAACGGCTACAACGTGCTGCATCCCATGGGGTGGGATTCGTTCGGCTTGCCAGCCGAAAACGCCGCCATTCAGAACCAAACGCCGCCGCGAGAGTGGACCCTGCGCAACATCGCCAACATGAAGGCGCAAATGAAGCGCCTGGGTTTTGCCTATGACTGGTCACGCGAAGTGACCACATGTCTGCCCGATTACTACAAGTGGAACCAATGGTTTTTTTTGAAGTTGTACGAACGCGGATTGGCTTATCGCAAGAAGAGCAAGGTCAACTGGTGCCCGAAGTGTGCAACGGTGCTAGCCAACGAACAGGTTGTGGGGGGCTGCTGCTGGCGTCACGAAGACACGCCCGTCGAGCAGCGCGAGCTGGAGCAGTGGTTCGTGCGCACAACGAACTACTCCGACGAATTGCTGCGCGACTTGGACCGGCTCCCCGGTTGGCCGGAAAAAGTGCGCACCATGCAGCGCAACTGGATCGGGCGGAGCGAAGGCACGCTGGTAGAGTTCAGGTTGGACGGCAGCAGCGGCGAGGCAATCACGGTCTTCACCACGCGGGTGGACACGATCTTCGGCGCCACCTCGGTGCAGCTTGCGCCCGAGCATCCCATCACGCAGCGACTGGCGAGGGCCGATCCAGAGTTGAGTGTGAAGGTCGCGCAGTTGATTGCTGAACAAGCAAAGGCAAAAGAGTCCGGCGATATCGGGAACATTGAAAAGCACGGCGTAGACACCGGCCATTTTGCGGTTAATCCTTACAACGGCGAGAAAGTACCGGTGTGGGTTGCGAACTACATCCTGCTGGATTACGGCACCGGAGCGATCATGAGCGTCCCGGCCCACGACGAGCGCGACTATGAGTTTGCGAAGAAGTACGGGATTCCGATCAAGCAGGTGATTGTGCCGGTAAGCCCGCAGCTCTCGACTGACCTTCCCTTTACCACCTTGCGGGGGCAGCTGATCAACTCGGGCGAGTTCAGCGAACTCAGCTGCGAACAGGCCATTAAGAAAATGTCGGCCTATGCCGAACAGCGCGGCTTCGGCAAAGCGACGGTAACCTTCCGTCTGAAAGATTGGGGCATCTCGCGGCAACGCTACTGGGGAACGCCGATCCCGATGGTGTATTGCGATAAGGACGGCGTGGTTCCGGTGGCCGAGAAGGATCTACCGATCATTCTGCCCGACGATGTCGAGATTACTCTAAGCGGCGGATCGCCCCTGCAGCGTGTGCCGGAGTTCCTGAATGCAACCTGCCCGAAGTGTGGCGGGACTGCTCGTCGCGAAACCGACACCATGGACACTTTTGTGGATTCATCCTGGTACTTCTATCGCTACACGGACGCGCACAACGACCAGGCTCCCTTTGACTCGGCCGTCGCTCAGTACTGGTTCGGCGACAAAGGGATCGATCAGTACATCGGCGGTGTCGAGCATGCGATCCTGCACCTGATCTACTCGCGATTCTGGACGAAGTTCATGCGCGACATCGGCTTGGTGAAGAACGATGAGCCTGTCGAGCGCCTCTTCACCCAAGGCATGGTGATTAAGGACGGCGCGAAGATGTCGAAGAGCCTGGGCAACGTGGTCACACCCGACGAGATGGTCGCACGCTTTGGGGCCGACGCTGCGCGCATGTACAGCCTGTTCGCGTCGCCTCCGGACCGCGATTTGGACTGGCAGGACACGGGAATCGAGGGCATTCAACGATTTCTGGGGCGCGTATACAGGTTCGTGGTGCGCAACAGAAGTGAGTCCCTGACCGCCAGTGCGCCGGACGCCTTTTCTCCCGAAGCTCGGCGAATTCAACGCAAGCTGCACCAGACGATCAAACGTGTAACCGACGACTTTCAGGGTCGCTGGCACTTCAACACTTGCATTGCGGCGATCATGGAATTGGTGAATGACCTGTATGCGGTCGAAGACAAGCCATTGCCTCCGGGGTTGCTTCCCTCTGTGCAGCGCGACTTGGTTTTGCTGCTTGCCCCGTTTGCTCCCTATCTCGCACACGAGTTGTGGGAGATTCTAGGTGAGCAAGCCAACCTGCTGAAAGCCCCGTGGCCGAAGTACGATCCGGACCTGGCGAAGGAAGATGAGATCGAGATCCCGGTACAGGTGAACGGAAAGTTGCGGTCAAAAATTGTAGTCGCGCCGGGCGCGACCGAAGAAGAAGTGATTCGGAAATCGTTAGCCGATCCGAAAGTGCAGAGCTTCATCACGGGTAAGCAGATCGTGAAGAAGATCTTCACCGGGAAACTGGTCAACATTGTCGTGAAATAGCCGCCTCTGCGCTCGCAGCCATGATGTGGAGGCGAACGTGCACGATTGCAAGAGCGGGTATCGCGGAAAATGAATCCTCTATCTCCTACCGCCGTTGGGTTCCGACTGCTTTTTCGCCGGCCCTTGATCCCTTTGGCGGAGATTGCATGGCGATGGACCTTTGCGGCGGCAGCTTGGGTGCTCGGGATTACGTTCCTTCTCGTATACTTCAATTCCCTTACCGTACACACGCTTGATCGATTGCTGCTTTCCACCGGTCAACCGGGTCTGGTGGCTCAAGCCATCCGGCGCATCTTCTCCGGCAGCTCAGTTCGACTCGTCGAAGCAGGCATCCTCCTTGGACTGGGCCTTGGGGTGGCATGGATAGTTCTGGCGTCACTTGGCAGGATGGCCATCATGCGATCCATTCTTGAGCAATTCGGTTGGGAGGCGAAGATTAAGGGTCCGAGGAGTACGCTCTTCTTTCTCAGTTTTCTTCGCGCAGCGGCTCTAGTGGCGGCCAAGGTGGCTGCAATCGGTGCAGTTCTGATGGCTAGCAGCTTTTGGGCATCCACGCACATTCGCTTGGGGAATGCGGCGAGACTGGTCGTCGTGACCTGGTTTCTAATCTGGCTGGCCTGGGCGATCCTGAACTGGGCAATTTCGGCCGCGGCAATTTTTGTGGTTAAGGAAGGAAACGATTCACTGACCGCAATTGGTGCGGTACTTGGTCTTTTTCTGTCCAATGGCGCGGGAATGCTGGGCGCCAGTGCGGTGTTCGGCGTCATTCACCTTGCCTTTCTTGGGGTCGCGGTTGGAACGGCTCTCATGGTGTTGGCGTTCGCCATTGCCCATCCCCTGGCCTTGCCCCTAGTCATGGCGGTTGTTCTCGGATATTCCTTGGTTGCAGATTTCCTTTATACCGGCCGACTGACCGCGTACGCATATCTGGCCATGGGACAAGAAGAATTGCCCTCGTGGATGGCGAGCCGACGAGCGCCATCGCCTGGACCCGACGGCGGCAGCTCTTCGGTCGACCAAGAGGAATTGATTTTGAGCGATCTACCCTCGCTTGTATAAATCGGGCCTCCACGGCGTTCTTCTTTGTTGTTCGCACGGCGGAAGCCATCTCCTTCTCCTGCGGTCCTTGCGGACCAATCGGCTAACGCTCTTTACAGCGGCGGGAAAATTCTGAGAAACTCATTCGTGGAAACTCCCTCAATCGTAGTTCTCGACTTCGGGGCGCAATATTCGCAGCTCATCGCCCGCCGGGTCCGCGAGCAGAATGTCTTTTCTGTTGTCCTTCCTTGTAACACTAAGGTTGAAGACATAAACAAGCACAACCCAATCGGTATCATCCTCTCGGGAGGCCCTTCGTCGGTCTATGACAAAGACGCTCCCAGCGCCGACTTGCGCGTTTTCGATCTCGGTGTGCCTGTGCTCGGCATCTGCTATGGCCTGCAGTTCATGGTCCACCATCTGGGAGGCAAGGTAAAAGAAGCGAAGCACCGGGAGTATGGACACGCTCAAGTAGAGATTCTTTCCGAATCAGAGCTTCTAGGGGGACTGCCACGGTCTCTAGAAGTCTGGATGTCGCATGGCGATGAAGCCGAGCAACTGCCCCCCGGATTCAGGCTGGTGGCAAGGTCGCCGAGCGCAGTCGCCGGAATCGAGAATGCGGACAAACGATTTTTTGCCGTGCAGTTCCATCCTGAAGTCCGGCACACCAAGCTGGGAACGGATATCCTTCGCAATTTCGTTCTGAACATATGCCAGGCCAAGCCATCTTGGACGCCTCAGCACTTCGTGGATGGAACGGTTGCCGCCGTTCGGCGACAGGTGGGCTCGGGGCGAGCGATTTGCGCGCTGTCTGGTGGAGTGGATTCTGCGGTTGCGGCGGTCTTGGTTGATCGTGCGTTACGCGACGACTCAGGTCAGTCGCGGCTGACATGTGTTTTCGTCAACAATGGAGTTTTGCGGAAGAACGAATTCGAAAAAGTTCAGCAGAACCTGCGTGAAAAACTCGGCTTGCATCTGGTCGCGGTCGATGCGACCGAACGTTTTTTGATCAAACTCGCTGGCGTGACGGATCCGGAGAAGAAGCGCAAGATCATCGGCAAAGAGTTCATCGCGGTCTTTGATGAACAAGCCCAGCGCATCGAGAAACAAGAAGGCAGGGTCGATTGGCTGGTGCAAGGCACGCTCTATCCGGATGTCATCGAATCCATTTCGGTGCGCGGTCCCTCGCAGGTAATCAAGTCTCACCACAACGTGGGCGGGCTTCCCGAAAAGATGAAATTGAAGCTCATCGAGCCTCTGAAAGAGCTGTTTAAAGACGAAGTACGCATGCTTGGGCGCGATCTCGGTATGCCGGAAGAGCTCTTGCAACGGCAACCCTTTCCTGGCCCCGGACTGGCCGTGCGAATTCTCGGAGAGGTCACGCCCGAGCGCCTCGCAATCCTGCGCGAGTGTGATGACATCGTCGTAAACGAAATCAAGCAAGCCGGGCTCTACAAGAAAATCTGGCAGTCCTTCGCCGTGCTCCTTCCCGTGATGTCGGTGGGCGTGATGGGCGATCAGCGCACCTACGCCTACACCTGCGCAATCCGGGCCGTGCATTCCGAAGATGGAATGACTGCCGATTGGGTACCGCTTCCCCACGAAGTGCTTAAGGCGATTTCAAACCGGATCGTCAACGAAGTGCATGGCGTAAACCGCGTGGTTTATGATGTCACCTCAAAGCCGCCGGGCACGATTGAGTGGGAGTAGGCTCTTCAGGCTTCAACCTGTTGCAGCAGCCTATCTCGTGCTGAGGGCTGTGGTATCTTCGACTTTCCTTCAAAGTATGGGCCGAAATGAGCGCCAGACTCTATCTGCCCAGCTACCCCGAGGAGGCACATGAGCGCAAACTTCTCCCAAAAAAGCATTGCAGTGCTGGGTGCGGGCAAAATGGGTGGCATTCTCATCAAAGCCCTGGTCGAAAAGCATCAGATTTCCCCTGAACGTGTGCGGGCCACGGTCGCGCATGAAGGACGCACGCAAGAGCTGTCGCAGAAGCTCGGGGTAACCGTCACCACCGACAACCAAGCCGCTGTCGATGGAGCCGATGTCATCCTGGTCTGCGTAAAGCCACAAGTGGTTCAGGAATTGATGGAGCAGATTTCCAGCAAGGTCAACGGCAAGCAGATTGTGATCTCGGTGGCCGCCTCGGTGCACACCTCGCAAATTGAAAGTGCGCTCCACGCCGAAGTGCCGGTGGTGCGAGCAATGCCCAATACTCCCTGCGTTCTCGGTCAGGGCATGACCGGAATTTGCAAAGGACGATATGCGGAAAAGGCCCATGTCGACGCCGCCTGCGCGCTGTTCGATGTTGTAGGCAGAACGGTTGTTGTAGATGAAAAGCACATGGACGCCGTGACCGCTCTGTCCGCCAGCGGTCCCGCGTATATCTACATCATTCTCGAGTCTTTGGCCGAGGCTGGCGTCAAGGTTGGACTCCCGCGAGATATAGCGACACTCCTTGCCGCACAGACCGCCTTGGGGGCATCGACAGTTGTGCTTGAAACCGGTGATCACCCGGCATTGTTGAAGGATGCGGTCACGACTCCTGCCGGCTGCACCATCGATGCAATTATGGAACTCGAGGAAGGAAAGCTGCGGGTGACACTAATCAAAGCCGTAGTCAAGGCGGCGCAAAGGGCGAAGGAGTTGGCGCTCGGTTAACAAACGGCGGTTCGTTCGATCGTTCGCGATCCGGTCTTTAGCGCTTCTTGAAAAACTGCACCGCCCGCTCGTGCTTCTCTGCACCGGCTCTGGAAGAAAAGGTTCCCAAGTTCCTTCGCTTCCCCGTTTTGGCATTCTTCTTTCGCGAGTACAAGCGGTATTCACCGGATTTCAGTTTGCGGATCATGCCAAGCGAGATGCCCGGGACCGTCGTTAGGTTGGCACCAGCGTTCGAGCACCTTATGCGTCGGCCAGTAAACCACCAGAGGGACGACGACGAGATACCCGATCAGATATAGCCAGCTCGGCAGGAGGTGCTGCTCATGGCCGATCCCGCGGGCAAAGTTGATGTTGTCTTCGGGATGCCAGAAGAAGTTGATTGGCACCACCACAACCATGAGCACGATCTGCCATTTCCATGCCCGGGGGTCGTAGCCGAGGCGACGGATCGCCCATAACAGCAGAATCGGAACAACGAAATGATAAAGACCTAGCGCTCGGACCGGCAGGGGTATCGCGGGGTCGAACATGTATTCGGTTCCTCCGGTAGCGTGATGGCCGAAAAGCAAGGCGCCGAGCAGATCGATATCGTAGAGGATCTGAAATACCAGAAGACCCACGGCCTGCCAGGAAATGATGAACCTGCTCTCCAGCCAAAGACCGAGCGCGATCAGGAGATTTCCTAGATCGCAGAAATAAAGAAAGTTCTTGAGGCCGTACTGATGCCAATAGGCGGCGGCCCAAATCAGCACGACCGCCGTCCAGACCAATTTCACGGCCAGCGGGATGCGCGATCCCGATGGCCCGCTTTGACGCCTTGGGCCAATGACATCAGTAACTTGCGAGGGCATCCTGGAGGTACCTACCATGGATCATGAGCTTCAGATCCTTACTGTTCTGCCCGGACGAAACTACCGCGCGTCTGGTCACGCAAGTCCTTAGTGAGCTTGATTTTACCGTGGAAGTGGCGCGCGAGTCTTTTGCTGCCGTAGAACGGCTCAGCGAGGATCATTTCCATGCGTTGGTGGTAGATTGCCAGAACGAGCAGGATGCCGCACTGCTTTTCAAGGCGGCACGGAACTCTGAGCAAAACGCCGGTTCTCTCTCGGTAGCAGTCGTCGAAGGACAGGCGGGAGTAGCCAAGGCTTTTCGAATTGGCGCGAATCTTGTCCTCACGAAACCCATTAATGTCGAACAATCGAAGAGCACTCTCCGCGTGGCTCGCGGCCTTCTGAAGAAAGCCCAACCAAAACCAGCCGGGACAACGCCGTTCAACAGGGGCCTAGGTAAGCCCGGGGAGACGATTTCACCGAAACGCACCTTGGAGACGCCAGGCCCGGCACGAGGCGGGTCCGTTCCAGGTACTGTTTTGTCGGACATCACGAAGCCGGTCAACGCAATGACCGTCACGCCAGCGGCATCGGTTCCGTTCTCCGGCCTTATCCTTGAAAACGATCCGGAACCGGTTACTGAAGCTGCGGACGCAGCAGTGCTCGACTCGCTGCCGCAAATTGCTGGCGTTCACTCCGTGGAACCAGGAGCACCCGCGCTGCGGGGAAGAGCTGAGCCGATCACGGCGACCACCGCGGGACAGGGCGCTGCAGCGGCATTAGCTCCGGAGGTCAAGCCAACCGTCTTCCGGCCTGCTGGCGCATCACCCATGGTGACGAATGAACCCATCGTCTCAAAGGCAGTCATCGCGCCCATTCCGGCACCGGTAGTTGATACCAGGTCTTACTCAGCGCCGTCCTTCTCGTCTCTCGAGGTCTCTGATAGAAGCAGCGGTGGTCGATACATCCTGAAGCTCTTGCTAGTACTGGCCCTGTTTGCCGGCGGATATTTTGCCTGGCAGCAGCCAAAGGTTCAAGACTTCGTGCAACAGATTTTGCACCGAGGAACTTCGGTCGGGGGATCGGATCCTGTACCGGGAGACTCTCATACCACAGACCAATCGACGACGTCACGGCAACCGGGGGAGACTAGGCCGCAGGCCTTAGATACCCAGATCGTCGTCGCACCGCCGCCCACTGCCTCGGAGGAAAGTAACTTCGACTCGCTGTCCATGTCACATTCCGCGTCGCAGAAGCCCAGCGCACCCGAGTCCATCGAAGTTCAGGAGCTGCCAATCTCCCGCGATGCCGGCAAGATCACGGTGACTCCGAAGGTTGAACCGATCGTTGTCAGGAACGCCCCGGCCAGCGAGAAAACGACCCCAATAGCACCTCCACCGGTCGCTGCGGTCGCCGACGGAGCAGACGCCAAGCTTCCTGAGCTTACTCCAGTAAGTATCGAGCTTCCGAAACCCGCGCCGGGAACCGTGCGGATCTCACAAGGTGTTTCGCAAGGCTTGCTGCTGAAGAAGGTACAACCCACGTACCCGCCGATAGCCAAACAATTTGGCCGGGACGGAACCGTGCAACTTCTCGCGACCATCAACAAGGACGGCGAGATCAAGAAAGTGCAGGTGCTCGGTGGAGACGCATTGCTGGCAAAAGCGGCGGTCGATGCGGTGAGGCAGTGGGAGTATCGTCCGTACTTGCTGAATGGGCAACCGGTCGAGATCGAAACCCAGATCACAATTGTGTTCCGAGCAAAGTAGTCAAACCATGATTACTTTGTGTCAATCTTGAGAACGACGTTCAGTACTTTGCGGTCGTCGAACTGGCTGATGCGTTTGGTGTCGCTGGTCTTTCCATTGAACTGGGCATAAACCTCATAGTCGACGGACGCCGAGAGCGCCGGAAAACGATAGTTCCCATCCGGCCCTACGATGTAGGTTTTGACAGCCCGCGAGCGCGTATCGGTGACATAAACAATCGCGTTCACGAGCGGGTTGTCTTCCTTGTCGATCACCCTCCCGCTGAGCAGACGGCCTGGCATCGATCCTTCCTTATCCTTGGCCGGAACGGCAACAGTTGATAGTGCAACTACTAGGAGCAGTGATCCCAGCACTCTGGCGGTTTTCATAGGCACCCCCTTGAGCAGCAACTCTCCCTATTTTAGATGTAACCCGGTGTCGGCGCGTTCGTTGCTTTCGATGTGGACGGTTACCTGCGGGCTGGGCTCTAAGTGCTTGCCATTCCGGAGTTTAACACCTTTGGTCTCGGCCCAAAGGACATAATCGGCCCGGCCCACGGGGACGCGCTGCCCAAATTCTCCCCTATGGTTGGTATAAACATGCCACTTGGCTCTTTTCTGATCACTACGACGGATGTTCACCTGGATGCCATAGATCGGGAGATCGTTGGGGCCCCATACGGTCCCAAAGATCAAGGCATAGTCGAGCGGTTTCGGCTTGGGTTTATCTCGGGCTGGCAGTGGCACACAAATTATCGGGAATAGCAACAGGAAGGCAGCGGTCAGCACGAACGTAAGGTGACGCGTACCCTGGCTACGAGTAGTCGCCGTCTTCGGATTCTTCCTCTTCGTCGTCGTCTTCGTATTCTTCCTCTTCGTCCACCGGCTTCAGTTCCACCGGGTTTACGGTCGTAACTTCGAAGTCCATACCGCACTCCGGACACGAGAGGACTTCACCTTCATCAACCTCATCTTCTTCGACATCTAGGCTGGTTTCGCACTCAGGACAGTAAAGCATGTTCCTCCCTCCGGAATCGCAAACTCATAATGGGCACATTTATATTTATGTTCTTCCGGGACATTGGTCAAGTCGCCCCTCCCCCCAATAGTCCCGGTCGGATGGCGACAACAGCTCAAGGGCTGCCCATCATAAAGGAAATCATGGTGATCATGAATTCAAGATTCTCGAACGGCGCTTTACGATGCACTTTGATCTGCGTCTGTATGACTCTGGCGAGCAATTACCTGCATGCGCAGAGTGATTCCACAGACCCGGCAATTCGAGCAGCTCTCAACGAGATTTCAGCCAGCAACGTTCAAGCTGATATCGAAAAGCTCGTGGGCTTTCAAACCCGCAGCACGCTTTCCGCGCAGGATGAAGCTTCTATCGCCTCGGGAAGAGGGATTGGGGCGGCTCGTGAGTGGATCAAGAGCGAATTCGAACGCTACTCGCAAAACTGCGGTGGATGCTTGGAGGTGAAAACTGACACCTTCATCCAGCCGGTCAGTGAGCGCGTAGCTTCGCCGGTACAGATCACCAACGTTTATGCGGTGTTGAAGGGAACTAATCCCAAAGAGGGAAGCAACGTTGTGCTTGTGACCGGTCACTACGATTCCCGGAATAGCTCGAACGAGAATGTCAGGGATCCCGCGCCGGGGGCAAACGACGACGCTAGCGGAACCACCATCAGCCTGGAGTGTGCCCGGGTCCTGAGCAAGCTAAGGTTCCCAGAAACCATCATCTTTCTTGCGGTCGCTGGCGAAGAGCAAGGCCTTTATGGAAGCAAGCATTTCGCGGAGTTCGCCAAGGCACAAGGTTGGCAAATCGAGGCTGTCCTTAACAACGACATTGTGGGCGGAGACAAGAGTCCGGGTCAGGATGCGGGACGAGTGCGGGTGTTTTCAGAAAGCATTCCCGAGGACGCAAGCGAGCGAGAAATGCGGATGCTACGCGCTCTTGGTGGGGAGAACGATTCGCCGTCGCGAGAACTGGCGCGCTACGTCGCGCGGATTGCGGGGGAGTATCAACTTCCCGTCTCACCGCTCCTGGAGTTTCGACGGGACCGATACCTCCGCGGCGGCGATCACATTCCGTTCAACCAAGCAGGCTTCGCGGCGGTGCGATTCACCGAGTTCCGCGAGAACTACAATCACCAGCACCAGAATGTGCGCATGGAGAAAGCAATCGAATACGGCGATCTGCCGAAATTCGTGGATTTCAATTACGTCGCCAATGTGGCGAAAGTGAATGCAGCTACTCTCGCATCGCTCGCTTCGGCTCCGCCGCCTCCCCAGAATGTGCATTTGGAAACCACAGAACTTGTGAACGACTCGACACTCACCTGGGACGCTCCCACAGACGATCGCGCGGTTTCCTACGAGGTGCTCTGGCGCGCGACTGCCGCGCCCGATTGGGAGCATTCGCAAAAATTTCAGAATACGACGCGAGCCACCATCGCGGTTTCTAAGGACAACGTGTTCTTTTCCGTGCAGGCGATGGATGGATCGGGACATAAGAGCCTACCGGTTGTACCAATGCCGGAACGATAGCCTTGGCAAACTGATAGGATTATCTTGGTAAGAACGGCGCCGGCCCCGGCTACGCCGTGAGAGTGCTTGAATGGCAAGAAGGACTGCCTCTGAATTCGGACTACCCCCCTTTGTCGGTGCGGTGCGCCAGATTGTCCTCACTTGCATCGCGATTTATGTATTCATTCTGCTGGCGCTGACTTTCGTCCCCGCAGTCGGAAACAAGGTTCTCGAACTGGGCGTCCTCAACCCGTCTGCGGTTCGCCACGGCTGGATTTGGCAGTTCATAACTTATCCCTTCATGAGCGTGGACCCGTGGCAATTCGTTGTAACCGTAGCGGGCGTGTACTTTATAGGGCCGGCGGTCGAGGCCAGTATGGGGCGCCGAAGATTTTGGTCGTTTTTTCTTGGCACATCCATTCTCGCCGGCGTCGCGGGATTTATTTTGTCGCTCAGCGGAGTGGTAGCCCAAGGAAGCGCATTCGGCGTGGGTGCCGCCGCAAATGCAATTTTGATGGTGTTCTACCTCTACCACCGCAACGCCCCAATCATGGCCTTTTTCTTGATCCAGGTCCCTATCAAGTGGCTGGTCATCTTTTTCGCTGCCCTCCAAGCAGCGTACATGCTCCTGACTCACTTTAGTCTCTACTACGTGATGTTGCTGCTCGGGCTGGGCGCGGGATACGTCTGGTATCGGCTGGTGCTCGCACGTCCGAGTGCGGCTGGCTTATCCGAAAAATACTTCAGCTTCCGCAATTCGTACTATCGCTGGAAACGACGCCGAGCGGCACGCAAATTTGAAGTCTACATGCGTAACCACAATCAGAGTGTGCAGTTCGACGAGCACGGGAACTACATCCCTCCCGATGAATCCGGCAAGAAGCCCAACAGCGGATCGAAGTCAGGCTGGGTGAATTAGAAAGCGGCGTTTTCCGTTAGCGTTTAGCTTGACTCTAAGCCAGCGTGGAAAACCAACCCTGGCATCCTCAACGCCTCATTGGCGGGGCGAGTAAGTTGAAAGCCAGGAGAACGCGCGACCACAAGTTGTTCGGCTGAGGGTGGGTTGATCCTATGCGCTTACCAGCGACCCAATCTTTTCCCCGTTAAGCACCTTACGAATGTTTCCCTGTCGGTTCAGATTGAAGATGATGATGGGAAGATTATTGTCCTTGCACAGGGAGATCGCGGTTGAGTCCATCACCTTCAGGCCACGCTTGAGCACTTCCATGTAGGTGATCTCAGTGAACTTGGTCGCGTCTTTCACCAGCATGGGATCGGCGTCATAGATGCCGTCAACTTTCGTGGCTTTTAGGATCGCATCCGCTTTGATTTCCATTGCACGGAGGGAGGCGGCAGTATCGGTCGAGAAGTAAGGATTGCCGGTTCCGCCCGCGAAAATCACCATGCGACCCTTTTCCAAGTGGCGAATCGCCCGGCGACGGATGAACGGCTCCGCGACTTGGTTCATCTCAATTGCGGATTGCACGCGGGTATACACACCTTGCTTCTCGAGGGCGTCCTGCAGAGCGAGTGCGTTAATGACCGTGGCGAGCATGCCCATGTGATCGGCGGAGACGCGATCCATATCCCGCGCCTGCTCTGCCACTCCGCGAAAGAAATTGCCGCCCCCCACCACGATGGCCATTTGCACGCCAAGCGAGTGAACGTCCGCCAATTCAGCTGCGATTTCGTGGATGCGGAAGGTGTCGATGCCAAACCCCTTGTCGGCGGCAAGAGCCTCGCCGGAAAGCTTCAGCAGTACGCGCTTGAAAATTGGTTCGGGCATGTTCTTTGAAATCTTATCGCGCAAAATCAAAAAGGGCACCTTGTGGTGCCCTTCTTCTTTATTCAGCCTTTTGTTCTGGCTTGGAAATGGCGATGGTCTCGCCGGCGTCGCCGACCTTGAATCGAGCAAAACGCTTGACGGATATGTTCTCGCCCAGCTTACCGATCTTGGTCGCGATAAGTTGCGAGATCGAGATGGTCTGGTCCTTGATGAAGGGCTGCTCGTAGAGGCAAACCTCCTCGTAGAACTTGGCCATCTTACCTTCCACCATCTTCTCGGCGATATGCTGAGGCTTTCCGCTCGCGACCGCCTGCGCAAGATAGATTTCCTTCTCGCGCGCATAGGCTTCAGGCGTGACGTCTTCCTTGCGAACGAACTTCGGATCGCTAGCCGCAATGTGCATGGCAATGTCGTGCACCAGTTCCTTGAAGTCCTCGGTGCGAGCGACGAAGTCGCTCTCGCAGTTGACCTCGACCAGCACGCCGATCTTGCCGCCGGCGTGGATATAGCTGGCAACCGAGCCCTCGCTGGTCACGCGGGTAGCCTTCTTTTGCGCCGTGGCTGCTCCCTTCTTGCGGAGAATCACGACCGCCTTCTCCATGTCGCCCGCGGCCTCGGTGAGGGCCTTCTTGCAGTCCATCATTGGAGCGCCGGTGGTGTCGCGTAGTTCTTTGACTTGTGCTGCGGAAATATTCACGATAGATGTGCTCATAAAAATTGTTCGCTGTTGTCGTTGGCCGAGCAACAGATTGTCCTTACAAAATTTTACCCGCGCCGAGAATGCTCACGCGGGTCGGATCCCTCAGGGCTAAAGCCCGGTCGTGTTGCTTGTACCGTCCCTTCTGGGTCTCGGTCGCCTATGTCGTCTACCCTGCTCTTACCCTGGCAATCATAGTTTGCCGTGCCGGGTAATCGTCGCGCCTAGTCATGACCACTAGCCGAGCCGCGTTGGTCTAATTTCTTCAGACCTAAAGCCTCAGACCTGTTGCTCGACCTCAGCAGCGTCGGGGGCAGCGTCAGCGGAAGCTGCTTTTTTACGCGTCCCTGGCCCAAGCACATCTTCCATGCTAATGTCTTCCGGGTTCTCGCCCGGGAACTCGGCGCCTTCGCTGCCATACTCCGCGGAGCCTTCCGCAGGTGCCTCAACCGCAGCAGCTTCAGCCTGCTGTGCTTCGGCGGTTCCCGCGGCGAGATCGGCAACCTGCTTGTCATTCAGCAACTGCGAACCCTCGACCACCGAATCGGCAATCTTCGACGCAAACAAGCGAATCGCGCGCAACGCATCATCGTTGCCAGGAATCACGTAATCCACTTCGGTAGGATCGCAATTTGTGTCGACCACCGCGACCACCGGGATACCCAGCTTGCGAGCTTCGCGCACGGCGATCTGCTCTTTGTTGGAGTCGATGACAAAGACTGCGTCCGGCAGCCGGCCCAGGTTCTTAATGCCCGCCAGGTTCGCCTGCAGGTGCTTACGCTCGCGTTCAAGCTTGATGACTTCTTTCTTCGGCAGCAGCTCGTAGCGGCCATCGGTGGCCATGTCGTCGAGCTCCTTCAGCCGCTTCACGGACTTCTGAACCGTCACCCAGTTGGTGAGAAGTCCTCCCAGCCAGCGCTGGTTGATGTAGAAACTTCCGGCGCGAGTCGCTTCCTCAGCGATGGCATCCTGCGCTTGCCGCTTGGTGCCGACGAAGAGGATCGTTTTGCCCTCAGCCGTCAGATCGGCAACGAACTTTGACGCCTCCTTGAACATCTTGAGCGTCTTCTGCAAGTCAATAATGTAAATGCCGTTGCGCTCCCCAAAGATGTATTCCTTCATCTTGGGATTCCAGCGCTTCGTCTGGTGCCCGAAGTGAACACCCGCTTCGAGCAACTCCTTCATGGTGATGTTAGCCAAACGACCTCCTTTTTAGTCTGCATCCCTTGTTCAGTCGCGAACTCAGGATTGCTTTCCCGTCCCCGTACCG